>OMAS01001429.1_pt1 | contig 9823 bp, 8 predicted proteins | sample 1674031 | NCBI WGS metagenome assembly OMAS01 (sample SAMEA103958138, study PRJEB25191) | human gut metagenome | biome: human-associated habitat [ENVO:00009003]; feature: intestine environment [ENVO:2100002]; material: feces | place: Germany | collected 2013/2015 | reverse complement strand
CACTTGTTATTAGCGTAAAATGGCGGGATTTTTTGCTGTTCAGCTTTGATTATCAACAGGCGCAGGTAAGCGGTTTGCATACGAGATGGCTGCATTATGGGCTGCTGTGCATGGTCTCTCTGACCATTGTGGCGACGCTGAAAGCGGTAGGTATCATTCTCTCCATTTCTCTGCTCATTGCGCCTGGCGCCATTGCGGTACTCCTGACACAACGCTTTCATATTGCGCTCCTACTGGCGACTGGCATATCGGTAATAGTGTCAATGACTGGTGTCTGGTTGTCCTTTTTTATCGACAGCGCACCAGCTCCGACGATTGTCGTCTTATTCGCGGTTTTGTTCATCATGACGTTTGCCGTTACCAGCATCAACGCACGCAAAAAGGGAAACTCCCATACACAGGATCTGTTATCACCCAATTAGCACAACATCCGAGGACAGCAACACCCGATACTTTTTCCTGGCTTCCAGCAACGGGGTTTCTTCCTCCGTTGCATATACAGCTCACCTTTTTTCACCCACGATTAACCAACAGCCAGACCAGCAGACACGCCACCACCGGCACAGCAAAATCCATCAGGCTTGCCACATCCCAAGCTCGCGGATCAAAACCGCCCCACCACGGCATATTCATTCGCTTGCCATGCCCGAACATTTCAATCCAGCGATATTCTGCCTGGGTGTGTTCACGCGCAATGAAGAACGTACAACCGGCTATCGCCCCGTAAGCCCAGTTTCCGGTAAAAAGACCAGCCAGTACCTGCACCGCCACGGCACAAAGCGCATGAAGTATCGACGTGATATCCATCTGCTATCCTTAAAACCACTCCCTGAGCGGGCGCTCTGGTGTAACCACCCACTCACGGAACACGGAATCCTCAAATCCATCGTCAAGAAGACGGATATTAACAAAGTACCCTTCGTTTCGCGTGTATTCTGGTTCTCCGTCATCAGAAACATCTGTCTCCCTGAACGTAAAACCAATCTCATCAACCAGAACGGCATTCTGCAGCTCTTCGTCCTCTTCCCAGTTAAGTTTCCTGAGAAATGCCCTGAAATCTGCTTTATCACTGAAACGCAACGTGAAATCTCTCACTCCACAACCTCCCCAAGCTGCGCATCTGTTAGCTCTTTATGCCAGAGACGAAAATTCCTCACATGCCCAAATAAATGGCGTAATCCTGCTGTAGTTTGTCCACCAATGCGAATGGTTGCTGTACTCCGGATATATTCCCATTTGGTTTTAGTTTCGCTGCTTAACTTACCGTTACTGACTACACATGTGGACCGTTCGGACTTTACCCGCATACCAATAAGCATTTTTTCCAGCCCGGCATTTTCATTTATTCGTCGGTTTGAACCACCTATATCACAATACGGAAAACCGTCGTACCCACCTGATGAACCAAACCCCATTACGATCCCCGCTCCGGTTTGATGACCGCCGGTATCAAAAACACGCGGCGCTACATTTGGCGTTTTATACCAGTTCTTATGTACCTCACAAAGAACCGTAAAAGGAAGATTATAAAGATTATTCTTAATCGGAACTGTAACCATATCGCTTGCCCGCGTTACCGGTGCCGTCCCCGTAACAATAAAAGATGATGCGCCTGTACCAGCCTCAATCTGTGGAGTGGTTACATCGAGATAATCCCCTGATGTAACCATCTGCCCTGTATCCGGAGAATACTGGACAAAACCACCAACCGTATTTTCTGTTGTATCTGCTTTTAATGTAGCCTCAAAAAATATCCAGCCAGTTGCATCATCCTTAACAGACCTTGCTGTAACACGGCTTGTCTGACCTGTCTTGCTAATTATGCGGGTGGTAAGGTTCAGGTTTGCTGCTCCTATTGATGTCCTTACCTCCCCATCATAATGTTCAAATAAAATACGAACGGCGATATTATCAACTTCACTTTTTACCCGACAGGATATAGTTACATGCTTTTCGTCCCCTGAAGTATCAACCCCTCCGGTACTCGAATACAGTCCGATAATGGTATGCGCTTTACTTGTACCAACAATCGAATCCTGTACGACAAACCGACCATAATTAAACCCGAAACTATCTGTGCCTGTTTCTGTAACGTCCAGTGAAGTTGACTTATTCCACTTCGAAGGGTCTGTACTGTTCTGGAAGAAGTTCGTTCTTTGTCCCTCAATAAGCAGGCCATCACACTCAAATCGCGGCTCATTAATTTCCGCCGTTTTCAGTTCGCCAGATTTGTTGATATATGTTGCCGTTGATGCGCGACTGAAATTAACCTGTTTATCACTGGCAACCTGAACCACATTATCGCCAATCTTCACTTTTTTATAACCCGGAGAATAGCCCGTAATCATATCCAGCGAATCATTAAAGGGTATCCACACATCCGGCAGCGGCTGTAAAACATATCTGTACGGCTCTGCTGTCTGGTTTGCGTATTCTCTGGCAGCATCTTCACTTGCTTTTGCTGCCGTCTGGCTTGCTGCCGATGCTTTCGCCGAGTTCGCCGCCGCTGTTTCGCTCACCTTTGCGTTGGCTTCACTGTCTTTGGCATTCGTCTCACTGGTTTTCGCTGCCGTCTGGCTGGATTTTGCGTTTTTTTCGCTGGCCTTTGTGGCTGTCTCGCTATTTTTCGCGTTGGTTTCTGATTTTTTGGCTGCTGTCGCGGAGTTTGCCGATGCAGTCTGCGAGGCCGCTGCCGCCTGTGCGCTGTTAGCTGCATTCGTTTCTGAGGTTTTCGCCGCATTCTTCGATGAGGCTGCTGCCGTTTCGGATTTCTTTGCCGCCGCTGCACTCTGTGATGACGCTCCGGCATGACGTGCCACTTCATTCACCATCAGCTCAAAACGGCGCAGTGCCTCCGGACGAACATCATCCTCCGTCATGGCGCCGAGAAAATCATTCAGCGTACCTGGTCTGGAACCTTCATAGACGGTAATGGTCCCGGCATGTGAAGGCGGAAAACCTTCAACCAGCAGGGTGACGCTGTACTGGCCATACTCAACATCCATGCTGTAACGCCCGGCTTCATCCGGATTTTCAGAGGCCACCGTGTTCACCACCACCGTGCTGCTGGTCCGTCTGGCCTTCAGCACAATGGTGCAGTTCTGTACTGGTTTTCCTGTGCCATCTTTAAGCACGCCAGAAATTTTTACTGTCATACTTTTCCACCAATAAAAAAAGCCCGCAGCAGTGACGCCACGGGCTTCAGGACAGTGTAACTTTACGTTTCCTCAAACGCAGTTCACCCCATAAGGCGGATGAACCTGCGTATCATAACAATATTTACAGAAGATAAATCGGCGTCTGTTGTCAGAAACGGTATCCGATACCAACAATAAATGCATCCGTTCGCCAGTCGCCACTGCCGGAGCCTTCATAAGCAATATCAATGGCCACGGATTCGGTCGGGTTAAACTGCACGCCAGCTCCCCACGCCAGAGAGGTATTGCTGTGGCGACCGTCATCACTTCCGGTCAGCACATCGTGCGTTTTCCCCTTGTTGTCAGTTACGCGGAGATAATCCCCGGAGAAAGTCGACACACGGCTGTAAGCCACACCCGCGATCGCATACGCGCTGAACCATTCATTCACGCGCACAGACGGCCCCGCCATCACGCTGAACCAGCGGTTACGCACGGAATCTTCATGCCAGCGGGTATCGCTGTAATGCGTTTTTTGCTCATCTTTGGCATTGGCATAACTGAATGACGTCACCAGCCCCAGCGTGTCCGTAAATTCATAACGGTATTTCACGTTAATGCCCTTCAGGTCATCGCTGCCTGGCATATCAGTATGGGTCTGAAGATACCCGGCGCTTAGTGTGGACTGATGCTCTGCTGCGCTCGCTGGCGTACCAGCGGCAACCAGCCAGACTACTGCGGACAGAATAACAGCACATAATTTACGCATAATTACCTCTCGCTTTTCTGCAATAAAAAAGGCGCCATTTCTGGCGCCCGTATTGGGGTTATAAAATTCAGCTAATCGTGATGCCTGCAGTGGCTTTCTTCATCACAACAACCAGCAAATCGCTGATACTTGCTGTGGGATACCAGCCATTTACCCACCATGCTGATACAGAAAACTCCAGCGTCATGTCGCCGCGACCAGCAGGCATATCAATAACACCACTGTAAACCAGCGTATTATCCATCGCGGTACGGTTATAAATTTCAGCACCGTTTTTCTTCACTATCAGGCGGCATGACGAATAAGTATCGCTGTTCTCCCGCTCATGTCTGGCACCGCTGAAAGCCACCGCCGGAATAACAATCTGCCGGTTAAACGGCTGATCGTCATAAACCCTGACGGTAATGGTTCCTGATGGCCAACGCTTCGGTGCACGGGAGTCACGAGGGAAAGCCTTACCCACTGTTTTAACGAGATCGCCTTCAATCTGGTTTGCAGACAGTTTCCCTCTGATGACACAGTTCTCGTTAATGGTGACATTATTGAGCGTGCCGGTATTCGCCGTGATGGCTCCACTGATATCCGCATTGCGGGCTGTCAGCCTGCCATCCGGCGTCAGGGAAAACGTCGGAGGATTGCCGGATGACGTGATGCTCACCGCAAACAGTCGCTTCAGGAACACGTCGTTCATGAACAGCTGATTCCCCTGCGCCACAAACAGCGGCGTGGTGTTGCCGTTCTCCGGGGTAATCATCGCAATGCGATCGGCCTGCAGCAGAATGTTACTCAGGGTCTGACCATCAACATCCTCAATCCCCGCACCAATCCCGGCCACATAGGGAATACCGTTTTTTGTTTTCTGCACCTTCAGCATATACATGGCATTCAGCTCATTGCGCGTGTCTGACTGAACCCGCTGGATTTGCTGTATGGTCACGGCCTGGTCACCCAGCTTTTTATCCGTGGTCGAGGTAATTTCACTCCCTTTTTTATCCACGTACTGGCGGACCTGTGCTATCTGTCGGGCGTTTTCTGACTGCCCCTGGCTGACAGTCTGTGAGATTTCACTGCTCACCCGGTCCACTTTCTGGCTCACCTGCGCGATGGCCAGTGTCTGATCCTCATTCTTTTTCGCAACCAGCTGCGTGAGGCTGTTTTCCGCCTTCCCGATTTTCCGGGTCACTTCTGCGATATCCGTGTCCATCCGCTGACGGATATCTTCTTCCAGTTGCGTGACCTCCGTACGCAGCGCTGAAGCATCAATGCGCTCTTTCAGTGCCTGACCCAGAAGCGTCTCATCTATCAGCCCCCGGAAAATTTCCAGATACCCTTCACCATCATTGCTGGGCTGCCCGCTGGCTTCCACAAAAGCAGATTTTCCCACCAGGTTGACGCTTCGCACGTAAAACCAGAAATCCGTACCCGGCTTAATCCGGCTCCCCTGGACAGTCCACTGACTGCCGGTCCCCAGATAACGGGCAGATTTTTCCACCTGTGCTGTGTTCGTGATGCGTTTTTCTGAGAACCAGAATTCAAACTGTACCGTCGGGTCATACACCGCAAGACGCGGGACCGCCGTTATCTGAAAATACCCCGGCGTCAGCTCAATGGTGGCGGGTTTTGCAGGTGCGTTAATCCGGAACGATACCGACGCCGGATCGCCCTGCTGTCCCCGGGCATTTACCGCCCGGACCGTCAGCGTGTAACGCCCCAGCGCCAGCTGCCTGAAGCGGTAAGTGGTTTCCGCCGTCCGGGCCGTGCTGACCAGCCGCTCACTGCCGTCATCCGCTGTTACGGTCAGACGGAGCAGGAAGCTCACGCCCTTCACCACCTTCGGCGTGTCCCAGCGCGCCAGCACCTGATATTCCCCGCTGTCTGCGGTGACTTCGGCGGTCAGGTGCTGCACCGCTGGCGGCGTGACACCATTCACCGTGCCGCTCTGGTCGCCGTCAAAGTGCGCTCCGTTATCCACGATGGCCTCTTTTTCCGGTACATGCTGCACGGCGGTGATGGCATACGCACCGTCATCGTTCTCCCGGATACTCACACAGCGGAACAGGCGCTGGCGCAGCGTCGGCAGCTTCAGCCCCCACACGCTGTATTCTGCAACGCCGTCAGGAACACGGCTCACTTTTACCTTCACGCCGTCGGTGACGGACTGGACCTCCACGCTGACCGGATTCCCACTTCCGTCAACCAGGCTTATCAGCGTGGTGCCGGAGGATGACAGCATGATTTCACGGTCGAGCGTCAGCGTCCGGGTCTGGCTGTTCACCGCCAGCACGCGCCCGCCGGTGCTGATACCGGCATAGTCATCATCACAGATTTCAATGACATCGCCCGGAACATGGCGAAGCCCTTCTGCGCCGACGCTGAAGTCCACGGTCTGCGTTTCCAGCAGTTCTGTTTTAATCAGCCACAGCCCGGCGCGGTGTGCCTGCCCCCGGCTGGTACAGCCAAAGGCATCCATCTTCGTGACGTTACGACCGTAACGGGCAATGGCCTGCGTGTCCTCCACAAGCTCTGTTGCCGTCTCCCAGCCGTTATCCGGGTCAATCCAGTTCACCTCAACGGCATTATGGCGGTCCTTCAGGGCGCTGAAGCTGTAGCGGAACGGCGCGCCATCATCCGGCATCACCACATTACTGCGGTTATAGGTCCACACCTTATCCGACGGTCGGTCCTGCACGAATGTCAGCGTCTGCCCGTTCCATACCGGCATACAGCGCATCGCCGAGCAAAAATCACTGAGCACATCCCACGCCTTGCGCTGTGTGGTCAGGTACGCATTACAGGTGATGCGCGGCTCCGTGCCGCCAAAGCCGTCCGGCACTGACTGGTCGCAGTACTGGCCGATGACATACAGCGCCCATTTATCCACATCCGCTGCACCAAGACGTTTCCCCATGCCGTAGCGCGGATGGGTCAGCATATCCCACAGACACCAGGCCATGTTGTTGCTGTATGCTGGCTTAAACGTTCCGTCCCAGATACCGCTGTATTGCCGCGTCTGCGGGTTATAGTTCGACGGCACCTGCAGAATGCGCCCGCGAAGATGATAATTACGGCTCACCTGCTGGCTGCCGAACTGCTCCGAGTCCACCTGTACGCCGACCAGTGCCGTGTTCGGGTAGCACTGTTTCACATCGATGATTTCGGTGTATGACGACCAGAGCGTTTTGTTCTGCAGCTGGTCTGTGGTGCTGTCCGGCGTCATCCTGCGCATCCGGATATTAAACGGGCGCGGCGGCAGGTTATCCACCACCACCGAGGCCAGATACTGCGAGGTGGTTTTGCCTTTAATGGTGATGTCTTTTTCCGTCACCCAGCCACCATTACGCTGTATCTGAACCAGCAGGCGGACTTCCGACGGATTCCGGTCACCCTTTGAGGTGGTTTCCACCAGTGCCTGCACACCGAAGGTAAAGCGCAGACGGTCGATGTTTGCCGACGTGATGGTGCGGGTGATCGGCGTGTCATATTTCACTTCTGTACCGAGCACCGTCTCGGAGCCGGAGGATTCAAAACCTTCCGGCGGTGTCTGCTCCTGCTCACCTGCCCGGAACACCACCGTGACGCCGGAGATGTTGGTATTCCCCTCACTGTCCAGCACCGGCGTACTGTTCAGCAGCACGCTTTTTAATCCATCCACCGGACCTTCAATCGGCCCTTCGCTGATGGCATCAATCACACTCAGCAGTTGCGTGGACTTCAGGTTGTCCTTCGCTTCGCGCGGGGTATGCCCCTTACTGCTGCCTTTACCCATTCCTCATGCTCCATAAACGATAAAACCGCCCGGAGGCGGTTTCACATGAAATATTTTGCATCAGCGGCCAATCACCACAACCTGACCACCGTCCCCTTCATCTGCCGTGCTGATCTCCTGAGAAACCACGCGTGACCCCACGCGCATTTCACCGTACAGAACCGGCAGAACATTGCCCTGGGCAACCATGTTATCCAGTGAGGAGAAATAGGTGTTCTGTTTGCCGTTATCCGTTGTCTGTGTACGGGGAGTTCTGGCTTTCGGTGCCAGCATCTGCGCCACACCACCGAGCACCATACTGGCACCGAGAGAAAACAGGATGCCGGTCATACCACCGGCCCCAATGGCTGCCCCCCATGCTGCAAGGGTGGCTCCGGCGGTAAAGAATGATCCGGCAATGGCGGCAGCCCCCAGGACAATCTGGAATACGCCACCTGACTTGGCCCCGGCGACTCTGGGAACAATATGAATCACAGCGCCATCAGGCAGAGTCTCATGTAACTGCGCCGTTAACCCGGACGTGCTGACGTCCCGCCCGGCAATCCGTACCTGATACCAGCCGTCGCTCAGTTTCTGACGAAACACCGGGAGCTGTGTGGCCAGTGCGCGGATGGCTTCAGCCCCCGTTTTTACACGAAGGTCGATGCGGCGGCCAAATCGTTGTAAATCCCCGTAAAGGCAGATGCGTGCCATGCCCGGTGACGCCAGAGGGAGTGTGTGCGTCGCTGCCATTTGTCGGTATACCTCTCTCGTTTACTCAGTTGTTCAGGAATATGGTGCAGCAGCTCGCCGTCACCACAGTAAATGGCGGCATGATTCGGCACCGATGAACCAAAACAGCACAGCAGCACATCGCCCGGCTGCGCCGCTGACAACGGCACCTGATACAGCCCTGTGGCCTCCAGATTATCCAGATAGAGATTCTAACCGTGACGCCACCAGTCATCCTCGCGATGAAAATCCGGCATCTCAGTCCCCGCCAGATGATAAGCATCCCGGAACAGCGTGTAACAGTCCGTCACCCCGTGCTCAAAGCGCCGCCCGGTAAGATGCGGCACACAGCGGAATTTATGAATCTCACCCCGGCAGACCAGCCACCAAGGCAAATCGCTCTGCACCTGCAGCCGCCTGTCAGCCTCACTCAGCCAGGGCAGGCCACCGGGATGACTGTGGACCAGCGCCACAATCTCACCCTGCATCTCTGCCCGCAGCCAGTCCTCCGGCGACATCCGGAAATACGCCTCCGGCTCACCGGAGATATTCACGCAGGGAAAATATCTTTCCCCTTCCGGCGTTCTCACCACGAAGCCGCACGACTCCGCTGGCGCACATCGCCGGGCGTGCGCCAGAATCGCTGATTCTGTCTGTGTCATGGGATTACTGCGAAAGTTTGTTAATGGAAAGGAAGCCGCCAAAGTTGCCGACGTTATTGCGAAACTTACAGCCGCTCAGGCATTTGCTGCATTTATCCTTCGTGATATCGGACGTCGGCTGGTCATATTCATCCGCAACCGCCGGACCGTGATAACCGCACTCATCACCGCGATAGGTCCAGGTGCAGGTGTTGGCCAGCATGGTACGTCCCGGAAAAACAGCACCATCCGTTTCCGTCGGCGTGGACAGTACAAAAGAGGCACTCACCGCGCTCAGTTCGCTGCACTGCTCGATGCGCCAGCGGCTGATCACCTCCTGCTCTGGATCGGCTTCGCTGTTTCCGTTGACGAAGTTCACCACATCCAGAAAACGGGCGTAAACCTTACGCCTGACCACCGTTCCGCCGACCAGACTCTGCAGATCTTCCACCATCCCGGTGACCATACCGTACAGGTTAGAAACCGTCAGCGTGGGGCGCGTACTGGTGCCTTTGCCATTCAGTTCAAAACTACTCCCCTGAATGGGATACGGCTGATACTGTCGCCCCTGCCAGGTGACCGGCTCACCTTTTTCGTTCTGCTCATTACAGAAAAAATAACGTTCTCCACCGACCTCTGTCAGATCGATTTCCCAGAGCACCACGCTGGCCGACTGCTCCGCACGGGTGCATTCATTCAATGTTTCCTGCCGGATATCCTGCATCAGTTCACCACCTGTTCAAACTCTGCGCTGAACTCAACACGCAGCATACTGACCCGCGACGACCATTTTGCGCAG
>OMAS01001419.1_pt1 | contig 9890 bp, 9 predicted proteins | sample 1674031 | NCBI WGS metagenome assembly OMAS01 (sample SAMEA103958138, study PRJEB25191) | human gut metagenome | biome: human-associated habitat [ENVO:00009003]; feature: intestine environment [ENVO:2100002]; material: feces | place: Germany | collected 2013/2015 | reverse complement strand
CATGTTCTTTCTCATTATCTGCAGTCTTTAAAAACAATGCTGACATCTGCTCGTAGCCTTCCTTCTATGCTACAGATGCAAAATATGTATATTTATTTCTTGCCTGGGATTCTCCGGCAAATGCCTCCTGTAAATTTTTCTCTGTCTGTGTTCCTGCGTATTTGTTATCTGCCATTTATTTTACCTCCGTTTTCTTTACAACTTTTTCAAAATCTGATGCTGGGTGCTTACATAAAGGACATATAAAATCATCCGGCAGTTCTTCCTGTTTCCATATCGTTTCATTTCTGGGCGGTTTGGGAAAACGTTTCAAATATTCATTTTGATACCAATTCGTATAGGAATCGTTTCCCTGCATTTTATCTGTAATCCAGAAATCATAAATCAACAAAATTCCCTGATCCTGCAGAACACGCCCCATATTCCGTAAAAACAAATCCCGGTCAACCCAGTTTACCATCCCGGCTGCAGTGACAATATCATATTTTTCAACGGGTTCTTTTGTTTCTTCCGCTTTTGCCCTGTAAAATGTATATGCTTTGTCATTCTTATATTCTTCCTGACACACCTGAATCATCTGCTCTGAGATGTCCGTACCCGTAACCCGATCGCAAATCAATCGAAGTGCCTTTGTTGACAGACCAGCTCCGCACCCTACATCCAGTCCATTCTGAAAATTTGAAGTAATTTTACAATCCTTCACAAACTGTTCCATCACTTTTTTATGAAGCCACGGTCTGTTCAAATAGCCTTCTGCAATTCTTTTTGCATCAAATGTTATCTGATTCATTTTTCCCCTCATTTCCGCGCACGCTTTTTGCGCATGTCGAGTTTGTGTCAAGTGCGCGCAGACACAAATCTCGCGATTAAAAAAGTTTATTTTTCAATCTTATTCCTCATTTCGTGCAGCTTTAATGCATTCCTGAAAAAATCACGCACGCCGTCTCCCTCTTCCTCCGGCATTGTAGCTTCTCCATCATAAAAGTGTCTGCCTGTCCGGTAATCTGCACAGATCGCATCCAGAGGAAAGCCTTCCATCCGCTGTGGCCGCTCCTCTGTCATCAGCCAGAATTTTTTCCAGTTCAGTGCACCGCCTCTGGCTTCGTAAATTTCATTCTCAGAAAAAACCAGGCAAATCGCGTTCTGATACTGTACGACGCACCGCCCGCCAAACTCTGCGGCAATCTTCTTATAATATTTCCGCATCTGCTCATCCGTCAGGTTGACACCGTTTACCCGCCGTACATGCACGCCCGGCTGACGCTCCTTGGGCAGTCCTTCTATATAAAGACCGCTGTCCTGTGAAAAAACCGGCTGCCCGCAGATTCGATAATATGCGAGGGCTTTCTGCCGCGCATTCTCCAGCGGGTCTTTCCCACATTCTTCTATCTCTCCCCAGCAAAATGACAAATCCTTTAAACCGAGCAGGCGAATCTCCTGCAGCGTGCTCAGGTAATGGCGCATCAGATCGAGCTTCCCGGCGTTCCCTGTTCCATAAATCAACGTTGTTGTTTTCTTTTGCATTTTGTCTCCATTTGGCAGATAAGAATCTAAGATTCTGCCTCGCATGCGTATTATCACATGCGCAATTCAGTTTATTCTACCATATCCGTTCCAAAGCCGCCACCAGGAAAAGCGTTTTGCAAAAAAGCCCGGCAATCATTCCAATTTTTGACCCGTTTTAAATTTTCTGCCTTTTCTGATTTTTATAGCTATTTCCTGTTATATTCTTTTTTTCATGTTCGTTTCTATCATTTTTTCGACTTATTTATTTATTTTGCTGCATTACCTCGTTTTTATATTTCATTTTTTATGCATATTTTTCTTAAATTTTCTTCAAAAAACACTTGCCAAAACTCGATCCATGCCATATAATATATCTTGTCGCTGAGCGATACAGAGATTCAGCGAAACAAAAGAAAATGCACCGCTAGCTCAGTTGGTAGAGCACCTGACTCTTAATCAGGGTGTCCAGGGTTCGAGCCCCTGGCGGTGCACTAAGAAGCACTGTTTTTGAAAGCTTGACTTTCGGGGACGGTGTTTTTTTGTTCTCCTGTTTTCAGATGCGCATAAGAACATGATACCCTCTCCGATTCCTTTTCAGTTTATATTTCTTTTAGAATTTCTTTTCAATTCTTTTCTTGTAAATTTCCCAGGCCGGACGCATAATAAACTTAATCTGAAACGTTTTTAAGACACTATTTTTCCCGGACATCCCGACATGTCCGTGCCGTGCAGACAGCGCACAGAATGGAGACACCTATGACAACCAATCCCGATGACAAAAAACCAAAACAAGTGCTTGCCACGTATGCCGTCATCGCTCTGATCGTTATGTTCCTGCTTAATATTTTTGTTCTTCCGGGGATCATGGAACGAAGCATCAGGGAAACGACCTACAGTGACTTTTTAAAAGGTATCGACAGCAAACAGATTCAGGAGGTCCAGTTCGACGTTCAGGATTCTATCATTTATTACACCCTCAAACAGGATGGCAAAACTCAGGTCTGCAAGACCGGTCTGATCAACACCGACAGCGAATTGATCGATAAGATCACTTCCTCCGGTGCGGATCTGACCAGCGAGATTCCGACTCAGCAGTCCCCTCTGATGAATATGCTGATCGGTTTTATCCTGCCTACTATTATTTTCATCTTTTTAGGCCAGCTGCTCTTTAAAAAGATGACCAACAGCATGACCGGAGGTCCCGGCGGCGCGATGTCGTTCGGCAAGAGTAACGCCAAGGTTTATGTCAAATCCTCCACCGGCATCAAGTTTTCCGATGTAGCAGGTGAAGATGAGGCAAAAGAGCTTCTGACCGAAATCGTAGACTTTTTGCATAACCCTGAAAAATACCGTGCAATCGGCGCAACAATGCCTAAAGGCGCACTGCTCGTAGGCCCTCCCGGAACCGGTAAAACCCTGCTTGCCAAGGCAGTCGCCGGTGAAGCGGACGTTCCCTTCTTCTCCATTTCCGGTTCTGAATTCGTGGAAATGTTCGTCGGCATGGGCGCAGCCAAGGTACGTGACCTGTTCAAGCAGGCGAGTGAGAAGGCTCCCTGTATCGTCTTCATCGATGAGATCGATACAATCGGTAAAAAGCGTGATGGACAGATCAGCGGCAACGACGAACGGGAACAGACCTTAAACCAGCTGCTGACAGAAATGGACGGTTTCGATGGTTCCAAAGGCGTTGTCATCCTGGCAGCGACGAACCGCCCGGATTCCCTTGATCCTGCGCTGACCAGACCCGGTCGTTTCGACCGCCGAATTCCGGTTGAGCTGCCTGACTTACAGGGCCGCGAAGATATCCTGAAGGTACATGCCCGTAAGATCAAGATTGCAGATAATGTAAACTTCCATGAAATCGCAAAAGCTGCTTCCGGTGCCTCCGGCGCTGAACTCGCCAATATCGTCAACGAAGCTGCTCTGCGTGCAGTCCGCGACGGTCGTCGTTTTGCAACACAGGCAGACCTCGAAGAAAGCATCGAGGTTGTTATCGCAGGCTACCAGAAAAAGAGCCGCGTGCTCTCCGAAAAAGAAAAACTGATCGTTTCCTATCATGAAGTCGGTCATGCCCTTGTCGCCGCCCTGCAGACGAACTCCGCACCGGTACACAAGATCACGATCATTCCCCGTACCAGCGGTGCGCTTGGTTATACCATGCAGGTCGAGGAAGGCGAACGTTTCCTGATGTCCAAAGAAGAAATGGCAAATAAGATTGCAACGCTGACCGGCGGCCGCGCAGCAGAAGAAATCATCTTCCACTCCATCACAACCGGTGCCTCCAACGATATCGAGCAGGCAACCAAGCTCGCCCGTGCAATGATCACCCGCTACGGCATGAGCGATACTTTCGATATGGTTGCAATGGAAACCGTTGCAAACCAGTATCTGGGCGGCGATTCTTCCCTTTCCTGCTCACCCGAGACACAGACCCAGATCGATACCCTGACCGTCGACCTTGTAAAAACGCAGCACCAGAAAGCGATCCAGCTTCTGCAGGATAACCTGCCCAAGCTTCATGAAATCGCTAAATACCTGTACGAGCATGAAACGATTACAGGCGAAGAATTTATGACGATTCTGATGCGCAAGCCTGAGCTCGCAGCGACGGATTCCGCAGCTTCCGGCAACTGACCGACAACGGCAACCGCCACCGGCTGCTTTACACCTGGCTTTTTCAACCGGCGGAGATTTTTGAAAAATCTCCGCCGGTTTTTGCGTGCAGGGATCTCCCTCTCTATACGCAAAATTCTCTCTTCTGGTATCGTTTTTTTGAACGCTTCCGGACATCTCTTTTTCTTTCCTTTTCCCGTCTTATGAGGTATACTGAAAGCAATGAAATTTACCCGGTGGAGGTATAGGTATATGAAATATATTCAACTTGGAAAAAGTGGACTGACAGTCCCTTCCGTTGCCCTCGGCTGCATGCGCATCCGCGACGTTTCCGCTAAAGAAGCCGAGGAACTCGTTGCAACGGCGCTGGAGCTTGGCTGCAACTTTTTCGAACACGCCGACATCTACGGTCAGGGCACCTGCGAGGAAGCGTTTGCAGACGCGATCCACATGTCCCCCTCTGTCCGCGACAAGATCCTTCTGCAGTCCAAATGCGGCATTGTTTCCGGCGTTATGTATGATTTTTCCAAAGAACACATTTTATCTTCTGTAGACGGCATTCTGAAACGTCTGCGCACTGACTATCTGGATGTGCTTGTCCTGCACCGTCCGGATGCCCTGATGGAGCCGGAAGAAGTGGCAGAAGCCTTCAACCAGCTGCAGCAAAGCGGCAAGGTCCGCAACTTCGGCGTTTCCAACCACAAATCCAGCCAGATCAGGCTGCTGCAGAAATATATCAGCCAGCCCCTCGTAACCGACCAGCTGCAGTTTTCCCTGCCCAACTCTTCCATGATCCAGAGCGGCATGGAAGTCAACATGACAACCGCCGGTGCAATTGACCGCGACGACAGCATTCTCGATTTCTGCCGTCTCAACGATATCACCATCCAGACCTGGTCACCGTTCCAGTACGGCTTTTTTGAAGGCGTTTTCATCGGCAGCGACAAGTATCCCGAATTGAACCACTGTCTGGAGGAAATTGCAGACAAATACCACACAACTCCGACAACAATTGCAGCTGCATGGATTCTGCGTCACCCTGCACACATGCAGCTGATCGCCGGCACGACAAAGCCCTCCCGCTTCCGCGAGATCTGCGCCGCCTGCGATATTACGCTAACCCGTGAGGAATGGTATCGTCTCTATCTTGCTGCCGGACACATTCTGCCGTAATTTACAAGTGCCTGACTTTCATTTTTCCGAAAGGAGAATTTACCATGTATGATGCAATCATAATCGGTGCCGGTGTGACCGGATGCGCGATTGCACGGGAGCTTTCCCGCTATCAACTAAATATCCTGGTGATGGAAAAAGAAGAGGACGTCTGCTGCGGAACCTCCAAAGCAAACAGCGCCATCATCCATGCCGGACACGACGCAAAGCCCGGCTCCTTAAAAGCCCGTTTTAATGTGAGAGGGAACGAACTCATGGATCAGCTCTCCGCTGACCTCGATTTTCCCTTTACCAGAAACGGCTCCCTGGTACTTTGTTTTGAAGAATCCCAGATTCCGGAACTGGAAGAGCTGGCAGACCGCGGACGCAAAAACGGTGTCCCCGGTCTTTCCATCGTGACCGGTGAGGCTATCAAGTCCCTCGAGCCAGCACTTTCCGACGACGTAAAGGCAGTGCTTGTCTGCCCGACCGGTGGAATTGTATGTCCGTTCCTGATGACGATCGCCCTGGCGGAAAACGCTGCCGTAAACGGCGTTTCGTTCCGCTTTGACACTACAGTAAAAGCCCTTTCCCGCAACGCTTCTGACGGTCACTGGAACGTTTTAACCGCTGCCGGCGACACCTTTGAAGCGCGCTGTATCATCAACGCCGCCGGTGTCTATGCGGACGAGCTGCACAATCAGGTCAGCGCCCACAAGCTTTCTATCACGCCCCGCCGCGGAGAATACCAGCTTCTGGACAAAAAAGCCGGAACCCTCGTTTCCCATACGATCTTTCAGCTTCCCGGAAAGATGGGCAAGGGCATTTTGGTCAGCCCCACCGTCCACGGAAACCTGTTAGTCGGTCCCACCGCCGAAAACCTTTCCGATAAAGAGGCCGTCAATACCACCCAGGCAGGACTTGCTGACGTTATGGAAAAAGGACGGCTCAGCGTTCCATCCCTGCCCGGTAATCTGACAATTACCTCGTTTGCAGGTCTGCGCGCCTCCGAGGCTGGCGGTGATTTCGTAATTGGTGAGGCAGAGGATGCTCCCGGCTTCTTTGACTGTGCCGGAATCGAATCTCCCGGTCTTTCCTCCGCTCCCGCAATCGGAGAATATGTTGCAGAGCTGGTTTCCCATAAGCTGGGGGCTTCCTGCAAGGACAACTTTATTGCGACCCGCAAGGGCATTCCCTGTGTCGCTTCCGCTTCCCCGGAGGAATTAAAAGAGCTTCTGGCAGAAGATCCTGCATACGGCAATGTGATCTGCCGCTGTGAAACCGTTACAGAGGGAGAAATTATAAATGCAATCCGCCGTCCGGTCGGCGCACGCTCCTTAGACGGTGTAAAACGACGCACCCGTGCCGGAATGGGACGCTGTCAGGCAGGTTTCTGTTCTCCCAGAGTCATGGAAATCCTCGAACGCGAGCTTTCCATGAACCCACTTTCTGTCACCAAACACGGGCAAGGCTCTGAACTGCTTACCGGCACTACAAGGGAGGAATCGGGTTTATGAAACAATATGATCTGATCGTCATCGGCGGAGGTCCTGCCGGACTTGCTGCCGCTATCGCCGCCCATAAAAACGGAGTTTCCAATCTTCTGATCCTCGAACGCGATCAGGAGCTGGGCGGCATTTTAAATCAGTGTATCCACAACGGCTTCGGTCTGCACACCTTTCAGGAAGAGCTGACTGGACCAGAATACGCTTCCCGTTTCATCGACGAGGCGCTCGCACTGGAAATTCCTTATAAGCTCTCCACAATGGTTCTGGATATCAGCACAGACGCTTCCACAGGCCTGCATTGTGTTACAGCCATGAACCGCACAGACGGACTCCTGCAGCTGCCCTGCCGCAGTGTAATTCTCGCGATGGGCTGCCGTGAACGCCCCAGAGGCGCTTTAAACATCCCCGGCTTCCGTCCGGCAGGCATTTACACCGCCGGTACAGCCCAGCGTCTCGTCAATATGGAAGGCTTTCTTCCGGGTAAAGAGGTAGTAATCCTCGGCTCCGGCGATATCGGTCTGATTATGGCGCGTCGAATGACCCTCGAAGGTGCGAAAGTCAAAGCCGTTGCCGAGCTGATGCCCTATTCCGGCGGTCTGCAGCGAAATATCGTCCAGTGCCTGGAGGATTTTGACATTCCGCTGCTGCTTTCCCATACAGTCATCGATATTCAGGGAAAAGATCGCGTAACCGGCATTACACTGGCACAGGTCGGTCCTGACCGCAAGCCGATCCCCGGAACCGAGCAAAATATCCCCTGCGATACACTGCTGCTCTCCTGTGGACTTATCCCCGAAAACGAACTTTCCACCAAACTCGGTGTATCCTTATCCCCCGTCACAGGCGGTCCACTGGTGAATGAAAGCCTCGAAACGAACGTTCCCGGCGTATTCGCCTGCGGCAATGTCCTGCACGTACATGATCTGGTCGATTACGTTTCCGAAGAAGCCGGACGTGCCGGAAAATTCGCGGCAGAATATATCCGGCAGACAGCGGGTGACCGCGCGGGCACTGCTTCCGCTGAACAGAATTTGACCACACAGGCTGACAGCGGCGCGAGCAGCGCTTCCGCCGGGCAAGGTTCAACCGGCGTGAAGGCTAACAATAACGCTCACAACGCCGCTGCTGCGGACGGTTCCATCGGCATCCCGCTTATTCCATCGGGCGGCGTCCGCTACACGGTTCCGCAGTCCATTCGGCTGTCCCATATGGAGGACACGCTTCTGGTTCGTTTCCGCGTCGGAAGCGTATTCACAGACGCAGTATTGACTGTTACAGCAGGTGATACCTGTCTGCTGCGCCAGAAAAAGAAGAAGCTTGCGCCCGGCGAAATGCAGCAGATCATCCTGAAAAAATCTGCAATTCCTGCCGACGCACAATCCATCACAATCTGTGTTGCAAAAGAGGAGGGCTGATTTGTTATGGAAGAAAAAAATCTAATCTGCATCTGCTGCCCTCTGGGCTGCCCGCTTACTGTTACGCTTGAAAACGGCGAGGTTGTATCCGTCACTGGTAATACCTGCCCCCGCGGCGCTGCTTACGGTCGTAGGGAGGTCACCAATCCAACCCGTATCGTAACTTCTACAGCGCTGGTTTCCGGCGGCGTCCTGCCTGTCGTTTCCGTTAAGACTGCCTCCGATATCCCCAAAGGTAAAATAAAGGATGTCATGGAAGCGATCCGCCAGATCCACGCTGTCGCCCCGGTTCAAATCGGAGATGTCCTGCTGCACGACGCGGCAGGTACGGGTGCGGATATCGTCGCCACTAAAAATATTCCGGTTGCCACCGGTTTCAGGGAGAACTGATCCGAAATGCTTACAGATAAATTTAAAAAAAATGCGGATGCACTCCGGTACAAAAAGCTGTTCCTGCTGGATATGGACGGCACGATCTATAATGAAAATTCAATTTTTGAAGGAACGCTGGATTTTCTTTCCCAGATTGAAAAAAATGGAGGACGCTATATTTTCATCACCAACAATTCCTCCAAATCCGTAAAGGACTATGTGGAAAAAGTAAACCGGATGGGAATTACCGCCGATGCTTCGCATTTCTATACTTCCAGCCAGGCAACCGCTTTTTATCTTCAGGAGAATTATCCCGGACAGACCGTTTTCTGTATGGGAACCCGTTCTCTTGTCGCAGAGCTGGAGCAAAACGGCATCCGCGTTGTCACGAAGCCGGAGGATTCCGCCTCTGTCGTTTTAATCGGCTTTGATACAGAAAATACCTCTGAAAAGGTACGTGACACCTGCATCATGCTCGGGCGTGAGGTTGCTTATCTTGCAACCAATCCGGATCTTGTCTGTCCGGTCAGCTTCGGCTACATCCCGGATTGCGGCTCCATGAGCATCATGCTCAAAAATGCGACCGGCAAAACACCGTTTTTCATCGGCAAGCCAGAACCGATCATGATCGACTGTGTTTTAAAAAAGCTCGGCATCTTTTTCATGTAGGGCAAACAGGATCATCCCCCCCTCACTAAGTCGGTTATTCCTTCTTTTCCGTTCATCCTTACATATTAGCCAAAACACATTATCAATCAATTGGTTAATACTGACAGAGCATCCCTTCATTCCCCTTTCAGCCGTGCTTCCCAAGTTGCTTTCAGATCTGCCTTCAGCATTTGTTTGCCGGAAGAATTTGTCCCGCCGGAAGAAGTTTTACAAATGAAAGGAGGCTGAAAGGGGGATGAAACGATGTTCTTTCACAACCAAAACCCCCATCGGCAGGACGTTTCAGCAGTAGATGAAAGGAGGAAGAAAGAAACAATATTTCCTTTCCCTGCTACTATGACGTCTGCCGGCTTCCCATCAAATGTTCGCCGTCGGCTTTCTTCAGATTCCACTTCGCGATGAAACCCTTACTTTTGGCTATACGCTTGCCGCTATTAGGCCGCCATCCATACTGGCAGACATAATAAAATAAAGTAGAAAAAAGATACAAGTCTCTTTTCTACTTTATAATGTTGAATAAAAGGACAGGAAAGGATGAACCTGATCATTTGATTTTTTACCGTCAGAGTCGATTACAGCAGCTCTTATATAAGTAACCATTTCCATAATGGCAGGACTTCGATGTGCAAGTCGGCTTCCTCAACGACATCCTCTT
>OMAS01001404.1_pt1 | contig 9968 bp, 8 predicted proteins | sample 1674031 | NCBI WGS metagenome assembly OMAS01 (sample SAMEA103958138, study PRJEB25191) | human gut metagenome | biome: human-associated habitat [ENVO:00009003]; feature: intestine environment [ENVO:2100002]; material: feces | place: Germany | collected 2013/2015 | reverse complement strand
TGCGTATCTGATTAATCAAATCACGGGCAGTTTCGAGTCCATCGCCTTCATTGAGTTCAATAAGAGCCTCAGCTTTCCAAAGAAGAATATCTGCGTAACGTATAATCTGCCAGTTCAACTGTGAAGCCCCCCAAGGCCAGCCATTAAACATATCACTACTTTCCGGAGAAACCCAGAAGCGCTTCGCGCAATTATAGCCATAAGTTTCCTTATCACGCACCCATCCCTCACATGGCTTGTCTGGGTAAGTTTTCCAAGTTATAGTAGGACGGCCCACAACAAAATCGAGACGCGGGTCTACATTGGGAGTCGTGTTTTGTAAAGTATAAACCCCATTGTTCAATACCGCCCAACTATAATCAGACTTTGACTGATAATTAAAATCGGGCAGACCGTTTGCATCTGTCTGATAAGCATTAATCAGGTCTTGGCTGGGCAGGAAGAAACCGTCACCTCCGTAAGGGCTGCCTCCACCCGGAGAATTCAACAGATTGCTCCAGTTGATGCGGCCGGCACTTTCGGTACCGTCATTCATGGAATATTGAATGGCAAAAACAGACTCTTTACCGTTTTCATTAGCTACTAAATCCAATCCCTGGAAATCGTCAAGCAAACCGTAACGGTTGCTGGCAGTCACTTGGTCGCAAAGCGAAACGACTTCCCTCAGCAGCTCTTTATTGATGGAAGTTACGGCATGCGTAGTCTCATCTTGCTGATACGCTTGGTACAGCTTGATTTTAGCCGCATAGGCCAGTGCTATGTATTTATGAATACGCCCTACCTCCGACTGTGATGCAGGAAGCAGTTCGGCGGCATCACCGGCGACCTTGCCGGGTGGTTTTTGCAAAAGGCCGAGCTCTGGATGCTGGCGGCGCTGTGTGCCTGCCAGTGGGGAGGGCTGCTATGATCTTTATTACCGGGCCGCTCTACAGCGGCAAGCGCACCTTTGCGCAAACACTTCCCGGCAAGCGTCTTTCGGACGTGCAGGTATTGGCTGCCGATGCCGCCGACCTGCCTGCCTTGGCAGACAAGCTTGCCCATGAATACGATATCCTCATCGCCACCGAGGTAGGCGGCGGTGTTGTGCCGATGGATGTCAAACAGCGCGCAGACCGCGAGGCGGCGGGCAGGCTTGCCTGCCTGCTGGCCGCACGGGCAGAGTGCGTGGTGCAGATGTTCTGCGGCATCCCCACGGTTTTGAAAGGAGAATTGTCTCAATGCTGATCTATCTTCTGCGTCATGGCCAGACGGAATACAACGCCCAGAAGCGTTATCAGGGCCAGCGCGACATCCCGCTCTCACCCGAAGGCGCTGCTCAGCTGCGCCGGGCAGATTTTGACCCCGATGTGGTCTATGTTTCCACCTTGCAGCGCACCAGCCAGACGGCGCGCATCCTGTTCCCGGAGGCGAAGCTTGTGCCGGTGGACGGCCTGAAAGAGATGTGCTTTGGCAGCTTTGAGGGCCGCAATTTCATCGAGATGGAAAAGGATCCCGAGTATCAGGCATGGGTGAAGGCCAACTGCGAAAGCCCCTGCCCGGACGGAGAGCGCAAGACGGACTTTTCGGATCGCATCTGCCGCACGGTGGCAGAGCTGATCGATAAAGCCCTTGCCGCAGGCGAAGAGCGGCTGGTCATTCTGGCCCACGGCGGCACCCAGATGGCCGCCATGGAGCGGTTTGCCGTCCCCCACAGGGACTACTATGCATGGTGCGGACCTAACGCGGGCGGCTTTGTGCTGGATGCAAAGGACTGGGCGGAAAAGCATCTGCTGTATCTCGTGAAGACCGTCCAGTACACAAAGGAGAGCAGGGCATGATCCTTCAGGCAGTTGTCGGCGGCTTTGTGCTGGACGCCCTCTTCGGCGACCCGGCGTGGCTGCCGCACCCGGTGGTGCTCATGGGCAGATGCATTTCCCGGCTGGAAAAGTTCCTGCGCGCCCGCCTGCCCGGCACCCCGCAGGGAGAGCTGCTGGGCGGTGCCGTGACGGCGTTCTGCCTGCCGGTGGGCACCTTTCTGGTCACGAGCCTTGTGTGTCTGGCGGCGGCAAAGCTCAGCCCGTGGCTGGGCCTTGCCGTACAGATGTTCTGGTGCGGGCAGGCGCTGGCAGCCAAGGGCCTTGCGCAGGAGAGCACAAATGTGTACGCTCAGCTTATTAAAAACGACCTGCCCGCGGCCCGCAAAGCCGTGAGCCGCATCGTGGGCCGCGACACCCAGAACCTGACCGCCGAGGGCGTGACCAAGGCTGCGGTGGAAACGGTGGCCGAAAATGCCAGCGACGGCGTCATTGCGCCGCTGCTGTATATGCTCATCGGCGGGGCACCGCTGGCGCTGACCTACAAGGCCATCAACACCATGGACAGCATGCTGGGCTACAAGAACGAGAAGTACCTTTATTTTGGCCGCGCAGCCGCGAAGCTGGACGATGTGGCCAACTACATCCCCAGCCGCCTTGCCGCCCTTTTGTGGGTGGCCGCTGCGGCCTTTACCGGAAACGATGCCAAAGGTGCATGGCGCATCTGGCGGCGGGACCGGCGCAACCACGCCAGCCCCAACAGCGCCCAGACCGAAAGCGCCTGCGCCGGTGCACTGGGCGTGCAGCTGGCCGGCCCGGCTTACTATTTTGGCGAATATTACCCCAAGCCCACCATCGGTGATGCCCTGCGCCCCATTGAGCCGCAGGACATCCTGCGCGCCAACCGCATGATGTATGTGGCCAGCAGCTTCGCACTGGCGTGGGGATGCGCCCTTCGCGCGCTTTTCTGAAGGAGGCTTTTATGCAGACTTTGACCCATGGCGGTGACTGGATGGGCTACCGCGAACAATTTGGGCGCGACGCGCTGGATTTTTCGGCCAATGTCAGCCCGCTGGGTCTGCCGGAAGGGGTGGCAAAGGCCATTACGGCAGCGCTTGCCACGGCCGACCGCTACCCCGACCCGCTGTGCCGGGCCCTGCGTGAAAAACTGGCGGTGGCTGAGGGAGTGCCCGCCGAATGGCTGCTGTGCGGCAACGGCGCGGCAGACCTCATCTTCCGGCTGGTCTGGGCTGTAAAGCCCCATAAGGCGCTGGTGACAGCCCCGACTTTTGCCGAGTACGCCTCTGCATTGGATACGGTGGAGTGCGAAGTGAAACGCTTCTTCCTCGATGAAACGAATGATTTCGCCCCGACGGACGCCCTCGTGGACGCCGTGGACGAGAGCATCGACCTGGTGTTCCTCTGCCAGCCGAACAACCCGACGGGGCAGCTGGCCTCACCCGAGCTGGTGAAAAAGCTGCTGCGCCGGTGCGGGGAGTGCCGCACGATTTTGGCCGTAGATGAGTGCTTTCTGGACTTTCTGCCCGACGCCGACGGGTGGACCGCGAAGCCTCTGCTGGAAAGTGGGAACCTCGTCATCCTGAAAGCTTTCACCAAGCTCTACGGCATGGCCGGCGTCCGGCTGGGTTACTGCCTCTGCGGCGACGAAGCGCTTCTGGAAAAAATGCAGACAGCGGGCCAGCCGTGGGCTGTGTCCAGTCTGGCCCAGGCGGCAGGCGTCGCGGCCCTGAAAGAAACCGCTTATGTGGACGAGGTGCGCGCCCTTATCGCCCGGCAGCGGCCCGTTCTGACGGCGGGCCTGCGGGCGCTGGGCCTGCGGGTCATCGATGGAAAGGCGAACTATCTGCTCTTCCGCGCGCCCGCCGACCTGAACGAGAGGCTTCGCCCGCTGGGAACACAGGTGCGCAGCTGCGCGAATTATCCGGGTCTCGGGCCGGAGTGGTACCGCACGGCGGTGCGCACGGCTCCCGAGAACGCCCGGCTGCTGGAACTTATGAAAGAGGTGCTGGGATGAGCAGGGCAAAATGCATCATGGTGCAGGGTACGATGAGCGGTGCAGGCAAAAGTCTGCTCTGCGCGGCGCTCTGCCGTATCTTTGCGCAGGACGGCCTGCGCGCCGTGCCGTTCAAGAGCCAGAACATGGCTCTGAACAGCTTCGTCACCAAAGACGGCCTCGAGATGGGCCGGGCGCAGGTGGTGCAGGCGCAGGCCGCCGGTGTCGAGCCGGACGTGCGGATGAACCCCATCCTCCTGAAGCCCAGCAGTGACGTGGGCAGTCAGGTCATCGTCAACGGCGAGGTGCGGGGCCAGATGAAAGCGTCGGAGTATTTCCGCACGAAACGGCAGCTGGTGCCGGACATCCTGAAGGCGTATGACAGCCTCGCCGAGGAGGCTGACATCATCGTCATCGAGGGCGCGGGCAGCCCGGCGGAAATCAACCTCAAGAGCGAGGACATCGTGAACATGGGCCTCGCCGAGATGGTGGACGCGCCGGTGCTTCTGGTGGGCGACATCGACCGGGGCGGCGTGTTCGCCCAGCTCTACGGCACGGTGGAGCTGCTGGAAGAAAAAGAACGCCGGCGCATCAAGGGACTCGTCATCAATAAATTCCGTGGAGATGTAGAAATTCTGCGCCCCGGTCTCGCCATGCTGGAAGAAAAGACCCATCTGCCCGTGGTGGGCGTCGTACCGTACCTGAAGGTGGACATCGAGGACGAGGACTCCCTGAGCCAGCGCCTCGAGATGCGGGACGGCAAAAAGCCGCTGGACGCGGCGATCATCCGTCTGCCGCATCTGTCCAATTTTACGGACTTCATGCCGCTGGAACAGCACCCGCTGCTGGGCGTGCGGTATGTTTCGAACGCTCATGAGCTGGGCACACCCGACCTCATCCTGCTGCCGGGGACGAAAAACACGGTGGACGACCTGCTCTGGCTGCGGCAGTGCGGGCTGGAAACGGCTCTGCTCAAGCTGGCCGCGAAAGGCACGCCGGTGCTGGGCGTCTGCGGCGGCTACCAGATGCTGGGCCAGACCCTCGACGACCCCACCGGCAGCGAGAGCGGCCGGCCGCAGACTCTGCGGGGGCTGGGTCTGCTGCCCACCCGGACCGTGTTCAGCGAGCAGAAGCGCCGCGCACAGGTCAAAGCGACCGTCGCCGCCGCCCCCTTTGCGGGTGCAGAGCTGGAAGGCTACGAGATCCACACCGGCGTGACCGAGGCTGAGGGCGAACCCTTCGCTCACTACCCCGACGGAGGCCGGGAAGGCTGTGTGCAGGGCAATGTATTCGGCACCTACCTCCACGGTCTGTTCGACACCGGTACGCTCACCGAGGCGCTGGCGGGCTGGCTCTGCCGCCGGAAGGGCATCGACCCCTCCGACGCGGCCCTCATCCCGATGGAAGAGTACCGCCGCCAGCAGTTCGACATCCTGGCCGACGGCGTGCGAGGGGCGCTGGATATGGACGCGGTGTATGCCGCGATGGGAATGGAGAAGCACTGAATGGAACAGGGACTTTTGCATCTGTACTGGGGCGACGGAAAGGGAAAGACCACCGCCGCTATGGGTCTTGCGCTCCGTGCGCTGGGGTCCGGGAAGCGGGTGGTCATCGTCCAGTTTTTGAAGGGCGGGAACAGCGGCGAGATCCCGCTTCTGGCCCAGCTTGGCGCGGAGATCTACCGGGGCAAGGCCGGACAGAAATTCGTCTTTCAGATGAACGACGCCGAAAAGGCCGCCACGCGGGCCCTGCAGGACCGGAACCTGACCGTTGCCATGGCGCAGGAAGCGGACCTGTTGGTGCTGGACGAGGCCGGCAGCGCCTGGGAACTGGATATGGCGGACAAGGACCTGCTTCGCCGGGCGGTGCTGCAGCGTCCCGCCGGGCAGGAATGTGTGCTCACGGCCCATGCCGCCCCGCAGTGGATGCTGGACGCCGCCGACTACTCCACCGAGATGAAATGCCACCGCCACCCCTACCAGAAGGGGATAAAAGCACGAAAGGGGATAGAATATTGACGCCGCAGCATCATTTACCTGCCGACATTGAGCGGACGAGCTTCCACATCATCACCGAAGAGCTGGAAATGATGGGCCTGACCCCGCCGCCCGAGCACGAAGCCGTGGTCAAGCGGGTCATCCACACCACCGCCGACTTCGACTATGCGCGGAATCTCCACTTCACCCCCCGCGCGGTGGAGCAGGCCGTCAAGGCCCTCCACGCCGGGGCCGTCATCGTGACCGATACGAATATGGCGCTGGCCGGCATCACCAAGCCCGGTCTGGCGAAGCTGGGCGGCACGGCCTGCTGTTATATGGCTGACCCCGAGGTGGCCGCCGCCGCCAAAGAGGCTGGCACCACCCGGGCCGTCGCAGCGATGAAAAAGGCAGCGCAGGAGCATCCCGGGGCCATCCTTGCCGTCGGCAACGCGCCCACGGCTCTGCTGACGATCGCAGAACAAATCGAAAGCGGCCTGCGGCCTGCACTGGTCATCGGTGTGCCGGTGGGCTTTGTGAACGTGGTGGAGAGCAAGGAGCGGCTCTTCGCCGTCTGCGAAAAGCACGGCGTACCCGCCATCGTGGCGATGGGCCGCAAGGGCGGCAGCAATGTGGCCGCCGCCATCTGCAACGCCCTCATCTACTCCGCCGCCGAAATGCTCGACCCCTCGGCCCGGGGGTGGAAGTGAGTGATAAGGTTTGGAGGAGCGCAATGAACCCTACAAGAAAGACCGATGAAAGCTTTTACCGGCTGTTTTCCGCGTCTCACACCGTTTCAGAGCATCTGACCAAGCGGGAGGACAGCGAGCTGCGCGATAAATACGACCACAACGCGTTCTGCTATTACAGCCAGCCCTCGGCAGATGAAGTCCGGGCCGCGCTGGCCTACCAGAAAGAGCGGGGAGACACCTTCCTCAAGCTGGAAGGGTACGAGCCGCTGGCCGATGCATTCGGCATGGAGTGCGAAGAGACCCTGACGATGGTTCTGCCCCCGGAAACAGACATCCGCAGCTGGAAAACGAACCCGGACGTCTCGATCAAGGCCCCGGACGCAGACCAGCTGGAACAGCACGAACTGAAATACTACGGCCCGTTGTACGGAGATGATTTTACCGTGCGGAACAACCGGAACCTCCGGGAAAAGCTGACCTACCTCGGCGCGTATCTGGGCGGGAAGCTGGTGGGTGATTGCTATATTTTCGCATCCGATGGGTATGTCTGCATGGACGGCCTGCTGGTGGACGAGGATTTCCGGCACCAGTACATCGCCATGACCCTGATGAAGCATATTGCCAAAAAGGCGCAGGAGCGCGGAGAGATTCTGTATCTTCACGCTGACTCCGAGGATACACCGAAGGAACTGTATGCGAAGATGGGATTTCAGGCCATTGACAAGCTCTATGAATATCTCTGCACCGATTTCTCGAAACTGAAAATATGAACGAATGCGCGCCGGATACGGCGATGGGCCTCCCAATGCGGGAGGCCTTTCTGTTACACCGTCGCCAGCACGGCGAGGATGCTCTGCCAGCGCTTGTTCTCGACGGCGGGCGCACGGCGGACGGGCCGGGACTGTACAGGCTGAGGCCGCTGAGCCGTCTGGGGCAGGGGAGCGAAAAGCGCGGCCTGCCATGCGGCGGCAAGCTGCATGGCCTCCGGGCAGCTCTGCAGGGTGCGGCGCTCGGCCCCGGCGAGGTAGTCGCCCAGCCAGCAGAGGATGGCCGCGATGTTGAGCTGCTCTGCGGCGCGGGCGCTCCAATAGCTCCAATGGGCGGGACGGCCCACGAACCGCTCTACCGTGATGAGCGCACCCTCCCGGGCAGCAGAGGGGGAGACCGTTCCACAACCACCGGCAGTATGGGCCAGAACGTCCAGAATGCGCGCCATCCGGCCGCTGTCGAGGGCGTCGTCCCGGACAAAGGCGGAGAAATCCGTCTGGGCCAGCAGACCGTCGGCGGTGGCGGGGAAGCGCCCCGTCAGCTCGCCCGAGGCGTTGTGGCAGCTCTGCCACCCTTTGCGGACGAGCTGGAAGTTCAGCTTCTGACGTCCCATCGTGGAATAGAACACCCGAGCCTTGCCGCTGACCGGCTCCTGCCGCAGCTCGAGATAAGCGTCTGCGCCTCCGAGGTCTTGGACCTTGACGCTGAGCACAAGGCGGTACTCAGGCTTCTGGCTGGACATGGCAAGATGCATCTCTTCAAAATAACGTGCGGCATCCATAGTGGTTCTCCTTCCTGTGGGCAGCGTGGGTGTTGTCGGAGGGGTACGGCCCTTTGTTGGTTGTAGTATATCATAAATTGCGCCAGAATACAACTATAAGTTTGCAAATAAACCAAAAAACTTTTTGATTCTTCGGCAGTGCAAAACAAGATGGTTGTGAGTGACAACAAAAATACGGGGCCGCTGGCAGCAGATACAACTGCACAACGGCCCCGCAGGCTCTCTTTATAAATAAGAAGCTCAGTCGCCCAGCTCCCGGATCTCGTTCTGGATCAATCGCCCGGCAGCGCGGGCAAGCTGATCCATGCCGCGGATGCGCGCCATATTTTTGCCGTAGATCTGCGTGGCGGCACCGGCGCTGCTGTCCTCGCCCATAAAAACGGCAGACACCCGCACGCCCTGCCGCTGCAAGGTGCGCACCTGCGCGGCGGTATCGGTAACACCGGCGGCGTCCTCGTAGGCGCAGCCCAGCGGGTTCTCTGCTGTGGGCGGAATGCGGCGGCTGTCGTTGGGGCTGGCATCGGTCAGCAGGATCATCAGGTGACGCGGGGCGGGGCCGGGGGCGTACTGAATCAGATCGCCCGCTGCCCGTAGCGCCAGACCGTCCCGGTTCCAGCCTGAGGCAAAGTACCGGAAGATGTTCTGCCGGTTCTTGTCCGTAAAGCCTTTCAGCACCCGCAGTACCGTGTAGCCCCGCAGGCTGCTGAAGGCGCTTACTCGCACCGGAATGCCGCAGTTGGCCAAGCTTTCGGCCAATATGACGCCCTGCGCCGCAATTACCTCCTGACAGTGCAGGCGGGAGGCGGAGGCGTCCAGCAGCAGATCCACCGTAAAGGCGGGGCAGTTTTCCTCCTCCGGGCACAAAAACACCCTGTTATCGTTCAGGTAAGGGGCGCGCCACACCCGCCCGGCGCACAGGTTGCCGCTGCGTGCCACCCGCTGGTCGGGCTGCTGATGCACCAGAATACAGTTGCGGATCTGCTCGGTAAGGCGCAGTACAACACTTCGATGCAGTTCCTGATTTTTTGCATAGTAGGCGCGGTTGCGTTCGGCCTGCAATTCGGCTTGCTGCGCCAGCTGCCGCGCTTCCGGGGTGGGTGCCTGCGCCGGGCTGGGTACACCGGCGCTGAACCACAAATGGCATCCCAGGTGGTCGCCCACGCAAAGCTCCTGCTCGGCCTTGCGCAGCCGTTCCGGCGGGTAGAGAGAGCGGCCAAAGCAGCTCTCGATGTAGGCCCGGTCCTCGGCGGCGTTCTGTTTCAGTGTAATATGGGCCAGCCGCTTGTCGGCAGTCGGCCCGCCGCCGCCCGCGTCCACACTGCCCGAGTGCTCCACCGTCATCCGGTCGGTCTTGATCATCTGGGTGGGCATGGTTTTGGTGGCAAGCTTTGCCCAAAAGCCTTGCAGCCGCAGATGCAGTGCGGGCTTCTGGCGCACCTTGCCGTCAAACAGGGCGAACTTTGCAAACAGCGCCAGCAGGTCGTTTTTGAGCTGTGCTGGTTCCGGTACGGTCTCCGGTTCCAGCGCGGCGGCAAGGCTGCTCTCGTAAGGGGTCATGACCGGGGCGGTGTGTCCCAGCACCTTGCGCCAGCGCGCAGCCTGCATGGTGTACACCAGTTGGTTTTTCGCCATCCACTCCTGCCGCGAAAGCTTATACTGGATGGCAAAAAAGTAGTCCGCGTGGGCAAACCGCAACGCCTCCAGCACCGGGCGGCGGGGCAGCTCCAGCCGGTAGGCGGCGTTTTCCAGATATAGCCACGCCATATCGTCCAGCATGGGCTGGCGCACATCGCCCTCCCAAGCGGAAAAAATGTCCCGGATCAGCGCATCACCGTAGTATTTATGCACCAGCCCTACGATGCAGTTCATGTAAAAATCAATGGTGCCGTCTGTGTTGCGGGCCAGAAACAGCGGCTCAAAGCCATAGGCTCCTGCAGCAGCCCA
>OMAS01001400.1_pt1 | contig 10012 bp, 8 predicted proteins | sample 1674031 | NCBI WGS metagenome assembly OMAS01 (sample SAMEA103958138, study PRJEB25191) | human gut metagenome | biome: human-associated habitat [ENVO:00009003]; feature: intestine environment [ENVO:2100002]; material: feces | place: Germany | collected 2013/2015 | reverse complement strand
ACCCGTACCCCGCTGGGGTGTTGGATAAACTCGAATAACCACCTGAACATTGTATATCCTGTCAATGCGGGGACGCTTAACGCTACACGTCCGCATATTAGTACATATATCTTAGGTTAGTAGCGTTTTTTTGAAAGGTCAATGTCAGTGCAGTTGCATTGATAAGGTCACGAAAATATTAACTCCTTATCGGTACGGAAACGGTTATAAGCAGTGTTGGCGATACATTTTAATGTACAGCTTTAGCAATCTGTTTTTCGAGAGACCGGACAGCCGCAGATTTGCGGCTGTTATTTTTTGCAAAGCAATTAAATGAAAAAGCGGAAAAAGCTGTAAGCTGAAACGTGTGAAATATTTCATATTTTTTGTATAAAGTTACAAAAAACTCTGTATTAAAGACGAAAATTAGGCATTATTGTTGACTTTATGCGTGAAATAATGTAAAATTACTAAATAAGGATTAAAGCGAAGGAGAGATCTCTGTGGAGAACGTATTTTTTGCACGTCAACCGATACTGGATGTGAATAATAATACATACGGCTATGAACTGCTTTACAGAAATCAGCCCGGAGTAAACGCATATACAGGAAACAACGGAGATGTAAGCACAGCAGATGTAATCAACAACGCATTTTTTGTCGATAATATAACAAGCGTTTTAGGCGGTAAAAAAGCATTCGTCAATTTTACGGGCAACCTCATAAAAAGAGGAGTGCCGAAGATGATCTCAAGCGATATACTCGTAGTCGAGCTGCTTGAGAGCGTAATGGCAGACGCAGAAATAATAAGGCGCTGTATAGAGCTTAAGAAGCTGGGATATATAATCGCTCTTGACGATTATGAATACAGCGAGAATACAAAGGCTCTGTTTGAGCTTGCCGATATAATAAAGCTCGACTTCCACACCTCCCGTGAGGCAGTGGAACGCACGGCGGAAAAGTGTATAACATATAATAAGATAATGCTTGCCGAAAAGGTGGAAACTCAGCTTGAGGTGGAATATGCCAAAAGGCTCGGCTGTACATATATGCAGGGCTATTTCTTTGCAAAGCCTCTGCTTATGACGCACAGGACAAATACGCCTATGGCAAAAACGTTCCTTCATATACTGGGTCTTGTATATTCGCCCGAGCCCGACTATGAAGAAATAGCGGCGGTCATTTCGACGGACGTTGTGCTGACGATAAGACTGCTGAGGCTTATAAACGTAATGTACGGCAGTACGGGAAACAAGATTTCGACTATTCATCAGGCACTTGTTCTGCTCGGCTTTGAAAAGCTGAAGGAATGGATATATCTTGTAGGCCTGCAAAGGCTGCAGAAGGATACCCCCGACGAGCTTATAAGGCTTGCGCTGTTCAGGGCGAAGTTCTGTGAGAGCATCTCAAAGGTAATGCCGGGACAGTACATACACAGAAAAGAAATGTATCTTATGGGACTTATGTCGGTAGTGGCAGGTACGACCGATGAACGTGATATAGGAAACGTTATGAAGGAACTTCCGGTAACGGACGAAATAAAGAACGGTCTGCTGGGAGCGGACGGACTTTTCGGAGATGTGTTCAGGCTGGTAGTCGATTACGAACACGCAAACTGGGACAAAGTGGAGGAGTTTGTCAAAAAATACAACGTTGACGCACAACAGCTTGCGAACGAATATGTCCAGTGCGTTAGATTCATGCAACAATTCTATATAGGGTGAAACGCAGATTATCTATTTTTACAACATAAAAAACTTTTCTATAACGGAGTGATAACATGGCTGAAAATAAATGCGCCGCAAGACTTGAGCCTTCGAGCAGGGATATGAGTGAGCTTAAAAACCGCTTCAAGCCGGGATATGACTGGGAAACGATATGCTCTACAATGCTCGAACATCTTATGTGCGGAGTTGCTATATATGAGCTTTGCCCGGACAGAGTAAGGTCGCTTTATTTCAACAAGAAATATTACGAGATGGTGGGTTACACAAAAGAGCAGTATGAACAGTATGCAGACAGCGTTACCTCGTCGCTTTACGGAGATTCGGCTGAGATGATCTTTGAAAAAGCCAGGCGTTCGGTAAAGACCGGAGAAACATTCTATGCCGAATGCAAAGGCAGACGCTATGACGGCAATGATATATGGGTGCTTGTCAAGGCGAAGCTGGTTGATTTTATAGAAAGCGAACACCCTGTATTTCTTGCAATTGTGCAGGATATGACCAACAGAAAACTGGCGGAATATGAGAATGCGGTAAATCTTGAGCGTTACCGTATACTTGAGGCGACTTCGAATGCAGTCACATTTGAATATGATATTCCCGATGATATAATGACGTTTTTGTACAGCGGAGGTAAGGCGGATTCGGCAAACCGCTCCATAAGCAACTATGCGGAGGTTTCAAAACGCACAAAGATTGTATATCCGGATGACGCCGCAAAATTCTATGCGGCGCTGAAAAAGGCAAGCAGAAAGCCTGTAAGCTGTATGACGCTCGACTACAGATCCACGATAATAGATCAGAACAGCTACCGCTGGGTAAGGACGTGTTATTCAAGCGTAGCGGATGCCAGCGGAAAGGTAATAAAAGTTCTCGGAAGAACACAGGATATAGACGATGAAAAGCGTGAGCAGCAGAGAATGATACAGCTGGTCGAGCTTGACAGCACAACGGGACTGCTGAACAAGCTGGCAACAACAAACCACATTCAGCGGCTCATCAGCGAAAAGACGAACGCAAAGAGCTTTTTCGCTATGCTTGATATAGACGATTTTAAGGCGTTCAACGATACCTACGGGCACAGCTTCGGTGACGAGGTGCTGAGAACGGTAGGAAAACTGCTTTCGAGAAAGTTTCCGAATGCGGTTGTCGGAAGGTTCGGCGGAGATGAATTTATCGTGTTCGCCAGAGGCACGAGCGAATCCGCCGTTGTGGACGATTTCGAAGATTTCCTTGAGGTGTCGGGAAAGGCTGAGATAGGCGGCAAGAGGTATACGATAAAGTGCAGTGTAGGCATAGCGTGGAGTGAATCGTGCGATGTTGACTATGCGCAGTATTTCGACGAGGCAGACGAACAGCTTTACAGGGCTAAAAAGGAAGGAAAACACCGCATCTGCCGCAAGAAAATCGTTTAAAATTACCGAAAACTTTGAAAAACGGCTTGTTTACGGCAAAATAACGTAATTTTGCTTGACAACGGGCATAATATGTGATATACTTACTTAAAGTAGAATATGGTAGGCTAAAGACTGAGTTCATCTCGGTCTTTAGCTTATATATAGGGCTTTTTACGGCTCTTGTCTGAAAGGAGGCTTTCAAAGTGCCGAAGGAAAAAGGCGGCAAGAAGAATCAGGCGGAAACAGTCGAGAGAATCACCGAGCAGAAGGTTCTGCCGATAATCGAGAGATACGGCTATGAGCTGTGGGACGTTATCTTTGAAAAAGAGGGTGCCATGTGGTATCTGAAGGTGCTTTTCGACAAAGCGGACGGAGGAATAGATGACGCCGAATGCGAGGAAATAACAGAACCGCTGAACAAGGCTGTCGATACGCTGCCGTGCATTGACCTTGTGGACGTTTTCGAGGTAGGCTCGCCGGGGCTTGACAGACAGCTCAGAAAGCCTTTCCACTTTGTGAAGATGAAGGGCGAAAAGATAAAGGTGACCGTGCGTGACGAAAACGGAAAGACGGCGTATTATTCGGGCGTTCTCGGAGATTACGATGAAAATTCGGGCGAATTCACTGTACAGACAGATGACGGCGAAATGAAGTTCAATGCCGCTAAGTGCAGAAGAATTGCCCTTGACGCATAAAAAATAATTAACGGAGGAATTATTAAAAATGGCTAACAGCAACACAACGGAGCTTTTTGAGGCTCTGACATTGCTTGCAAAGGAGAAGGGGATTGACCCCGCTGTGCTGATAGAGAAGATACAGACAGCACTTGTTATCGCTATCAAGAAGGAATATCCCAGAAGCGAGAATATCAAGTTTGATATTGATATTGCTAAGGGCAAGTTTGATGTGGCTATCCAGAAGGAAGTTGCCGCAGAGGTCGAGGATGATGCAAACCAGATCTCGATGGAGGAGGCAAAGACCCACACCCGCAGAAAGCTGGAATACGGCGATATTGTAGCGATAAAGCTGGATACACAGCATTTCGGCAGAATTGCTGCACAGACGGCAAAGCAGGTCATCAAGCAGGGCCTTAAGGAGATAGAGCGTGAACAGCTCGTTGCTCAGTGGGGCGGTCTTCAGGACGAGGCGGTAACTGTTACCGTACTCAAGACAGAGCCGAGAACAGGCAACGCTACCGTAAACCTCAACGGAAACGAAGTACCGCTGTTCAGAAGTGAGCAGATACCCGGCGAGGTACTAAGGCCCGGCGATATGGTCAAGGTTTATGTTTCCGGCGTTTCCGCAACAGACCACAGACCTATGCTCAAGATTTCAAGAGTGAACAAGGAGCTTGTAAAGCGTCTGTTTGAGAGCGAAGTACCCGAAATATATGACGGTACCGTTGAGATAAAGGCTATCAGCCGTGAGGCAGGCTCACGCTCAAAGGTTGCAGTAATAAGCAACAACCCCGATGTTGACGCACTCGGTGCGTGCATAGGTCCCGGCAGACAGCGTATCAGCAAGGTATGTGCCGAGCTTGGCGGAGAGAAGATGGACGTTGTATTCTACAGCGAAAAGCCTGAGGAATTCATCGCACAGGCACTCAAGCCCAGTGATGTTATCAGAGTAGAGATACCCGACCCCGAGGTAAAGGCTTGTACGGCTATCGTTCCCGACAACCAGCTTTCACTTGCTATAGGCAACAAGGGTCAGAATGCGAAGCTCGCCGCAAAGCTCACAGGCTTCAAGATAGACATACGCCCCGAAAGCGGCTTCTATGAAGGAATAGAGAGCAAGCAGGAAAAGGCTGAGGAAGAAGCTCAGGCTGAAGAATAAAAACCCTTTACGAAAGGATGGATCGCTTTGGCAGTTAAAAAGATACCGATGAGAAAATGTGCGGGCTGTGAGGAAATGAAAGAGAAAAAGCAGCTTGTAAGAGTTGTCCGTACTCCCGAGGGAGAGTTTGTACTCGACTTCACGGGTAAGAAATCCGGACGGGGAGTGTATGTCTGCAAGAGCCGCAGCTGTCTTGAGGCGGCACAGAAAAAACGCGGGCTTGAACGCTCTCTGAAATGTGCGGTACCGGAGGAGATATATCTTGAACTGCTGAAAAGCATCGGAGAAAGCGACGGTGAGTAACGGCAATGAATTTTTTAAGTACGCTCGGTCTTTGCAGAAAGTCCGGACGTCTGATACACGGGTTCGATCCTGTTTGCGAGGAGCTTAAAAACCCGAAATCGAAAATTGCGGGAGTTATTCTCGCAAGCGACGTATCGGAGAAAACACAGAAGGAAATGCGTTTTTTCTGCGATAAATACAGTGCCCTGCTGTCGCAGTGCGATTGTACGATGGACGAAATCAAGTCGGTCCTCGGAAAACGCACGGGAGTGCTTGCCGTTCTCGATGAAGGCTTATACGCAAGCCTTATGGGCGAGCATAAAGGGAAATAAGCGGTACACCCGATTTATATATACAATACTAAATCTGACATAAAAAAGGGGATCAGTGAATGGATAAAAAATATCGTGTAAACGAGTTGGCAAAGGATCTTAATATTCCTGTAAGTGAAATTACGGATGTGGTACAGGAGTATTTCGGAGTACAGAAGAAATCGCAGGCTTCGCTTTCTGAGGATGAGATGTCTGTTGTTCTCGAAAAGTATTCTCAGAGCAACCAGGTGAAGAATTTCAATTCATATTTCGCTTCGGCAAGCAAGCCCAAGACGGAGAAGAAGGAAGAAAAGCCTGCAGAAAAGCCTGCAAAGAAGGCTGAGAAGAAGCCCGAATCCAATAAGGAAGCCGACAAGGCTGAAAAGGTACAGGCAAAGCCCGAAACAAAAACAGAGGCTAAGCCCGAAGCAAAGCCTGAAATAAAGACAGAAACAAAGTCTGAAGCAAAGCACGAAATAAAGACAGAAGCTAAGTCTGAAGCTAAGAGCGATAAGCCTGCAGACAAAAAGCCTATGGGCGACCGTAACGACAGAAAGCCCTACGGTGACAAGCAGCAGGGCGACAGAAAGCCTTACGGTGACAGACAGCAGGGCGACAGAAAGCCCTACGGCGACAGACAGCAGGGTGACAGAAAGCCCTACGGCGACAGAAGAAACGATACCAGAAATGACCGCAGGGATGCTAAGCCTGCACAGCAGACAGCTCCGGCACAGCCTGTTATCGACCTTGCAAATATCAAGACAAATGCACCTCCCACAAAGCACGTCAAGGGCGAGGCTGTACAGAGAGGCGAGCAGGTCACAAAGCACGTTGACACAAGGGGCAGTTATGTAAACCTTGATAAGTACAACGAGAAGTATGAAACCATAGCTTCGACCGAGAGCGGCAACAGACGTCAGAATGACGCTTATACAAAGAAGCAGAAGATAAGCCAGAAGTCGCAGAAGGGCAAGCAGCAGTTCAGCAAGAAGAAGGAAACAGAGGCTCAGAAGCTGAAGCGTCTTGAGCTTGAAAAGGCAAGAAAGAAACAGCTTGAGATACAGGTTCCCGATGAGATAGTCGTATCGGAGCTTGCGTCACGTCTTAAGGTTACAGCCGCAGACGTTATAAAGAAGCTGTTCAGCCTGGGCGTAATGGTTACTATCAACCAGTCGGTCGATTATGATACGGCTTGTATCGTAGCGGAAGAATTCGGTGCAAAGGTTACCAAGGAAGTTGTAGTTTCCATCGAAGAACGTCTGTTTGAAGAAGTAGAGGATACAGAGGAGAACTTACAGCCCCGTTCACCCGTTGTTGTTGTTATGGGACACGTTGACCACGGTAAGACATCGCTCCTCGACAGAATCAGACACGCTAACGTTACGTCCGGCGAAGCAGGCGGTATCACACAGCATATCGGCGCTTACAGGGTAAAGGCAGGCGGCAGGGATATTACATTCCTTGACACTCCCGGACACGAGGCGTTCACCGCTATGCGTGCAAGAGGTGCGCTGGCTACGGATATAGCGATACTCGTTGTTGCCGCAGACGACGGCATTATGCCTCAGACGGTAGAAGCGATAAATCACGCAAAGGCTGCAAACCTTTCGATAATAGTTGCGATAAACAAGATGGATAAGCCTACGGCAAATCCCGACAAGGTAAAGCAGGAGCTTACAGAGCATGGCCTTGTATGCGAAGAATGGGGCGGCGATGTAATCTGCGTTCCCGTATCGGCAAAGACAGGCGAGGGTATAGACGAGCTTCTCGAAATGGTAAACCTCACGGCAGATGTCCTTGAACTTAAGGCAAACCCCGACAGACTTGCAAAGGGTGTTGTTATCGAGGCAAGAATCGACAAGGGCAGAGGTCCTATCGCAACCGTTCTTGTACAGTCGGGTACTCTCCATACAGGCGATACCATAATCGCAGGTACTGCTGTAGGCCGTGTGCGTGTAATGCGTGACGACAAGGGCAAAGCGGTAAAGGAAGCAGGTCCTTCTGTTCCCGTTGAGATAATGGGTCTTGCGGAAGTACCGAGCGCCGGTGATGATTTTGCGGCTGTTGAAGATGAAAAGCTCGCAAGAGAGCTTGTTGAAAAGAGAAAGTTTGACGCTAAGGAAGAACAGTTCAAGCTCTACAAGAAGGTCAGCCTTGATAATCTGTTCTCACAGATTGAGGAAGGCTCGATGAAGAAGCTGCCTATTATCGTAAAGGCAGACGTACAGGGTTCTGTCGAAGCTGTTTCGCAGTCACTGTCAAAGCTGTCAAACGAGGAAGTAAAGGTAGAAGTAATTCACGGTGCGGTAGGTGCCGTAACAGAAAGCGACGTTATGCTTGCAAAGGCATCGGGCGCTATCATAGTAGGCTTTAACGTAAGACCTAACCCTGCGGCTGCAGACAACGCAAAGCGTGACGGTGTCGATATAAGACTCTACAGAGTAATATATGACGCAATAGAAGAAATCGAAACAGCCATGAAGGGTATGCTTGCGCCCAAGTACAGAGAAGTTGATACAGGACGTGTTGAGGTAAGACAGGTAATGAAGCTGTCGAGCGTCGGCGTGGTAGCAGGCTCTTATGTACTTGACGGTAAGGTACAGAGAAACGGCGAGGTAAGAGTTGTCCGTGACGGCATAATCGTTGCCGTTGACAAGATAGCAGGCTTACGTCGTTTCAAGGACGATGTGAAGGAAGTAGCCGCAGGCTACGAGTGCGGTATCACGCTTGAAAAGTTCACCGACATAAAGGACGGCGATATATTCGAGGCGTTTGTTACCGAGGAGTACAGAGATTAATGGCAAATTTCAATACAGCAAGACTTGCGGAGGATATAAAACGTGAAATCTCCACAGCTATGCGTGATATAAAGGACGGCGCTGTAGTAAAGGCGATGGTCGGTGTGTCACGCTGTGAGCTGACAAGCGATCTGTCCTACTGCAAGGTTTATATCACAACGCTTGAGGGCGGAGACACCACAAAAAATGTCGCCGAGCATCTCAAGAAGGCAGAGGGCTTCTTTAAAAGAAGAATCAACGAGCGTGTGAAGATGCGCAAGCTGCCTCAGCTGATATTCGTGCCGGATAATTCGATGGATTATTACGAGCATATCAGCGAGGTGATAAGCAAACTGCCGAAACCTGCCGAACCCGATGATAACGGCGATGACGAAAGGTAAACAATAATGATAACAGACGTTAAAAAAGCGGCAGAGCTACTGAAAAGCAACGATGATTTTCTGATATTGTCACACGCCAACCCCGACGGAGATACACTGGGCTGTGCTTACGGCCTTTGCGGTATGCTTCAGAAGATGGGCAAACGGGCAAAGGTTATGTGTGCGGACGAGATAGCGCCCCGTATGGAGTTTCTGCGTGATACGGTGATACAGCAGAGCTTTGAGGAAAAGACCATAGTGAGCGTTGACGTTGCCGACAGAAAACTGCTCGGCGACCTTGACGCAGTATACGGCGGCAGGATATTCCTTGCGATAGACCACCACGAGAGCAGACAGGAGTTTGCAAAATATACTCTTGTAGATTCCGAGGCGGCTGCGGCTTGCGAGCTTATTTTTCAGATAGCGGAGGAAATGAACGCACAGCTTGACGGTGAGATTGCGTCCTGCCTTTACACAGGACTTGCAACCGACACGGGCTGCTTCAAGTATTCCAACACGACAAGCAGAACGCATATAATAGCCGCTAAGCTGATGGCTTATGAGTTTGATGTTTCCGGCATCAATTACAAGCTGTTTGATATGAAGTCAAAGGGCAGGCTGGAGCTTGAACAGGCGATAACGCAGGGAATGGAATTCTTCTGTGACGACAGGGTTGCGGTAGTATGGCTGACAACGGAGCTTATGGATCGCTTTAATGGCAGAGTTGACAGCGAGGACTTCAACGGTCTTGCAAGCCTTCCCCGTCAGGTAGAGGGCGTAATTATCGGCGCCACCGTAAAGCAGAAGGGTCCTGCTACATTCAAGATCTCGGTCAGAACAGCAGAGCCGATAAACGCAGGAAGCGTGTGCGCCCTGTTCGGCGGCGGCGGTCACGCCAGAGCCGCAGGCTGTACCATAGAGGGCAGTATAGAGTTTGTGAAAGCAAAGCTGCTGCCTGTATTTGAAAAGGCGCTGAAAGCAAATGAATGAAATAAACGGCGTAATCTGTATCAATAAGCCGCAGGATTTCACTTCGTTTGACGTTGTGGCGATAATGCGAAGGGCGGCAGGAACGAGAAAAATCGGTCACGGCGGTACGCTTGACCCTATGGCGACAGGCGTTTTGCCGATATATATCGGCAGAGCGGCAAAGACAGCCGACCTGAATCCTGTCAGCGACAAGAGATACCGTGCGACCTTCAGGCTCGGTGTGACTACCGATACCGAGGACGTATGGGGCAAGGTGCTGACTAAGAGCGAAAAGCCCGTTACGCTTGCGGAAATTACCGATGCGGTAACGGTTATGCAGGGCGATATAATGCAGAT
>OMAS01001398.1_pt1 | contig 10043 bp, 9 predicted proteins | sample 1674031 | NCBI WGS metagenome assembly OMAS01 (sample SAMEA103958138, study PRJEB25191) | human gut metagenome | biome: human-associated habitat [ENVO:00009003]; feature: intestine environment [ENVO:2100002]; material: feces | place: Germany | collected 2013/2015 | reverse complement strand
TACCTTGATCCGGTGCTTGCAAAAAACACATCTATTAGTGATTTTTGCGTTGATGATTTAATGAATTACCAAAAGCCTGTATCACTATATCTTGTTACTCCACCATCTGATCTATTACGTTTAGCCCCTATATTTAGACTTTTTTTCGAGATGATGGTCAGACATCATGCAAAAAAAATTGGCGATTACGTAAATGGCCAGGCAGTAACGGTATATAAGCATAAGTGCCTTTTCCTTATGGATGAATTTTCGTCTTTAGGTAATCTGCAGAGTTTTGCTGCCACTCTTTCATATATCGCTGGTTACGGCATGAAAGTATTTCTTATCTGCCAGGGTATACCGCAGATTAACGGAATCTATGGAAAAGACAACCAGATACTTATGAACTGCCATCTGCAGATTTTTTACGCTCCAAATGACAATGACAGCGGCAAATACGCTGAATCACTGTTAGGTAATGAAACTAGAGTCAACAAGTCAATTTCAGATGCCGGAGGTTTTTTCGGTAAGCGTACATATAGCTATAGTGAAGCTGCACGTGCGCTTATGACTGCGGATGAAATCAAAAGACTTGGTGAGCAAGAGATTATATCTGCATCAGGCTTTCCACCTGTAAAAACGGATAAGGTCAAATATTATGAGAATGAATTTTTCCGCAGTAAGCTTATGGATGCTCCGTATGTAAGTGATGTTATACGTAATAATCCATATCCTTTGCGCGATAAGCGGATAGCAGAACATCATGCCACAAAACCTGCTGACCATAGCTTTAAATTTTCATTTGATGAATCTGCAGGTGCAAAGAAAAGCCATAAACAGAAAAAGAGTAACTTTACGTTTGAGTACAGCGATAAAGGAGCTGGTAAAAATGTTTAATTTATTTTCCTTTTTGAAAAACATGACTTTATCAAAAAAAGAAGTTAAAAGAAAACGTGTTTTTGTATTATGGAATGAGATCGAAGAATGTGAGCAAGCCTATAAGCATAAAAAGAAGCTTGGTGAAGAAATGCTTGCCCTGGCACAGCAGGTTGATGATAGTGATTTGCCTTTTACAGAAAAAATAACAAAAAAAGAGATATATCTTAATGCAGCCAGAGATAATTTTGATAAAGCTGATTTTTATAATCAAAAACTTGACGATTTAACAAAAGAATTACAGCTGGCTATGAAATGAGGTGTTTAAAAATATGCTTAACGCTAGTAATTCGCGTTTGGAAAAGCTAGAGGCTAGTTTTTCCAGAATGCAGAAAAGTACGCAACGCGAAAAAAATAAGCTCAAACAAGCTTTAAAAAAGCTTGAAGCTAATCAAAAGAAACAGGAAAAGGAATATTATGTCGAACGTGTCAACGAACGCAAAGAATTTATTTGGCAGCTTTTAAAGCAGCTAGGCTATAGCTTTGATGACATTTGCATTATCGGTGGCAGCCTGGCGCTTTTAAGAGAAAAAATTGATAGCGGTAATGCAACAGATGAAATCAATGCCTGCATCGCTAAATATTCTGAGCTTATAAAAGAAAAAGAATCTGCTGACGATGAAGCGCTTGATAATGAAGCGGAAGTTGATGATGCTGATGAAGTTAATGATACTGATGCTTGTATTGATACTTCGCTCGACAGGATTGATCAGTAATGCCTAAAGGTGAGCAGATAGCACAGAATGACAATAAGACATTAGATGTCATGATGGGAGCGCACCTTGTCGAGCTTATGCGTAAACGTGATGATATAACAGAAATATATATTAATGATGATGGGCACATACGTTATATATCACATGAACAAGGCAAGGTCAAAACTGATATCTATATGGAACCGTCTAAAGTACAGGCTTTGATAGAGCTTGTTGCCGGTCAGTGCGGCAAAATTGTCAATGAGGATATTCCCTCCATTTCTACAGAAATTAGAGGTTATGGCTGCCGTTTTCAGGGTGAATTGCCTCCGATTGTAAGAAATCCGCAGTTCAACATACGTAAAAAGGCTATAAAGATTTTTACGCTTGATGATTATGTCAAAAACGGCACTATGTCACAGCATTATGCTGATTATCTGAAACAGGCCATAAAGCAAAGGAAAAACATTCTTGTTGTAGGTGGCACAGGAACAGGTAAAACTACATTCTTAAATGCTATATTAGATAGTATTGCCAAAATCAGTCCTTATCACCGCATCATTTCTATTGAGGATTTGCCGGAATTACAGTGTCCTGCAGATGACTATTCACCGATGTATGTAAAACAGGATACATCTAAAAATGGTATCCGTTATAACATGACAAGACTGCTTGCCGACTGTATGCGTCGTAGTCCTGATAGAATCGTATTGGGCGAAGTTAGAGACGGTGCAGCATATACCATGCTTAAAGCCTGGAATACCGGACATGAAGGCGGTGCTTGTACTGTACACGCTAATAGTGCAGAACAAGGATTAACACGTATCAAATCCCTAGCACAGGAAGATCCTGATGCAGCAGGCGATTTGAAAGAGCTTATTAGTGAAGCCATTGACATTGTTGTTTCTATTGTACATGTTGAATATCTTGACGGTCGTAAAGGTCGTAAAATTAACGATATTATCGAAGTACAAGGATATGACAGTGCCAATGAATCATATATTTTAAAACACATTAAGGAGGAATTTTCAAAATGAGTTTCAAGGAAAAATTAAAAAAGAAGTATTATGCCCAATGTGCCATTGCGGCAATGGCAATTATGGATGCCTCCCCTGCCTTTGCCAGCACATTGAGTGATGCAGGCCTTACAGGTGGTACTGCTACTGTAAACTGGCCGTGGCGTAGATTTTTAAATTCCGTTGTAGAAGAGCTTACCGGTCCCTTGCCTTTGACTTTTGGCATTCTTGGTATTGCGGCTTGCTGCTTTATGGCTATGTCTGGTAACAGAGGCCAGTTCAGTATGCAGCTTATTGGTTTGGTATTTGCTATCAGCATCGTACTGTTTGCGCCTAATTTCGTAAACATTATCTCTTCTAGCGGTGCGGCACTTACAATCATGCCATGATGCACGGTGTAGAAGCTCCGTTGCACCGGTCAATGGTGCAGCCGATATATCTTATGGGAGTACCACGTAATATATTCTGGCTGGAAGTTTTTGGTGGTATCTTATGTGGTCTGTTCTTCAAATCTTTTTTTGTAGTAGCCATATTGATACTTGTACATCTGCTTTTTACATATCTTGGTCAAAAAGATTCACTTTTTCTGCAGGTGTTCTGGCACAGCCAGAGACATAGCCGTTATTACTACAGATAAGGAGCTGTATAAGTAATGTTTTCGTTGTTTTCTAATAAAAAGAAACAAAAAAATGTAGGCTACAGCAACGAAGTAGGAGCTTTCAGAGAAAAGCCCAGAGTTGATTATCTGCTGCCGTGGAGAAACATCTCTTACCGTAGCGGAGTAGTTTATGGCAAAAACAATGATATGCTTGCCGTGTTTGAATTCCGTGGTCCGGATTTGGAAAGCTCTACAGATGAAGAGCTTGCCCAATTCAATTTGTCGCTTAATCAGGCTATAAAAGCCTTGCCTACAGGTTTTGTACTGTATTTCGATGCTCAACGTCATTATGCTAGCAGCTATGAGAAATCAGATTTTCCGAATCCCTTGCTGCAGCAAATGGAAAATGAACGAGCAGACTATTATAATAGCCAGGCTCATTTTGAAACATCATATTATTTTGTAGTGTATTATGAGCCGCCACAGCTGTTGAAATCTAAAATCACCCAAGGCTTTATCAACTCCAAGAAAAAAGCCGATGAAGATACAACACAAAAAATATTTGAAGACACTTCACGGTTTTTCATAGACCGTGTAAATCTCATTGGCAATGCTCTGAGCCATATTTTCCCGGATATCCATGCGTTATCTGCTGATGAGACGTTAACATACCTGCATTCAACCGTATCAACACGTAGATTTGATTTAAAGGTTAATCCATTACGTGAATTCATCTGCGATTATATCTTCGACGAGCCAGGCATTACTGCAGGTCGTGAGCCTATGATTGGTAATAAGCATATGCGCGTTGTTACTGTGTTGAATTTCCCACCAGTTACAACAGCCGGGATTTTAGAGTTTTTTAACCGTCTTGATATAGAGTATCGCTGGGTAAGCCGATATATCTGTATGTCAAAGTTAGATGCAGACAAAGAGCTGAAAAACTATCAGACTTTGTGGGGACAGCAGATGGTCAAGCCGACTGAATGGTTCTTATCAGCACTTGGCAAAGCTCCGGAAAATTCTAATCCAGATGAACAGGCTGTTATGAATCGTGATGACGCCACTCTTGCTCTGCAGGAGCTTGCCAACGATACTGCAAGCTATGGTTATTACACTATGACAGTAACCTTATTTGATGAAGATAAGGATGCTGTAAATAAAAAAGCGAATAAGGTGCTTGATTTATTAAACAGCAACGGCTTTACCGGACTTATCGAAACAGACAACAGCATGGAGGCCTGGTGGGGTTCAATTCCTGGCTGTTATCGTGCTAATGTCCGCAGACCTATTATCTCATCTTTAAATTTTTGTCACCTTGCCCCGGCAATGGCAACATGGCCAGGAGATAAAAAGAATGAGCATCTAAAGGGGCCTGTGCTGCTCTACACGGATACCGGCGGTTTTACGCCGTTCCGTTTATCACTGCACTGCGGTGACGTAGGGCACACGATGATTTGCGGACCATCTGGCAGCGGTAAATCTGTACTGCTTAATACACTGGAGGCGCATTTCTTGAAATATAAGGATGCAAAAGTCTTTATATTTGATAAGGCTGCTTCCAGCAGGGCACTTACACTTGCTATTGGCGGTAATTTCTATAACCTTGCTGCTGAAGGCAAGAATGAGCTTTCGTTCCAGCCGTTGGCACGTATTGATTCCGACAATGAAATCAAATGGGCTAAGGAATGGATTTTAAGCTATCTACGTCAGCAGAATATGACCGTTACTCCTGTGCATGACCGCTTTGTATGGAAAGCTCTGCAGTCCTTGGCTGAATTTCCTCAAGAGCAGCGTACAATCAGTAATCTGGTTGATCTTGTCCAGGATAATGATATCCGTGTAGCCTTGGAACCTTTGACATTAAAAGGTAGCTATGGTGCGCTTTTTGATAACGATGAAGAGCGCAGCGGTGCTAACGGTCGTTGGCAGGTATATGAGATGGAAACACTCATGTCAACGCCTGCTATTGTGCCGGCAACGCTTGATTACCTCTTTCATAGGATTGAGGGTAGCCTGAAAGAAGCTGCAGGTCCATCTATTATTGTGCTTGATGAATGTTGGCTGTTCTTTGATAATCCGGCATTCAAAGATAAGCTGCGTGAGTATTTCAAGGATATGCGTAAAAAAAATACGTCAATTATCTTTGCGACGCAAAACCTTGCAGACGTAGCCAGCAAAGCAGATTTGATGACAACGGTAATGGAGAACTGCCCTAACAGAATTTTCCTGCCTAATGTCAATGCAGTTAATGAGAAAAACCAAGAGCTTTATGCTTCTTTTGGTTGTAATTATCAGCAGGTCAAATTAATTGCACAGATGCAGGCAAAACGAGACTATTATTACGCTTCTCCTAAAGGAAATCGTATCTTCCAGCTTGCACTGCAGCCTATTGAGCTGCCTTTTGTGACTGCTACAGCAAAATATGACCAGCTTGCTATGGATCAGATTCTTGCAAGCTATCCACGTGAAGAATTTGTAAGCCGCTGGCTGAAATACAAAGATTACTCCGGTAAATATTTTGATTTTAACCAATGATTGATGAACTTTAATTAATAAAATAATCACATGAGGAGTGATAGAAATGGTGAAAAAATCTAATAGCATTCTTGCGAAAACTTTATTGCTAACAGCTATTGTTAGTGGAATAACAGTAGATGTAATGCAAGTTGATGCAGCATATTCTTTGTTTCCTAATACTACAGTTAGAAGCTTAAAATCTGTAGATAGTATAGATCTAACAAAATCATTTTTAGTAAGTCTTGCTGTTAACACTACTTCTACTGATACTAATAATACTTTTTTATACTATTCGCCAACGGATGTTACACAAGGTAGCGTTACATTTAAAGGTGGAATGTTATATGTATTGCAAACAAATAGTCATGAATACTCTGACAATGGACAAAGTACCACTAGTTTTACAAATTATTTTCCATTAGGAGAAGCTAAAAAAATTTTAGGTTCTAGTGGTTCATCTACAGAATTAACTGAAGATCAAAAAACGGTTATAAAAAACTTAATTGCCAACGTAGATGGTAATCAAAAGGTTAGTGGCAATCAGGAAGTTACTGGTAATGGTACTGTTGGTGGAAATCAAACCGTCAAAGGTGATTCTACCGTAGAAGGTAGCCAGACCGTAAAAGGCGATTCTATCACCGAAGGTAATAACACCACCAACGGCAACTCCACCGTAAAGGGTGACCTGGGAGTAGAAGGCTCTACCAACTTGAAAGACACCACAGTAGACGGCAAGCTGGATGTAACCGGCAATGCTACAATCAACGGCAGCTCTACCGTAAAAGGAGACTCTATCACCGAAGGTAATAACACCACCAACGGCAACTCCACCGTAAAGGGCGATCTGGGAGTAGAAGGCTCTACCAACCTGAAAGACACCACAGTAGACGGCAAGCTGGATGTAACCGGTAATGCTACAATCAACGGCAGCTCTACCGTAAAAGGCGATTCTATCACCGAAGGTAACAGCACAACCAATGGCAATTCTACCGTAAAGGGCGACCTTGGAGTAGAAGGCTCTACTAATCTGAAAGATACCACAGTAGACGGCAAGCTGGATGTAACCGGCAATGCTACAATCAACGGCAACTCTACCGTAAAAGGCGACCTTGGAGTAGAAGGCTCTACTAATCTGAAAGATACAAACATCACCGGAAAGCTCACTGTAAACGGAAATCAAGAAGTAACAGGCGATATTTACGCTCATGGCAGCGTTGTAGCTAATAACGCAGGCTTTAATAACCTGGCTGTTATTAACGGTGCTACGATTGGCAACAATACCGATTTTGTTAATATGAAGGATGGCAATGTTGTAGCTACTGGCAGTATTACAGCTCTCGGTAATTTCGGCGTAGCAGGCAATACTGTTTTGAACGGTGATGTTCAAATGAACTCTAATGCGTCTGTTAAAGGCGATTTGAATGTTGGTGGTAGTGGTAATTTCGCTGGCACATTAAGTGCTCAAGATGCTTACCTTGGCGGACAAAGCGTTTTAGGTAGATTTGCTCAGCAAGACCAAAAAATCAATAAGACTGGTGCAGCTGCAGCTGCTATGGCAGGTCTGCATCCGTTAGATTTTGATGAAGAGCAAAAGCTTAATTTTGCAGCTGCAACAGGTAGCTATCACGGTTCTTCAGCAATTGCTTTAGGTATGTTCTATCGTCCGAATGAGCAGGTAATGTTTAATTTATCTGGTTCTTCCAGCGGTTCTGAGCATATGTATACTTTTGGTGCATCGTTTGCCTTGGATCGTCCTAGTGGGACTCATGTATCAAGCAGACGTGCGCTTACCGAAAAAGTACAGCAACTTTCTCAGGTTAATGAAGCTGTAATTAAGCAAAGCATGGAACTGCAAGCAAAGAATGACGAGCTGCAAAGCCAGATCGCAGAATTAAGACAAATTGTTATGGAAATGAAAAAGTCAGCATAACCATTCTCTCTTTTAAATATATAAGTATCCTGCCTCCTTTGTGGGGCAGGATACTCACTCTTATATGTTTATATAAAACCTATAAATTTATACATCCCATACGTTCTATATAAGCGTATAAACCTATATACATATATAAGGAGGACTTCCCTATGGCTAACGAAAAATCACAAGACATTATTTTAGAATCAGATGCTCCTATTAACTACGGAGATGGCGAAACCCCTGTTAAAGACTTTCTTTTGAACAATGATAGTCCAGTTGTTATTGTTAAGGATATGTACGGTGAAGCTATAGAAGCTGTCAATCTTGTTGAATTTGAAGAGTATATGCAAAATGAAGCTGCCGATGCAGAAGACGGCCATAACTTTAATATTGTCAATGACTATGAAATTCTGTATAAGAGTGTTGTTGGCAATAATATAGAGTATCATGCATATCAAGGCAGATATACTGTAGGTGAAATTGATATCATAAAAAATATTCAAGAAAATTTTCCTCCTGCGCAATCTGAAACAACGATGAAAGATTTACCGGTATTTTTTTACGAACACTATCAATTGTGCAGATTAGAAAATTCCTTAACTAATAAAACAACTAATGCATTTCCTAACTTAAATGAAAGTATAAAACAGGAAAGAAAGATTTTGAATGCACACGAAGACGGAAAGCCGTTTTACGGGTTGAAAAAGATAGAAGAGTTACATAATGCTATTGTAAAAAGTAAAGTAAGAAAACCAAAACATATCATTCTTAATTGCAAAAGTAACGATGAAATTTGTAATCAAGAACACTCAGTGGAAAGATGAGATACATAGAAACATATAGACTTATACATTCTATATATCCTATATAAAAATATAAAAGTATATAAACATATAAACCTATATATTCCATACGAACATATCAGGAGGGATTGATTATGGAAATTCGTAGATACATAGTAGTGGCTGGCGTGATTGGCTCTGTTATTGGTTATGGCTTTAACCATTCGCAGGCAGCTATTGCTGTTATTGATACGCAGAACATTGCGCAGCAAGCCAAAACATTTGCCGAATCTGCAAAGCTTGTCACACAGACCGCACAGCAGATTACCTTGCAAGCTAAGGAACTTGCATCTTTTCCGTCTAATCTCATCAATTCTTATAATCAGGGCATTAATAGTAGCTTAGCCAACTTGCAGAATACGCTTACCAAAGCAACTACTACCTTCGCTACCACGGCTACTGAAGCACAAATAAAAAGCTATTGGGAGAACAAGTTTCCTCAAATCAACGCTAATGATAATTGGGCTATTAGTGAGCAAAACAACGTAATAATTCAACGCAATATGCGTGAGCAGCAGTCCAGGGATAACCAGGCTATGCTGATTGCCTACAAGGAGATGATGGGTGAATTAGATGCTAACCAGAAAATGCTTAATGAGCTTCTTCGGAAAAACGCTGATATAGAAGGTAATAAACAAGGTCAGCAATTAGCAAATCAGATTGCAGGCATTAAAGCTAATATTGACCGTATTAATCTTAATATGCAGGCATTGGAAGGCAAGCATAAAGTTGAATCAGCCCAGGCAAAAATCACTGCTGAGGAAAATCAGCAGATTATTGCTGAAGCAAAAGCTCGCGCTGAAGAAGCAGAATTGCAAAAAGCTAGAGATAATCAATTTACTACTATGAGTCATCCTGATGTTTTTGCAGGATATGAGTTGTGAGGTATTTTAATTATGAATTTAAATAATGATAGCTTTTTAGATGGTTTATTAGGGTTCTTTGCAACTAGTTCGATAGCTGGCTTTCAACATTTACTTCCATATGCAGCTGAATTGTTAATTTCCCTTGCAATTATTGATATAGCTACAACGTGGACTTTGTATGACGGGCAATTTAAGCTTTCTCAAATTTGTACAAAAATTATAAAATATGGTTTTTTCTTTTTTCTCCTATATAATCTACCGACTATGATTAATATGATAACCACATCATTTAAGATAGCAGGATTAACAGCGGCAGGAATTGACCATCAAGCTAATTTTATATCTCCTAGCGCATTATTAGATAAAGGTTTTTCGGCCTGTGGCAATGTATGGGAAAGCTATTCCGTAACTAATACGCCTGCAGGTACTATTATTGTTACAATCATAGCTATGGCACTTACGTTAGGTGCTTTCTTCTTTATTGCTTTGCAGGTACTTCTGACGCAAATAGAGCTATATATCTTTGCAGGTCTAGCAGTAATATTAGTCCCCTTTGGCGCTTTAGGCTATACATCTTTTCTCTTCCAACGTGTTGTTTCCGCCGTTTTTTCTTTTAGTGTAAAGCTTATGGTAATGTATTTTATTGTCGGTCTTGTTAATGCTAATATTGGTGATG
>OMAS01001396.1_pt1 | contig 10056 bp, 6 predicted proteins | sample 1674031 | NCBI WGS metagenome assembly OMAS01 (sample SAMEA103958138, study PRJEB25191) | human gut metagenome | biome: human-associated habitat [ENVO:00009003]; feature: intestine environment [ENVO:2100002]; material: feces | place: Germany | collected 2013/2015 | reverse complement strand
GGGAGATACATGCGGACAACATCTGCTTTTTTATTAGCGATGTGATCCAGAAATCCTGGATCCTGATGTGTAAATCCGTTATGATCCTGCTGCCATACATTTGATGAAAGAATAAGATTAAGTGAAGCAATTGACTGTCTCCAAGGAAGCTGTGAACATACCTTTAACCATTTAGCGTGCTGTGCCGCCATAGAGTCTACTATTCTGATAAATGCTTCATAGCTTGCAAAGAAGCCATGACGTCCTGTAAGAAGATATCCTTCTAACCAGCCTTCACACATATGCTCTGAAAGCATTGAATCCATTACACGTCCGTCCTTGGCAAGGAATTCATCATTATCCTTAAGAACATTATTCCAATCCCTGTTAGTCTCCTCAAATACTTTGCCTAATCTGTTAGACATTGTTTCATCTGGTCCAAAGATACGGAAGTTTTTAGTTTCTTCATTTAACTTGAATATATCTCTTACAAAGCCTCCAAGTTCAATCATATCCTGACCATCTTTTGCTCCTGGGAAAGGTACATCAACGCCGTAATCCCTGAAATCTGGAAGTCTTAAATCTCTTAAAAGCTTACCACCATTAGCGTGAGGATTGGCACTTATTCTGTGATCTCCTTTTGGTGCAAGTGCTCTTAACTCTGGAATTAATCTGCCATTTTCATCAAACAATTCTTCTGGCTTATAGCTTTCAAGCCAATCATTAAGCTGCTGTAAATGTTCTGGTCTATCCATCATAATTGGAACCTGATGTGCCCTGAAAGTTCCCTCAATTTCCTTGCCATCAACAACCTTTGGTCCTGTCCATCCCTTTGGAGTACGAAGTACAATCATTGGCCACTTTGGTCTTGTGGTATCGTGGTTTTCTCTTGCATTCTTCTGGATCGCCTTGATTTCGTCCATAACGGTATCAAGCGTCTCTGCCATCTTGCGGTGCATGGTCATTGGATCATCGCCCTCTACAAAATATGGTTTCCATCCGCATCCATCAAAGAAATGCTCAAGTTCTTCTTGAGAAATACGTGCAAGAATGGTTGGATTACTGATCTTATATCCATTCAGATGAAGGATCGGAAGAACCGCTCCATCGCTCTCCGGATTTAAGAACTTATTACACTGCCATGAAGTTGCAAGAGGTCCGGTCTCGGACTCACCGTCTCCCACGATACAGGCAGCAATCAGATCCGGGTTATCAAATACCGCACCAAACGAATGTGCCAGGGAATATCCCAACTCACCACCTTCGTTGATGGAGCCCGGAGTTTCCGGAGCTACATGGCTGGAGATTCCTCCCGGGAAAGAGAACTGCTTACACAGTTTCTTCAGTCCATCCAGATCTTCTCCGATATTTGGATATACCTCGCTGTAGGTACCTTCCAGATAAGTATTGGCAACAAAGAAGTTTCCGCCGTGTCCCGGGCCGGAAATTAAAATCATATCCTGATCATACTTTTTGATCACACGGTTTAAATGTACATAGACAAAGTTCTGTCCCGGTACGGTTCCCCAGTGACCAACAATCTTTTTCTTTACCTGATCTCTGGTAAGCGGCTCTCGAAGAAGTGGATTATCCAGCAGATATAACTGTGCGGCACCAAGGTAATTGGCTGCGCGCCAGTAGGCATCCATCTTCTTCAGGTAATCTTCGGTTAACGGCTGTTTTTCAACAACATCTGACATCCTGACTGTCCTCCTGTAAAATCATATTATCATTAGATGCCTATATTTTAGGAAATCCATCCATATTCCACAATTTCCTATTCCCATTAATTTCCCAAAAAGTTACCTGTTCCGACTTGTATTTCCTGTTGTTTACTTATTTTTTCATTTATTTCCATTAAAACCATAGCCAAAAGAAAGGATTATAAAATTTCACACACAGCGATTACAGTTTTCCGTATACCTCCATAGGGACATATGCCCGAATGGAAATTCCTTCCGGCACATACTCTTCTGAGACAAGTTCTCCCTTATTTCGCACAAGCTGCAATACGCCTGCCTGCGCATAGGGAATGACCCGTTCGATATAGATCTTATCTTCTCTTAACATTTCCTGCAGCACATCTTTTACTGCATCCAGTCCGGCATTTTCTGCTGCAGAAATCTGAAGAACATGATCCGCACGGAAATCCTGCAGCGGATCATCATCGGTTCTGATATCGATCTTATTAAAAAGTGTCAGAATTTTTTTATTTTTAACGCCAAGATGATCGAGTGTCTCATAGACAATATACATCTGCTTGTCGCGCTGCGGATTGGAAGCATCCACTACATGAATAATATAGTCCGCATATTTGGCTTCTTCCAGTGTACTTTTAAATGCCTCAATCAGATGATGCGGCAGTTTCCGTATAAAACCTACCGTATCCGTCAGCAGCACCTGCTGGTGTCCTTCCAGCTCCAGCATCCGTGTCGTCGGGTCCAGCGTTGCAAACAGTTTATCCTCCTCTAAAACCTCTGCGTCCGTCAGATGATTCAGGAGGGTGGATTTTCCGGCATTTGTATATCCGACAATTGCCACAACCGGAACTGCATTGCGCTCTCTTTTTGCTCTGGCAATTTCGCGGTGTTTGACCACTTCTTTTAATTCCCGGTTGAGCTGTGCAATCCTGTCATTGATCAGACGGCGGTCAATCTCAAGCTTTTTTTCTCCCGGTCCACGGGTACCGATTCCACCACCCAGACGGGACATGGATCTGCCAAGTCCGGTTAATCTGCTCAGGCGGTACTTCAGCTGAGCAAGTTCCACCTGAATTTTTCCCTCACTGGTTGTTGCACGGGCTGCAAAAATATCCAGTATGATAAGCGTCCGGTCCATCACCTTGGTATTTAACATCGTCTCCAGATTTTTTAACTGCGCAGGGGACAATTCATCATCACAGACAATTCCCGTTGCCCCCGTGTGCTCTAAAAGTTCTGCAATCTCTGCTACTTTTCCGGTTCCCACATAGGTTCCCGGATGGATCAGCTCCCGTTTCTGGATCAGCGTACCGGCAACCGATGCCCCCGCAGTCTTTACCAGTTCGGCAAGCTCAGCGAGCGAATCCTCTGCATCGTCTCCATCCTGCTCACTTACACCCACCAGAATAACTCTCTCTTTAAAATCTTCTAAAACAATTGGTTCACCCATTATCTAGTCTCCAAAAATGTATTCTCGTGTTTTGCTTCCTCATCATCCGGATAAGCCTTTAAATATTCCTTCATCATCTTTTTCGCGGAATCAAAGTCGCCACTGTACTCATATGCCGCAATGGCACTTTTCATGAGATTCTGCTTATTCGGCACTTTCTCCAGTTCCAGACCGGAATTAAAATAAGTCAGTGCATTCTTATAATTTCCATCCTGCATCTCCTGCATGCCAAGTTCATACAAATCATAGGATGTAGCCACTCCACTCTTTATATACTCCGCGATACATTTCTTTGCCTTGTCCGAATCTCCATTGGCATCATATGCAAGTCCCAGATAATACGATGCCAGCATCTGCTTATGTTCTTTTGCTTTTTCCAGATAACTGATGGCATCTTTGTTTTCACCGAGCAGATAACTGATTCTTCCTTTATACAGTTCGTCTTCCGGTTTATCCCCTTTGATCTCCATCGCAGCAGACAGATATTTCTGTCCCTCATCCTTTTTCTCGTGCCGGCTTAAAGACTCATAGATTCCAATGTAGATTTCATAATTTTTTTTGCCTTGCTGCACAGCACTCTCAAAATCTGCCCTGCCCTTTTTTTCTTCTCCCATATCCATATAAAGATCTCCACGCAGATAGTATGCGCGTGCATCTTTATTATATTTGATAATGGCATTATACGTTGCAAGTGCATCTTTTGTCTTTCCGTCCAGTGCCTGTGCTTTTGCCTTGTAAAAACAGATATCCAGTTCTTTCTCCCCGATATGTCCGATCGACTCTCCAAGCGCATTCTGAAATGCCTTGACCGCATCTTCATACTTTCCGCTCTCCATGCAGGTAATTCCATACTGCCGATAGGCATCCTGTTCCTTTGTATCTTTCGTTCCGCATCCAATCACAGACAGCGCAAACACTGTTGCAAGCAGCACGGAAATGATTCGCTTCTTCATGTTCTATTCTCTCTTTCTGAAAACTACTTTTAGCATGCCACCGCTATATTTACCCAGTTGTCACCGATCCGCGGTCCATGCTCCCGGTAATAAGTACCACCGTAGGTAAATTCGTCCGGTTCCACTGCATAGGGAAGTCTGATCCAACACTTGGCAAATGAACCATCCGTGCCATACTCCGGGGATCTTCATTCCTATATCTTACGGTATTTTCCGTACTTTTGCAATCATTTCAGAAAAAATGGGAACCGGACATCCGGTTCCCAGAAACAGCACTTATTTGCGCTGTGCTTTCCGCGCTTTTTTAAACTGATACATTTTTTCATCCGCATTATTGATACATTCATTGAGACTTTTTTCCCCGCAGAGAACTACCTCATATCCGATACTCGCTTCCACATCAAATTCAGCATGAAGACTTTTCGATATTTCATCCAATGCTTTTAAAAACGCTGCCTTTAAACTTTCAGCCTGCGTTTTTTCACATCCCGGAAGCAATACAACAAACTCATCTCCACCGTACCGCATGGAAACGGCTTCCGGCGGAAATACTTTACGAATCCCATCTGCTATCCCACGAATTTCCAGATTCCCCATATCATGCCCAAACGTATCATTGATATATTTCAGATGATCCGCGTCAATGAACATAACCGTCACCGGTTTTTTTTGCAATCTGCATTTTTCATACAAAGGCTCTGCAAACTCCTGGTATGCCATACGGTTATACAACCCTGTAAGAGAATCCAGCACATACAACCGGGATAATTTTTCGTTTGCTTTTCGAAGCCTGAGTTTGCGATACAGATATTCCAGGGATTCCAGATACGTATTCATTGTTTCAAACAAGAACTGATTTTCAAGCATATAATCGCAGTCTGCCAGAACAACATACCCTACTTCCCGCTCCCGGAAATGCAGTGGTGCATACACATACAATGAATATTCCTGCTCCATTCCCTTTTCACAGATCACGTGCATGGTATCCGGATATCCATCTGTAATATAAGAAGCCTCACCCATGGAATCGCTCAATGATTCCTCCACCAGATCCTGATTCATCCAGATACGCACGCCTTTACAACGCAGACCACAGACACATTTTGTAAAATACTGTGCCATCTGCTTATAATCTTCACACTCAATAAGATTGTGCTTTAATTCCATAATCTCATTGTGCAGATCAATTTCCCTCACTTCCTGAAAAATCCGGTCTTCAATATATTCACTCCTGCTTCTTACCTGTTCTGGTTTACAGCCACAACTATCCTGAAACAACATTTGTACAGGAACCGTTTTACAGTCAGCTGTTGTATTCTGCCCCCAGATCTGTACCAGAAGATCCATGGCTGCCTCAGCAATGACTTCTCTCTCGTATGACACCGTCGTAATCCGCGGTCTGTAATAAGATGCTTTATCAAAATTATCAAATCCTGTCACACAAAAATCAGCCGGAATTTTAAATCCTTCCTGCTGTGCCTGATGGCAGAGCCCCACCGCAATATTCTCATTTGCGCAGACAAAGGCATCCGGCAGCAGATGTTTTTCCTGAAAATGTATGAATGCACGGACACCGCTCTCCACTTCATAGCTTTCATTCCAGATTCTGTCATTTTCAAGCGGAATTCCATATCTTTGCAGGACATCTTCATAAGCCTGCCAACGCAAAAGATTTTCCTGGCTGTCTGCCGGTCCTCCCACATAGTTTAATGTTTTGCAGGAATGAGCCACTATCAGATGCTCCACCATCTGTTCCATTGTTGCGTAATTGTCCGGTCCTGCATGATACAATCCCGGAATTTTTTCAAGCAGCGATACTGCCGGTACCCCGGACTCCTGAATAATCTGTATGATCTGCTGCTTCTTTTTCTGATTCAGCATATTCGTAACTTCCAGAATAATACCATCAAACTGTGACAAATCCGGCAGATGGATGATATTGTATTCTCCTGCATTGAATTTTTCATCCCTGCTGAAATTTCCGAAACTGTGAAATACCGAAATTTCTATATCCAGCTCATGTTCTTTGATGTAATTCCTGCATCCCCGGATCCAGACATATGTAATATGTCTGCGCCATCCGTCTGCAATAATTGCAATTTTTCGTTTCATGCCTTCTCCATCTGTGTCCTTTATTAAATAAAGTGTTCTGCTTCTTCACTGAGTACATCAGCTATTTTTTTATTGTACATGATTTGGCTGGAAATGTGTGAAATTTCTTCGGAAAGCGTGGCTGTATTTTTTGCAGCAAGATTAATACCTTCAGAGCCTTCTTCTACCGCCCTCTGAATCTGTGAAATATATTCCATTACTGACTCGGTGCGCTGTTTTAAATCTGCCGCCATCTGATGAAACTTCTCAACCACTTCATTAATATAGACTGCATCATCATTATACTGTGCACCAGCACACACAAAATTGTCATAATCCGGAAGTATATTCTGTTCCATATAAGTTACCAGCGCGTTAGCATTTTTTATCAATTCCTGCACGGTTCCAATCACGGTACTATTGATGGACTGGATATTAACCGCTGCGTCCCTGCTGGATTCCGATAATTTACCAATTTCAGAGGCAACTACTGCAAAACCACGTCCTGCTTCACCTGCACGTGCTGCCTCAATGGATGCATTTAATGCAAGCAGATTGGTCTGATCTGCAATATTTAAAATATCGTTAGTAAGTTCACTGACTTTTTCTACTTTTTTACTTTCCTGAATTGTTGTTTGCAGTTTTCCGATAATATCAGTGACAATTTCTCCCGTATTTTTTTTATTTAAAATTGCATCATTTTTGAGTTTATCCGCATTCTGATCCATCGTATCTGAATAGGATAAAAGACCATCCGATTTTTCCGAAAGTTCTTTCGTTCGATCTTCCACTTCTTTCATATTTTTTGTAATCCCGGAAACCATATCCGCAACGGAAATCATGGATGCCGATAATTCTTCCATGGCAGCGGAAATATCATCCGAATTTTCGTTTGAACTACGTACCTTATCATCCACCTCCCGGATAATCTGGTTCATACGCAAAGAACTGTCTGTAATCCGTCCCATAACATTTTGAAGCGTATCAATAAATGCATTTACATTCCTTCCGACTTTACCAATCTCATCTTTTCCTGAAATCTTTAATCTTACAGAAAGATCTCCCTGATTTTTTTCAATATCTGCCACCATTTTCTGCAATGTCTGACTGATATAGTGCATCGGTGCTACAATCCCTTTCAGACAAATCCAAAGAGAAAACAAAATCATAAGCATTGAAACTGCAACGAATACAATAGCAGAATCTCTTGAAAATTCATATGCTGCCTGCTGTGCTTGTAATGAATCATTCATTGCCTGTTTCCGCATAGCAATCAGACTGCTGATTTTCTTTGCAAGATAATCTTCCGAAGGTTTCTGTATCACATTGATTGCCTCCGTTGCACCATCCGCATCGCCTTTTGAACTTGCGGTAAGAACCTGTTCCATTCCTTCTTTATACTTTTTAAAGCGATTTTGTAATGCCCCGAAATATTCTTTTTCCCGCGCTGTTTTTTTCTGTTTTTTATACTGTTTAAAATAACTATCCATAGATTCCAGCTTTTCATGGATGGTTGTTGCAAAGCTTTCTTTGGAAATAGAATTTTCCGCATCACAGTGTCCATACATATTTTTCCCCATGGATTCCAGTTCGGATGACATATCCATCAATAGTTCAATACTCTTCGAACAATCCTGCGAAATTACAACGCCCGCCTGCAACAGCCTTTTCGAATTTACAAGACTTGAAATACTTGCCAAAAGAATAACAATTCCCAAAATACAAATTGGCAGCATAACCTTTACTTTAATACTGATCTGATTCAACCACTTCATAGGTATTTCCTCTCTTTCTGCCTAAATTAATGGGATAATTCCGGTTGCAATTGCTCCATCTTTTTATAAAAATCGTCCATTCCCTGCGCAAGTGAAATTTTACCTTCAAAATACGGATGCAGACACTGTTGAATCTGCTCATTGCAGTCCTTATCATAATCTGATATATTACTCATATCAATTTTCTTTGCAGCCTCTGCAAAAAGTGCAATATGATTTTGTCCACCAAGGAAATCCGACTGATAGTTACTTTTTGCAATCTCATCCATTGCTTTCTCATTATTGGTATAGTCCTGCGTATCCAATGTAATCTGCTTCATGGTTTTGATATCACACGTCAGACGCTTCATCAAATCCCTGATAAAAGGAATATTATCGGTTCCCTGCGCCGCACACATCCATGTACCGCCCCAGTAATATGCCTGTGGACCTTCACACACGGCATAATCTCCGTAAATTCCATTTCCTTTTTCTGCGGGTTTACTACTGTCTGCCAATGCATTTCCCATCAGAGTAAAATTAATGCCCCAGGTCGAATAGAAAAAGCCAAAAACATTCCCATCCGGTCCCTGATCCTGCGTCCACTGCGGACTCCACAGTGTGGTATGATTGTTATAATCTTTTTGAGCATATTCCTTCGTCTGACGAATCCACTTCTTGATATTTTCATCTATAACAATCTTGTTACCGACCACCCAGGGATGTGAGACATTGTTGGAAAATGCCCGATAAGAATCATCATATCCCGATAACATTTTATATCCGGCGGCATTCATCTTCTGTGCCCGGCGGGGCAGCCGCAAAAAGACTGCCCTTCAGCTGCTGCCGCTGGCCTTTACGGCATCGCTGGCTTCCATTACGGAGCCGCTGGATTTTCTGTTCTGCTTCTCGGCACCGGTTTTGTGGCTGGCGCACGCAGCCATCTCCGGCAGCTTCATCGTGCTGCTGCACCTGTGCGGAGTCACGGCGTTTACCTCGAACCTTCTGGGGTCGCTTGTGATGAACCTTTCCGCTGGTGCGGCCCGCACGAACTACCCGGTGCTGTATCTGCTGGGCCTTGCCCAGATCGCGGTGTACTTTGTGGTCTTCACGGCGCTCATCAAAGCGCTGGATCTGCCCACGCCGGGCCGACGCCCGGAGGAGCCTGTCCGGCCGGAGACGGCACCGCTGGACGATGCCGGGGTGGAAAAGCTCATCGCAGCCCTCGGCGGGCGGGAGAACATCTGCACGGTGGACAACTGCTTTACCCGCCTGCGGGTCACGGTGCAGGATGCGGCCTTTGTCCGGGAGCAGGCGCTGAGGGAGCTGCCCTGCAGCGGGGTGGTGCAAAACGGCTGCAATGTGCAGATCGTTTTCGGCATCCGTGCGCCGCAGGTCCGGCAGGCGGTGGAGCAGCGGCTGGACAGGGTGGTCTGTTGACCTTTGACGGGTGGGTAACTATAATAGGGAAAGAGTGGCTTCCTGTGCAGAGCGAAAGGATTTTTTGTGTTCCACCGATTTATAGTCGCTGCGCGACGGCGATAAGCCGACAGCAGCAACATGCCGTTTCCCGTTACGACCCTTTCCCGTGAAAAAGTAAATCCGAAAAGCCCGCAGGCTTTTCGGATTTACAAATTTAAAAAATATATTTCCGCTGAATATGCCCAGAGCGAAGCGGAGGGCATTCTAAATCATCAGAGTGTCAGCCCAGCAAAATTTCCACCGCTTCCCGCAGGGTGGACACTTCGCCCACATTGCCCGGGAAGATAATGTACGGCGTGCCGGGGAACAGGCTTTCGGCACCGGTCTGCCATACCGGGATGCCCGGCCGGATCTGGCCCAGCACCTTGGCGCATTTCACGCGCAGGGCCTTCACGCCCACGTCGCTGCTGGTGATGCCGCCCTTTGCCACCACAAAAGCCGGGGAAGCGGTCAGCCTGCCCACGCAGCTTTGCAGTGCATCGCTGATGGCAACGCTGCGCACGAGGGCTGCTTCCGGGGTGTCGTCCGGCAGGGTGAGCACCACGCGCTTTGTGGACACGCAGCAGGTGATGCCCTTTGCGATCTGCTGTGAGCAGTGGGCCACGATGGCGGCTGCTTCCTTTTCCAGCTCGCCCGGCACCAGCACC
>OMAS01001395.1_pt1 | contig 10058 bp, 10 predicted proteins | sample 1674031 | NCBI WGS metagenome assembly OMAS01 (sample SAMEA103958138, study PRJEB25191) | human gut metagenome | biome: human-associated habitat [ENVO:00009003]; feature: intestine environment [ENVO:2100002]; material: feces | place: Germany | collected 2013/2015 | reverse complement strand
TGCTCCGCGGCATAGGGCACATGGAGAAAGCCGCCGCGCAGGCCGGGATATTCGAGCGCCGCCGTATGCAGCAGCGTATACAGAAGGCTGTTGCACACGTATGTACCAGCGGTATTGGATACCGCAGCGGGCAGACCGTCGCTTTGTATCCGGGCTGCAATTGCCTTGACGGGCAGCGTGGAAAAAAACGCGGCGGGGCCATCCGGCACGACGGGCGTATCGATCGGCTGATACCCGGCGTTGTCCGGAATGCGGGCGTCCATCAGGTTGATCGCTACGCGTTCCGGCGTGACGGCTGTGCGGCCCCCGGCCTGTCCCACGCAAAGGACTGCGTTGGGATGCACCGCGCGAAGCGCGTCTTTCAGGATCACGCCGCTTTTGATAAATTCAGTTGGGATTTCTAGTTTACATAATTCAAGTCCCGCGATTTCATCCGGCAGCAGCCGCACGGCCTCGAATGCGGGGTTGACCTGTTCTCCGCCGAACGGGTCAAAGCCGGTGATAAGCAATTTTTTCTTCATAAAATCCCCTGTCCTTCCAGAATGCCGCACATCTGCGCGACACGGCTATCCCAAGAACAGGCGCGGCCTGCCTCAATGCGGGCATCGATTTGCTCCGGCGCGGTATCAGAGCACGATTTTTCGCAGGCGGAGATGAATTCCTCCTGGCTGTCGGCGATCTCGATGAGCGGCGCATATTGGAGGATCTGATCCGGCTGCTTCGTCGAGACGATGGGGCGGCCCGTGGCCAGATATTCATAGAATTTCAGCGGGCTCACGTCCTTGCTGAGGTCGCTTTTCGCAAACAGGTTCAGGCAGGCGTCAAAGTGCGCCAGATACTGCGGCAGCTGCTCGTTCGGCTTGAGGCCGAGGAAATGCACGTTCGGCATGGCGTGGAGTGCAGACAGGTCGACACCGGGCTTTTCCTTGCCGATCAGGACAAAGCTCCAGTCCGGACGAGCCTTTGCTGCGGCTTCGAGATAGCCATACTCAATGCAGCTTTGCAGCGCGCCGACGAAGCCGAAAATCGGGTGCGGAATGCCCTGCATATCGTCCGGGAGCGGCTGCGGCTGTGCGGCCTGCACGAAGCGCTCAAAATTTGCACCGTTCGGGATCATATCCGTCTTCGGCTGCACGGTGCGCAGGCGGTCAGCCAGCGCGTCAGCGGTGGCAAAGACGTGATCCGCTTTTTTCGCAAGCTCCAGCTCCATCGCATCAACGAGTGCCGGATCCATCAGTCCGCCGTAGGCCGAATGCCGGTCGACGCAGTCGTAGACCAGCGCCTTATGCGGGACCAGATCGACAAGATCGGCTGTGACGGGCGAATAGACCCACAAAACAGCGTCCTCAAATCCGTGCTCCCGCATTTTTTCGCGGACGAAGCGGGCGATTTTCTGCTGGTTCAGTTTGTTTATCCAGCGGAATTTATAAAAGAACGGCAGAACCGGCGGCAGAGCGTAAACCGTGATGTTCTCCTGCGGGTGAACGCCCGCTTTTTTATAATTCGTCAGTCCCGGCTGTGCAGCCTTGTCCTTCATAGGTGCGATATAGGTGATAGACGGATCAAAATAGAGAATTTCCGCGTCTGGGATGCGGCTCATGACCTGCTGCTTGCGCGTCGGGATGGGGTACCACGGGGAGGTGGCAAGGCAAACGATTTTTCTCATATGGTCTCCTCCAGCAGCTTGCGCGCCGCTTCTTCATTTTCTGCCGCAAGGCGGCGCAGGCGGTCGGTCGAATACGGCTGTGCCGTCTGCATGGCGTCGTCAATCAGGGCGCACAGACTGTCCTTCGTCACGTCGTCCAGCTCCATGCAGTGCTTCTGGCCGAGATAGGCCATGAAGCCGGTGACCTTCGGGTCATACGAGATCGCGGCCAGCGGCGCGCCGACAGACGAGGCAAAGATCAACGCGTGCAGCCGCATGGAGACGATCACGCGCATTTTCTGCATCATGCCGATGGTCAGCTGCTCGTCGCGCGGGGCGGGCAGCACGAATGACCGGCAGGACAGCATTCCGGCGGCCTGCCGGTTAATCTCAAGGTCACGCGTCGGCTCAAGAGCGACGAAAACCGGCGTCAGGCCGTGCTTTTGGTTGACATAAATTGCAGCATCTACAATTGCCTGCAAATGCCCGGAAAGATTTTTCCACGGGCGCAGAACGAACATGGCATAGCTTCCGTTCGGGTCGAGGTCATTGCTCAGGAAATAGCTGTCTACTGCACCGGTGGTCGCGGGCTGCAGCAGCAGCGCCGGGTCTGCCGTGACGGAGATATCCGGCTGCATCACGCCCATGTCGGAAAGCTCCTTCCGGGAAAGATCCTCGCGTAGCGTGATTTTATCCACGCAGCGGTTGAGAATGCGTGCGGTATGGCGGCGGCTGCCCTCTCCGCTGACAGGACCGATGCCGCAGCCGTACATCATGACGCGGCAGCCTGCGGTATGCGCCATGCGGATGGTCGTGAGGTAATAATTTAAGGATCGCGTGCTCGTTTCGTTTTGAATGAGGCTCCCGCCGCCGGAGATAAACAGCCTGCATCTGCGCATAAGCGGCCAGAAGCGGAAGGGGTCGAATACGTGTACGGAGCCGACGTGGTACCGCAGGCGCGTCTCGGCAGGATCGTGCGACATGACGTAGACCGGCATATCGCGGTCGATGGCCTTCATCTGGGCAAGGATCGCCTTTAAGATCGCGTCGTCGCCCGCGTTTCCCTTGCCGTAGGCGCCGCAGATCAATACGCCATATTTCTTTTTCGTCGGCATGGCCGTGCGGCGCAGGATGGTCTGGTAAATTTCGATCTGCTTGCCGACGGTCGCACTGATGGAAAACTCGCGCGAGGCCTTTTCATACAGATTTTCGCCGAGCTGCGCGCGCATGGCCGCAGATTCAGCCAGTCGGGCCATGCAGCCGCCGAGCGCTTCGGCGTTCTGCGGCTCAAACAGGAGGCCGGTCACGCCATGCTCGATGATATACGGGATGCCGCCGACATTCGACGCGATCGTCGCGCAACGCATACGCGCACCCTCTGTGATGGCATACGGGAACGTCTCAGAAAGAGACGTCAGCGTATTGACGTCAAGCGCATGGTAGAAGCTGTCCATATCCGTGACCCAGCCCGCAAACACGACGCTGCCGGGCGGGCAGGTGTCGGCAGCCAGCTTTTCCAGCGTCTGTCGCTGCTCGCCGTCGCCCGCGATGAGCAGGCGGATATTGGGGTGGGTCTTTACGGCGATGGAGAAGCCGCGGATGAGCGTCCCCACATCCTTGACCGGATCAAGGCGGGCGGCGATGCCGAACACGACGGTATCCTCCGCCGTCTCCATGCCGACAGAGCGCAGATAGGCCTGCCTGTCCAGCTTCGGCACAACGGGAGAAAAATCGATGCCATTATAGATCGCAAACATCGTCTGCGGGTCAAAGCCGCGTGAAATAAGCAGCTGCGCCATGGCGTCGGATACGCCGATGTGATAGTCAAACATACGCAGCGCAACGGTGTTGATCGTGCCGTAGGTCAGCCGGTGCAGGGGTCTGCCCAGATAGTCGAGCCGGTAGTCGGAATGGACGGTCGTGACAATCGGCACCTGAATTTTCCGGCGCAGGACAGCGCCGGTCAGGTTCGCGCGCGCGCCGTGGCAGTGGACGATCTGAAAGCCCTCGGCGCGGATCATCTGCGCAAGACGGCCAATGGCCGTCTGTACGGACGCTTCCATGACGACCGTATCGATGCCGAGCTTCCGCGCGTCTTCGGCAAACTCTCCCTCGCGGAAGCAGACGAGCCGCACCTGTTCCGTTTTCCCAAGACCGTGCAGCAGCGACAGCACGTGCGTTTTTGCGCCGCCGACGTCGCCGCCGGAGATCAAATGCAATACCTTCATATCGGAACCCTCATTTTTGAATTGCCACTTGTTTCTTGCGGCAAGATACAGTAAAATAGGCAGGAATGTCTCCTGATATTATATCTGATTCCATGAGGCAAATCAACTGCAAACTCTTTGGGAGGTACTACATGAAACTGATCGATGAAAAAGGCCGTCTGTTCGGCAAGATCAATCTGATCGACCTGCTGGTCGTGCTGCTGATCGTTGCAGTTCTGGCGGCGGTCGTCTGGAAGCTCGGCGGCAGCAGAGCCGCAGCCGCTGTGGCCGGTACAGAGAAAAAGGCTGTTTATACCATAGAATTTGAGGATGTTTCCGCCGATATTGCAGAATATGCGAAAACGCAGGTCGATAAGACACTTGTCAATGATTCCAAACAGATTGCCGCCGTCATTACGGACGTGCGCACAGAGCCGTACGACAACGAGCTTGGCCACGTGCGCCTGTATATCACCGTCGAGGCAAGCGCATCGTTTACCGGCAATGTCTACAAGGTCGGGCCGCAGGAGGTCCGCGTCGGCTATGAATACATCCTCAAGACGAGCGAATTTGAGCTGACGGGTCTGATCTCCGCGCTGGAGGTCACCGATGGCTGAAATGCTGGCTTCGAGCCTTCTGTGGCGGGTGCTGCTTGCCATCGGCGGCTGGTTTTCGGCGCTGGCGCATTCAAGCAGGATTTTCGCGTGGCTCGGCCGCACCTGGCGCGCAAGCAAAACGCGCGCATGGCTGCTCCGGCGGCTGTCCGCGTCCGACGCGCCGACGCGCGAGAGCCGGAGCGCGAAGCGCTTTGCGCGGCTGAACGCGCGGCTTGCCGCGCGGCACGGCCTGAAGGACTGTCTGGACGATTCGGTTCTTTGCCGCATCTGGCGCTTTTTCGTTCGCTGCGGCCAGAACAGCCGTCTGTTTTCGTGGCTGTTCTCTGACGGACTGCATGGCGTGATCTTATTTGCGCTTTCCATGTATGTCGTGATCGACTACGTGCTGCGCGATCTTCTGGCCGTGCCGGTCCTGTCGTCGTGCTGGGATGAGTGTCTGATGCTGCTGGCGCTTGGCTATGTGGTCTATGAGCGTCTTGGGCGCGAAACGCCGCTCAAAACGGGCTGCAATCCGCTCGATCTGCCGGTCTGCCTGTTTATTACGGTCTGCTTCGTTCTCATGAACGTCGTTACGCCATATTACTCCATCCAGATCTCCGGCTTCCGCGCGACTGTGCAGTATATGCTCTGGTTCTTCCTCATTACGCGGCTGGTGCACAACGACCGGGATTTCATGCGGGTCTATCTGGCGCTGGTCATTCTGGCGGCGGTCATTGCGCTGCACGGAATTTATCAGTATATCGCCGCTGTTCCCATCCCGTCCAGCTGGATGACGCACTCGGAATCCTCTGTGCGCACGCGTGTTTACTCGATCTTCGGAAGCCCCAATATCATGGGCGATTTCATGACGTTGTTTGCACCGATGGCGGCAGGACTCGCCTATTACACGAAGAACCGCAAATTGCAAGTGCTTGCGTGGGTCTGCGCGTTCTGTATGTGCTTCGGCTGCCTGTTTACGATGTCGCGCGGGGCATGGATGGCGCTGGCACTTGCCATTGTGATCTTCGTACTGCTGGTCGACCGGCGGCTGCTGGTGCTGCTGCTTGCGGCGGGGTGCGTCGCGTGCACGCTGCCGTTTGTGCGCAGCCGCATCGGCTTCCTGTTCACGTCTGATTTCGCGGAGGCCAACACCTCCGGCGGCCGCGCGGGCCGCAAGCTCGTCGCGATGACGCTTCTGGAGCAGCGCGGAAAAGCGACCGGCGTTGGCCTCGGAATGTTCGGCGGAGCCGTCGCCATGCAGAATCAGGTCATCGACCATCAGGAGTATTTCTACGTCGATAATTACTATCTCAAGCTCATGATCGAGATGGGCTATACGGGCCTCGCCGCGTTCCTGATCACCGTCCTCGGCTTCCTTGCAAACGGCTGCCGCGCGCTTTACCGCACGGCGCAGCAGAAAAAGCAGGGCCTGTCCCGTCTGTTCCCGCTGTGCGCGGGGATTTTTGCCGGACTGTGCGGCGTTTTCGTTCATTGCGGATTTGAAAACATCTTTGAAGAGCCGTACATGATGGCCTATTTCTGGTCGCTGGCCGGGCTTCTGATGTGGGCGGGCTTCCTGCGGGAGGACAAGCAGGAGGTGCGCGCATGATGCCCGTGATCCTGGCTGTCCACTTCCCTGCCAAAAAGCTTGCAAAGCTGCGCATGGCCGCGATGCGTCTGGGCGCGAAGGTGCGCGTCGTGGAAAAATGGGAGTACCTGAACGCCGTCGGCGCCCTGACGGGCGATCTCGACAGCTTTGAGAGCTTTTATGACGGTGAGGATTTCCCCGGTGAGCTGCTCGTCTTCGCGCATTTTTCAGATGCGCAGTTGAACCTGTTTTTGCAGGCCATACGCGCAGCAAAGCTCCCGCCCGTTGCACTGAAAGCCGTCCTGACGGACGAAAATAAGGGCTGGAACGTGCTTGAGCTGCGCGAGGAGCTGCAAAAGGAGCATGAAGCGCTGCACTGACAATCATGCAGAACGGCGCCCTGTGCGCACGGCATATGAACAGCACCCCATTTGTTAGGCAAGTATGATAACATACTTGGTACTAAGAAATGGGGTGTTTTTCAATGCCAAAAGGAGCAGTCAATCGACGCCATACGCCAGAGCGCAAGAGAACTGTGATCGGGCGCTTCTTTGGAGCACGGCAGCAGCCGCAGGATCAAGGCAATGCTGAAGGGCCTGCCGTCTGCGATCCGCAGGCAGCAGGCCCTTTCGGCTGCTTGAACAGGTTGTGTTCATAATTTTTGTCTAACTTTTTGGGGACACTTCATTTTTGCCGCCTTGTACGGGGTCAGACAATTATTTATCCTTCTTGGCCTTCTTCTCTTTTTCCTTCTGCTCCTTGCGGGCAGCCAGAGCTGCGGCCTTCCGCTTGGCAGCTTCCTTTTCCGCCGTGTTGTTGGTGGAAACAGCAAACTTTGCAAACTCAACGCGGACGCGGTCGGTGGTCGTTTCGATGACGATGGAGTTGTCCTTGATCGAGACGATATCGCCGATGATGCCGCCGATGGTCGTGATATTGTCGCCGACCTTCAGCGAGTCACGCATCTGCTGCGCTTCTTTTTTGCGTTTGTTTTCCGGGCGGATCATAAAGAAGTAGAACACTGCGATCAGCACGACGAACATGAGGATCATGGACGCGCCGCCGCCTGCTGCACCGGTGGAATCCGCTGCGGTTAAGAAAAGGTACATGGTCTTTCCTCCATATTTGAATTTCGTTTATTATATCGTGTCTGCGGCAACATTTCAAGTCGGCGCGACAGGATTTCTGAATAAATTTCCGTTTTATATTTTTTCCGCCAACTTTTGCGAGTACTCCGCGCGGAAATCGCCGAAGGTCCCGGTGTCAAGGCTGTCGCGGATACGCCGGGTCAGCGTATTATAGAAATACAGATTGTGCATGACGGACAGGCGCATGGCGAGCATCTCCTCCGCTTTGAACAGGTGATGGAGATACGCGCGGGAATAGCGCCTGCAGACCGGGCAGACGCACTGCGGATCAATGGGGCCGTCGTCACGCGTGTACTTCGCGTTTTTGAGGTTGATGCTCCCCTGCCATGTAAAAAGCTTGGCGTGCCGCGCATTTCTGGCCGGCATGACGCAGTCGAAGAAGTCCACGCCGCGTGCGACGGATTCAATGATGTTCGACGGCGTGCCGACGCCCATCAGATAGCGCGGCCTGTCTTTTGGCATATACGGCTCGACCGCCTCAATGATCTCATACATGACCTCAGTCGGTTCGCCGACGGCCAGACCGCCGATGGCGTAGCCCGGCAGGTCGAGCTTGGCGATCTCCTTCATGTGCCAGATGCGCAGATCCTTGAACGTCGCGCCCTGATTGATCCCCCAGAGCTGCTGACCTGGATTGACAGCACCCGGCTCAGCGTTATATCGGGCAAGCGCCTCCTTGCACCGGGCAAGCCAGCGCGCCGTGCGCTCGCAGGACGCCTTGGCATACTGGTATTTTGCGGGGTTTTCCACGCACTCGTCAAACGCCATGGCAATATCGGAGCCGAGATTCGACTGGATGCGCATACTCTCCTCCGGTCCCATGAAGATCCTGTGGCCGTCAAGATGGGACGCGAACGTCACGCCCTCCTCCTTGATCTTTCGGAGTCCGGCCAGGGAAAAGACCTGAAATCCGCCGGAATCCGTCAGGATCGGGCCGTCCCACGTCATGAATTTGTGCAAGCCGCCCATATCGCGCACGACCTCGTCTCCGGGCCGCAGATGCAGATGATAGGTATTGGAAAGTTCGATCTGGGTTCCGATTTTTTCTAAATCTGCGGCCGAGAGCGCACCCTTGATGGCAGCCTGTGTACCGACGTTCATAAAAACCGGAGTTTGAACTGTCCCATGCGGGCAGGAAAACTCCCCTCTGCGGGCAGCACCCTCTGTTTTTAATACTTTAAACATTGTTACCTCAACTTTTTAATAGATGAACATCGCGTCGCCGATGTGTACGGGAGTCGGGAAAGTGAATAAACTGCACATGATCCTACGCCCTTTCATAGCGAAGTACGGCAGCCATGGCCACCGTACTTCCGGTTGAAATCACTTGCCATCAGGCGATGCCTTCCGCTTCTTTCGAATGCCGATATAAATATTCTGGCGCAATGTCAATGTCACCGTCATTCCAGACAGTCACACCGTAGTCAATATAGACGCCCGCAAAGGTATGTTCATCGGCCAGCGGCGCAAAACCTGCATCTTTCAGCAAGGGTGTAAAATCAAAAACTTTTGCTTCGCCAGTTGTAAATCGGAGCCAAAGCCTATGACCGGGCAGCGGACGAACGCCGCAGACCTTGATGACTGGCTCCTGCTCCCCTGCATACGCAATTCCGTTAGAAATATACATAAGCGTTCCTCCTTATCTCAGCGGTTCGATTTTGCCGAACGGAATGTTCTGCACCGCCTTATTCCACGCGGCATAGAGTTCGTCCTCGTGGATGGCAGCCCAAGCCTGCACCAGCTTCAACTGTTTGACTGGAAGACTTCCCGCGATCAATTCGCCATCCACGCCAACAGAGGCTTCGTACTCGTTGTAATAAACATGAAAGTGCGGCTTGTGGTGCTTGTCAGTGTCGCTGAAAATCATCTTGATAACGATGTTATAAAATCTGCAAAGTTCCGGCATGATCTTCTCCTCGCTTTTTCCGTGTTCAAAATCGCATCATCATTTGCTCCGGTAATTCTATTATGCCATATTATTTTTCTAAGTCAACAATGAACGTTTTTCTTGAACGAAAAAGTTACGCCGATATCAATTCTTCCCGAAATGTTTTATCAATATCGGTCAACCGATGTTACCATATGGTATTTCGTGCTTACTAATTGGTAATATTGCATAATTTTAATCTATCTAAGTAATGTTATTTTATGCAAAATCACGAGATTAACATCGCATCGCCGATGCTCACGCGAAGCGTGATTTTCGGATTTTCTGCATAGTAATTCATCGCATTTCCTCCGTATTTTACAGAAACAAGGCGCAGCAGTCAAGACCGCCGCGCCCTACTCTGCAATCTTTCTTGACGTGCCTCCGCAACGGAGGCGTTCTTTATTTCTCTTCCTCTAAGGCTCTTATCAGTTCACCCATGCTGTGGAAGACTTCGTACCGCTCAGGGTGCTTCGCCATTTCTTCGACTTCCTTCATCGCAGCTATGGTCTCCTCATTCGGAACCTCGGGCCGTTTCTGGGTATCGCGCTCCATCTCAGCCATGAACCATCGCACGGATGGCCTGCTCTACGGCCTTATTCAGCGTCACGCCCTCGGCCTGAGCAAACACGGACACCTCGCGGTGCAGTTCAGGAGGGATGCGGACATTGAACAGCCCACTATACTCCTTCTGGGGCTGCTTGCCGATCTCTGCGCAGAACTCCAGATAATCGTCAACCGCCTTGTGAAACTCTTCCTCCAAGTCCTTCGCATTCTCGGACTGGAAATCAACCAAATCGCTGATCCCCAAAATCTTGCCGTAGAAAATGCGGTCTTCGGCGGAATACTCAGGCCGCGCCGAATATCCCTTGTATCTCAGCAAATCACTGTTCTTCATATATGACCATGCTCCTTCAAGAATTTTACCACCGAGTCAACGGCCGCTT
>OMAS01001371.1_pt1 | contig 10192 bp, 9 predicted proteins | sample 1674031 | NCBI WGS metagenome assembly OMAS01 (sample SAMEA103958138, study PRJEB25191) | human gut metagenome | biome: human-associated habitat [ENVO:00009003]; feature: intestine environment [ENVO:2100002]; material: feces | place: Germany | collected 2013/2015 | reverse complement strand
ATCTTTTTATCCCATTACGGAAAATGGGCACACGCTCCGGCCGATCGGCATCGGCCGGTTTTGCAGCCTTACAGCTCATCTGCCGCCGGAGAATTCTCGGGGAAAAAGAGGGCCGGATCGATCCGGTCATTCGCGGCGTCCTTGTCCATGAAGGTAAGCTCTCGAAATTTAATGTCCAGCATAAAGTTGCGATCCTTGATCTCCGCATCCAGTATGCGGAAAAAGCGGCGCTCGCCCTTCTGGCACAGGCAGGCGTAATGGGGCTTATAGACCACATACGCCTCCAGTGTGCTGACCTGCGGATATTGGTGGAAGATCTTATAGGCTCGCCGTTTGATGAATTTCGCTACGTTGGCATCGGCGCCCGCCTTGTCGATCTTGCACACGACCACTGCGGAGGGGTCCACCTCCTCATAAGAGGTCGCCGGACGCCCCTTCATCTGCTGCACGGTGCCGAAGCCGCCCTCCATGGCCACCGTATAGACCACCCTGCGGGTGGGCAGACCCGCCGCCCGCAGAAGCTTCGCTTCAGCGGCCTCCAGATAGTAGGGGTAGTAGAACTTTCTGATCTGCAGCACAGATACCTCCTTGGGAACATGTCCGAGCTTATTGAAGAAGGTTCCGATCAGCCCGCTATTGTCGCGGCTGGCCAGCTGCAGGGCTTCCTCCTCTGTGAGACGAGTTTTCGTAGTACAAATCTTCATAATGATCCTCCTCGCATCATGGCGGATATGGCATCATGGGCGCAGAAAACTGCGCCCATGATGTCAGTAGTGAGAAAAGCGGAAAGACCGATGGATCATCAATCCTGCTCGTTAAAGAATACCTCCAGCTCCGCCTCCGAGCTCTTGGGTGTGAACTTACTCACCACAATGCAAACGACCAGAGACACGATAGAGCCGATGACGGCGGGCCAGATACCGCCGGGCCATGCGCTGAGGGAATGGAACTGGATATATCCCAGCACATACCAGACGATCGCCATGACAGCGCCGCTGATGATACCCCACAGGCCGCCTGCCTTCGTGGCGCCGGGCCACCACAGGCCGAGCAGCAGGGGGAACGTAAAGGCAGCAGCCTGTACGCTGAAGCCGGTGGTCAGGATCCAGACGATGGCATCCGGGGGATCCATAGCGATGAGGAAGCCCAGCAGCGATGCGACCACAATGGCGATCCGGCCGATATTGATGGCCTTCTTGCTTTCCATGTCGCCGTGCATACGCTTGACATAAATGTCGTTGACCACGAGAGAGCTGATCAGCAGCAGCACGGAGTCCACGGTAGACATCATGGCGCCCAGCGCTGCGGCCAGGATCACGCCGCCAAGGAGGGGGTGAAGGTACTCGCGGATCAGCAGAGGCAGCGTCATGTCGCTTCTGGGAATGTCCACGCCCACCAGCAGAGGAAGCGCGCAGAAGGCCAGAATGCTGATGCCAAGGTAGATCACGCTCTCAAAGACGATGGAATAGCTCAGCGCCTTCTTCATGGTCTTGCCGTCACTGGTGGTGAGGAAGCGCGTGGTAGCGGCGGGCTGGCCGCCGATCTGATAGAAGCCCCATACCAGGAAGCCGGAGATCACCCACATCATGGGCTGGCCGCTGGTGAGGGATGCACCCTGGGGATTTATCTGAGCAAAGGCCTCGTTCATGGCAGTGAGACCGCCTACCTCGCCAAGGCATACAGGAACCATGATCAGGATGCCGACCACCATGATGATGCCCTGAACCAGATCAGTCCACGCCACAGCGAACATGCCGCCCAGAAGGGTGTAGATCAACACGATCGTACCGAACACGATAATAGCGGTCATATAGGGCATATTCAGCAGCACCTGGAAGGCGGAGCCAGCCGCCTTCAGCTGACCGGCCACCGCGGGGATCAGGCAGACCAGCATCAGGCATGTGGACAAAACGCTGGCGGCTTTGCCATAGCGGGATTCAATGATGTCTCCCAGCGTGACGCTCTTGAGCCGGGCCGCCACCTGCCGGACACGATCGCCCAGCAGAATATAGCAGAACCACGGAGCCGCCGCGGAAGACAACGCGCCCGGGACGAAGGGATAACCGATGGTACTCAGCGTACCGACAGTTCCCAGATAGGTACTGCCGCTCATCTGCGTGGCGGAGAAAGAGAAGCCGATAGCCGCTGCGCTCAGCTTGTCCTTCGCGAGGAAATAGTCGTCGCCATCGTTGGTGATCTTACGGCCGGCAAGGATGCCGATCCCCAGCATCGCGACGAAATAGATGACAATAACGATGAGATATTGTGTGATTACGCTCATTTCTCATACTCCTTTCGTTGTGCTGTGTCGGTTACTTGCCTGTTTTGGCATAGAACAGGCTGGCCAAAATAATGTACACATAGCCCAGGTACCCGACGATAAAGGTGGTGGCGTCCAAGCCGAAGACATTTCGCGGAAGGTCAGGGATCATCATCATGACCACGCCTGCCACCGTAAAGAAAATCATCAGGATCAGGGATACTTTGGGGAATTTAGGTTTTTTCATCGTGTTGATCTCTCCTCTCTGTTCTGTTCGGGACACACAGGAAGTCACGCGAGCCGAACAGCGGCTCACCAGACCTCCTTGAGCATACGGATCGTATTTCCGCCCATGACCTTGGCAATATCCGTCTCGCTGTAATTGTGCTTGATGAGCCAGCGCAGGATGTTGTAGGACGCCTCGGTGGGATTCTCAATGCCGCGCACATACGGGACCTCCGGGAAAGAGGTGGTGCCGTCTGCGTTCTTCTTTCCAAATGCCTGCTTGATGGAGAGGCTGGCCGCAAAGGCGTGGTGCAGTCCCACATGGTCGCCGTACAGCGTGTCGGGGCCGAAGGTGACGTGGTCAATGCCCACCACATCCTTGACATACTCAAAGTGCTCCATAAAGGATTCGATGGTATGGGTGGGATTCTTTTCTGTGATGGTGGTGTGGGGAGCCGCCTCGATTCCGATGACGCCGCCCTTGTCGGCGCAGGCGCGCAGCACACTGTCGGGCTTCAGGCGGTTGCTGTTCCAGAGCGCCCGCGCACCCGTATGGGAAATGAAGATCGGCTTCTTGCTGCACTCGATAATATCCATGGTGGTCTTATCGCCTACGTGCGCCGCATCGATAGCCATGCCGACCTTGTTCATGCGCTCCACTACCTGTGCGCCAAAGAAGGTCAGGCCGCCGTCGCTCTTCTCCTTCAGGCCGCTGCCGCAGCCGTTGGACTCGCTGTAGGTGATGCCCATCAGGCGGACGCCCATGCCATACAGCACGTCCACGCGATCCACTTCGTTTTCCAGCATGGCGGCGCCTTCAACAACGGGGACCCATGCGACCTTGCCCTCTGCCTTGGCACGGAAAATGTCATCCACCTTTTCGCACTTGATCAGGAAGTCCTGATGGGCAATATCGGCCAGGCGCATACCCAGATCATAGATCACATCGTTCCACTTCCAGCCGTGCTTGGAGGAAATCATGCAGCAGCCGTCCATCAGGTTATCGAACACGCAGTCCCAGGTAGACTCGGCCAGTGCGCGGTAGGCGGTAAAGGAACGGCCCTCGCGCACCTGATCAAAGGTCTGCTCGATATGCTTCGGGAAACAGAACGGATGCTCATGCAGGCTGATCATGGGATGGGCGGCGATCACGTGCTCGTAGAACTCCTCCTGCTCAGGGGTCAGGTCAATAATGTACTCACCAAACTCATTGCCCTCGGCCGCCAGCTCAAACGCGGTATAGTCTACACCAGGCTCCAGAAACTGATACGCCTTGTAGCCCTTGTAACCGGATTTCAACGTCTTCTTCATGTTCAGTTCCTCCTTATACACATAAATACATATAAATATATAGTCTCTGATGGTAAAACGCAGGGTATTTGCCGGACTGTCTTTGTCCTGTCATGACATCCCTGTCGGGAATTAGCCGTAACCCCTGCTTGTTCCTGTAGGATCAGATGCAAAGAATGGCACCGGTGTTCGGAGCTTCGTCCTGCTCCGACTGCGCCCCTCTCAGCTGCCGCCGATCGACTTACACACCCCGCAGCTTGATGGGGAACGGATAGGCCTTCTTGCTGTGGGACACGCCCATGCGGACGAGCGCCTCCAGCGTATGTACCGCTGCCGTCAGCGGATTGACAACGGGGATCCCCAGCTGGCGGGATATCTCCTTGTCGATTTGGGCAAAGGCCAGCGACATGCAGCCCAGCGTCACACAGTCCGCCCTGTCCAGATCCCGGCACTTCTGTGCCTCCTCAAGCGTGCGCTCGGCGGCAATGCCGGGGTTCCGGTTAATATCCAGCACGGTGATATCGGTGGAACGGATCGAGGCCAGGCTATCTCCCAGCCCGCATTTCTTCACCAGCTCCTCCGTGGTTCCCAAAAGCTCCTGCAGCGGCGTGATAACGGAGAAGCGGCGGCCCAGCATGGAGCACACCACATAGGATGCCTGCGCCGGCCCAATGACGGGGATCTTTACCATCTCCCGCGCACCATCTACACCGGGATCACCGGCGCAGCCAATGATCACGCCGTCAAATCCATCCTTCTCTGCCTGCACGGTCGCCTCAATCACACCGGGAATCGCCTGATACTCATCACACATGCACTCGATGCAGGACGGTCCCGTGGGGACGTCGGCAATTTCAATCGTGACGCCCGGTCCTGCGATCGATTGCAGGACCTCTCCACGGCGTTGGAATTCCGCTTCACCCAGACCTTTTTTGATGTTTCCTGGCAGCAAATAGAGGAGTCTCATAGCTTAGACCACTTCCTTTCCATAATTTGTTAAATAAGGAGTCTCTTCGATGATAGATGAAAAAAATATGACTTTTGATGACCGCACCCAGCCTGGCGACAGACTGATCCCTCTGCAGGCCCGCTACTCCTGCCGCTCTTTTTCGGATCAAGAGATTCCGGAGGAATTGCTTAATCAGGTGATCGCCGCAGGGCTTAACGCCCCCACGGGAGGCAACCTTCAGCCGTACACAGTGCTGGTCATAAGGAACCCGGAGACGAAGAAGATACTGGCGGAGCTATGCGGTCAGAGCTTTATCGGCGGAGCAGCCGTCAATCTGCTGTTTATTCTTGATTGGCACCGGCTGGCTGTCTATGCGCAGGCAAAGCATGCACCCTTCGTGGCTGAGAAGTCCTTTTTCCAGAACCTGATCGCATTTGCGGACATTATGTGTGCCTGCCAGCTTATGGAAACAGCAGCGTATCTTTCCGGTCTGGGCGCCTGCATGGTGGGGAATATTCTCGGCCACGGAGAGCGCTTGGCCGAGCTGCTGCATCTGCCGGACAGAGCCTATCCGATCATGATGCTTGCGCTGGGCTATCCGGCCAGAAGCAGCGCCAACCGCCCCAAAAAGCTCACCCCCGAGGATATGGTATTTCAGGAGACATACCCTGCCTTCAGCCGGGAGGAGATCATCGCCGCCTATGAGCAGAAATACGGCGCGATCACGACCGTCCTGCCTCGTGACCCTGCTCATCGCGAGGATATGCTGCAGCGGCTTCTTGCATCGCTGCGAACCTCCTACACGGAGCAGGAGGCCCAGGCGATCCTGACAGAGGTCAGCGAGGCAGGCTTCCTCAACGAGATGCAGCGGCGCTTCGGCTTACATTACGCCTGCTCCACCGCAGCAGGGCAGGCCGACCACCTGATGAAGGATCTGGCTCTGCGCCATATCCTGTTTCAATCCTGTGGGAAAGGAGAGGAAGATGAACATTCAACAGCTCAGGCTGTTCAGTGACGTAGTACGTTTCGGATCCGTAAACAAGGCGGCTCAGGCCAATTATACATCGCCCTCCACCCTGAGTCGCTCTATCCGCGAATTGGAAAAAACGACCCGAATTGTCCTGTTTCGCCGCGGGCACGATGGAATGCAGCTGACCCATCAGGGTGAGGAATTCTACATGATGGTTCAGCCCATACTGAATGATCTGCAGCAGCTGGAGCGGGTCTATGCAGATGAAAACAGCATCCGGGATCTGCTGCGGCTGACTATGTGTGTACAGCAGAACAGCATTGCCATGGAGTGCCTGATCGAGTTTTATAACCGCTATGGGGCAGAGGCCAAGTATGTGGATATTGTCATGGCGGCATACAGCTCATTAGAGGAAACGATCGACACTATGATGAAGAAACGCTTTATGCTGGCCATCGTGCAGTATAACAGCGTTCAGGAGGGTGAAATTTACGACTACTTCCACCACAAGCATCTGCAGGTGCTTGTGCGCAAAAGCACACAGGCTCATGTTGTGATGAACGCCGGGCATCCTCTGGCAGGCAGAGATTCGCTGACGCTGGAGGATCTGGACGGGTATACGCGCATCTGCTATATGGACGAAACAGTGCCGGATCTCAACTACTACACCGAAGCGGATGAGTACGCCTCTGCAAGACGGCGCATACTGATAAAGGAGCGCGGGCAGTTGATCGACCTGCTGGAGTATACGGATGCCTATTTCCTTGGGACAGGCCCCAGTAAGCTGATAAACGAAAATCCGCGAATACGGACCATTCCCCTCTTCGGGCTGGAGAATGAACCCGTAACGGTGCTCCTGGGGCAGCAGAATTATACCCTTTCCAGAAACGCACAGAGGTTTGTAGATATTTTCCGGCAGGTGACGGAGAGTATTTAGGCCACGCCTTGCGTGAGCTGTTAACCCCCCGACAGAGGAAGCTCTGCCGCCTTTTGCGATGGATATGGCAAAAATAGATACCCCTGTGAGGCTCGACCTCGCAGGGGTATCTATTCTTATCAAAAAAGTCCAACCGATGGCTATGCCGGTACGAACTTTCCGGCGCCCCGCCACAGCTCCGTGTAGCCACCGGTGCGGGGTACTTCCCGCCGCCCTCCGCCCTGATCCAGCCATACATGGCGGCTGAACTTGACGTATCCATACTTTATGCCATCTGCCGGCGCAGGGTGGCCCCGGAACAGTTGGCCTTCAAGATCTGCCGGTTACAGCGGGAGGAGCCGGAGCTTTACGGAAAAATCAAGGCGTTCCTGTCTCTCAAGGATTTTGTCAATTGCAAGCTGACCGGGATCTCCGCCATTGACCACACCACAGCCAGTTACTCTTTGCTCTATGATGTGGAAAAGCGCTGCTGGAGCAGCGATTGCCTGCAGCGTATGTGTCTGGACGATGCACGTCTGCCTCGCCTGATGGATCCGTGGGAGCGGTTGGGCGAATTGACACCCGAGCTTTGCCGTACACTCGGTCTGGACGCCCCCTGCCCTGTAGCTGTAGGCAGTGTGGATGGGTCCTGCGGTATTTTGGGAGCCGGCGGTACAACAGCAAACGTGTTGATCAGCGTCATGGGAACCACCGATACCTGCTTTCTGGTATCTGATAAGATTATTGACGATCCCACTGGCAGCCTTGTGGTCAATCCTCATGTGATCCCGGGTCTCTATCTGGCTGGCGGTCCCATGGGGATGTACGGCGGGGCTCTGGAGTGGTGGCTGCACCATATCATGAACCGCACCGTTTCTATGGCTGGCGCAGCGGGCATGCGGCATCGTTCCTGAAAAAACGGAGAGCAGTGCAGATATATCCGGCACATTCCCGGTGGATTGGGCATGTGCGGCGGAGTATAACGGGCTGTATGCCGCGCACATGAGTGTGCATAAAGCCCTTTCCTCCATGTATTCAATACCTTCGCTTGCAAATTCCATGCCGAAAAAGCGCTGACTTCCTGCTGTAACTTTATGTTTTCTTTTGCTTAATCATAGAAAGAGGGACACCGGATGATCCGGCGTCCCTCTTTCTATTTACAGGATCGGAGAAGCAGCGGTTCGCTGTCGGGCATTTTTCCCTTTGGATACGCATAGGCTGGACACCAGAAAGGATGGGGATCGTATGAAGAAATCACGGGTGCGGGTATTCCTGCTGCATCGGCGGCTGCTGGCGGTGCTGTGTACGCTGGCGGTGGCGGCGGTCATCTTCTACGTGGTGAATTACCCTGCCTCCGTCAGCACGGCGGCCAGCTCCCGCCAGCTGCCTATCTACTCGGTGGAGCGGAACCAGAAGGTGTGCGCCATCAGCTTTGACGCCGCGTGGGGTGAGGAAAAAGTGCGCAATCCTGAGGCACCTTTCAGGCGCACCGAATATATGAAAAGAGGTGCGTGAAAGGAAATGCCCTTCACGCACCTCTTGCATTATATTATGCTTCGCTTCGCGAGTTCAACTCATAGGTACACAGATAGAACAGGAACGAGGTCATCTGATACCGGTTGATGTGGGTGTCATAGGCTGCCAGCAGCTCACCCAGCTGGCTGTCACGGGTGGTGATGTCCCGCTCATCGCACCACAGCATAGCCTTGACGACCTCACCGCTGAGCCGGGGTTCTTCCCGCATGGTCTGCCGCGCCAGCTCCTGATCTACACGGGTGTCAATGCCGGACATGGCGGCGTAGCGATAGATCAGCAGACAGGCCGTCTGATAATCCATGTCGTCGTCATAGGCCGTATGCAGATCGCCCTGGCGGAGCAGCCCCGTTTGATACGCCCAGCACACGGCGTCGTAGTAGGGGCAGGCGGAGCCGTTGAATTCCTCGGTTTCATAATCAGGCGGCAAGGCGGTGTTGTCCGTCTCCGGCCTTTGGGAGATGCGGTACAGCACATCCACGAATTCGCCCACCTTTGCCGTGGTCTTCCCGCCGAAGGTATCCGGCGTCGCCGGGTCGATATACCCGTTGCGGTACATATAGAGGACGCTGGCCTGGTTGAAAATGCCCGTGATGTCCGTAAACACCACCGTATCCTCCAGCGTGCCGCCGCTGGACGCCTTACCGAAAACATGGGCGTAGTAGTCACTGTTGACGATGTTGCTGGACATCTGGAACTTATTGTCCACATACAGCCGGTAGGCCTCCAGCTGTTCGTCAGAGATGACGATGCTCTCGTCAGTGGGGATCACCGCCTCCGTACTGGCATCATAGCGGAAGGATTTCGTCAGGAAGGACTTGTCCGACAGCACCGCTATGTGTACGCCGTTGGACAGCGCGTCGGTGCCCGCCAGCAGCCGGGAGTCGTAGTCCACGCCGAACAGGTTCAACAGCGTGGGCAGGATGTCCGCCGTGGAGCAGTACTCGTCCACCACGATGTTCTCGGACAGGCCGGGCACATAGCAGATAAAGCTGTTGCGGTACTTCTCGAAGGTGAGATCCATTTCCCGCCCTGCCAGCTCGTTGTACTCATCCTCCGTCAGACCGTAGGGATAGTGGTCATTGGTCAGTACGATGCAGGTCTTATCGGCCACGCCCGCCTGCTCCAGCCGCTGCATCAGGTAGGTCAGCGCGTTTTCCAGCTCCAGATTGCAGGCGATATACGCCTTCACCGGCTCGGAATAGGGCAGATCCTTCACCGCGTCGTGGTTCTTGGCGCTCATGGCGTTGTCCCAGTTGTACTGATAGTGGCCGCTGAAGGTCATGTAATAGGCGTGGAAGGGCTCCCTGCTGCTGAGGTAGTCGTCCACGGAGGCCTCCATCATCTCCAGATCGGAGGAGGGCCAGTCGATCTTTATATCCAGCCCGGAGTCCGCCGCCTTGAAGGTATAGCCCATGTTGGCGTGGGTGATGTTCCGGTTGTAGAAATCGCCGATATAGTCGTGATAGCCCCAGGTCTGGTAGCCCTTTTCCTTCAGGGCGTTACCCAGGCAGAAGGGCAGATAGTTGGTGCCCGCCACGTTGAAGCTGGAATCCGTCTTGGTGCGGGACATATCCGGGTAAAGCCCCATACACATGGTGTACTCGCCGTTGGTGGTGACGGATTGGAACGTGCCGTAGTAATTATCGAAGATAATGCCCGTGTGGGACAGCTTGTACAGGGTGGGCGTCAGCTCCTCGCTGATGAACCAGGGGCAGAAGCTCTCGGCACAGATGGTGATCAGGTTGTAGTCCTGCAAAAGCCCGGTGTAGTTGTTCTTCCGGGTGGGGACCACCTGCGCCAAGTATTCGTCCGTGGTTTTGCGCATGGCATCATCCGTGGACTCCGCCAGCTTTGCAAAGTCGATGCGCTCGATCACATTGTAGGAATTGCTGCTGTAGAGCCGTCTGGTGTCTGTACCCAGCGGGGACGGCGTGATGATGACGCTGCCGCTGCTGCCAAAGACCATATAGCGAAGCTCCTGCACCGTGGTGGCCAGCATGCCCACGCTCTTATAGCTGCTGTCGGTAGAGGTGTTCACGTTGGTGA
>OMAS01001364.1_pt1 | contig 10238 bp, 13 predicted proteins | sample 1674031 | NCBI WGS metagenome assembly OMAS01 (sample SAMEA103958138, study PRJEB25191) | human gut metagenome | biome: human-associated habitat [ENVO:00009003]; feature: intestine environment [ENVO:2100002]; material: feces | place: Germany | collected 2013/2015 | reverse complement strand
TACACCTGCTTGCTTTTATTGTGCTATGCTATCCACACGCTTTTGCAAGTGACCCCTATATCATCTTAGAATGGGAATGCCTTATACAGGTGAGTAGAAATATTATCAAAACTTAAAGCGATATACAATGCAGCAGAATGAAAATGAAATAAAAAAGAAGAAAGAGTTGTTCGATCTGTCTCTTATCTTCACCGAAGGAGATGAAGATTGCAAGTTTGGTGTAATCGTGAAGGCCAAGAAGGATGGTCAGGAAACGAAGCTGATGGAGTTCGATGGTGATTCTATTGGCATGTGTTATCATGGGTTGAAGGTTGTTCTCAGGGAAGTTGCCGGTCTTCATTTTAAGCATCTTCATGAGACTGGACAACTGTCTGATGAAGACTATACAGCCATTATGGCGCAAGCTGAGTAGAAGGAACAAAGTGAACTAATAGGGTAGAGAAAAAATACAAGAGATATGGATATAATCAAGCTAATCATCAACTGTGAGACGAACACGAAGTTCGTCAAGGTGATCGAAGGTAGATATATTGAGATTTCAGATGTCATATTCTATGTTCTTTACGAAAGTAGATGTACAGATATAGAAGGGTGATACCTGTGTGATGGATTGCATCTACACAGGGCAGGAGATTCACATAGGGGATTATGCCGTGGATCATTTTCTGCCTTGGAGTTTTGTGGCACATGACCAACTCTGGAATCTCATACCGGCAGATAACTCGATTAACAGCAGCAAGAGTGACAAGCTGCCTCCTTTGGACCACTTTCTACCTAAGCTGGCAGAGGAACATCGGGAAGCAATCAGGATATATCTGGGTGCAGGCAAGAAAGAAAGTGCCCTGGAAGACTTCACTTCTCTAGGCTATACGCCACGAGATCTGCTACAGTTGAATCGTGAACGGTTCCTGGCGGCATATCAGCAGACTTTCAGTCCGTTGTTTCAGATAGCCCAGAATATGGGATATGAGGTATGGAACGTGTAGGCGGTCATTGATATTGGGCTTATGGACTGGATACTGCAACCAGATTGAAGGAGCAGGTATTATCTCAGGTGGGAAGAGTTTTACATGGGAAGTGATTCCATCCTGGTCAGTTTTCGGCATTCTGATAAAAGGGAAGTGTTGGATGCTGTCTGTAATATGGTTCCTGACTATCATTCTTTCGTGGAGAAGTATGTTAGGGACTTCTACACGATAGGTGGCATGATGCTGTTTCCGCAGCACAGGTATAGTTTCAACTGTGCCCGCGGTTGCAACAAGCGTATCTGTGACCGATGGGACTACACCTTGGAATGCATCAGAAGATATTATCAGGGAGGTACCAGTCCTCTGTCAAGAGCCATGGAAAGGGATAAGAAATTCTTTGATCTCTTTGTTGACTTCAAGGGATTTGTGGACTTTTTCTTCTTGCAGGATTGTGTGGATGAGCATTATGAGAAGGTCAACTTGTGGTTGGGTGAGAGTTTCTTTGAGAAGAATCCTTATCCTCATTCTGCCAGTGAATATCTTGCCTGGATAGAGGCTGAATATGATTTCTTAAGGAAGCGGAATCGGAGAATAGAAGAATTCTGTAGGGCATCCTTGGAGGAGAGTGGAATCTAAACCTTGGCTTGGTTTCCACTCTCCGGGCTCTTGCAGCATGACTATCTCAATAGCATGAACGCCAAGAATTTCACCATAAATCAACCTATGGACGAATGCATCGGTCTCAGATGGTATTGCTTATACTATCCAGGAATACTTCCAGATAACCGGCATAATATAGCGGAATATTATATAAAGTGAAAGACTTACCTTTCAGAGTCGTAACGGTATCCGATGTCATCGGGCCATTCCAGAGACGCAGTGCCACCTTCTCTTTCGATTCATCCATAAAGAGATGCAAGGAACGCAGTTTGGCATTGTTGCCGGTCTTTACTTCTATCGGAATCAGGTGCGATCTGTATCTTATCAGGAAGTCGATTTCTGCCTGAGAGTTCTTGGCTTCACGTACCCAAAACATTCTTTTCTCGCCAAAGATAAACGTTGAACCCAACAATTCCTGACCTACAATATGCTCTGCTATATCACCATTCCAAAGTTCATCGGTGTCTTTGCTGAAAAGCAAATCTTCCTGCATGCCTGCGACATAATTCACCAAGCCCGTATCTATCCATAACAACTTAGGACTCTTCTTCAAGTCGGGCAAAATCGGAAATGATGCTGTAGTTTGAGGATATACCAATTCCAATAAAAGCGTTTTCTCCAATATCCGGAAAGCATTGCCTGCATCTGCCGCCTTAAAAGAAGAACTTGTGAATTTGGAAAACTGGATGCGGTGGGCTGCAAATGTCCAGCCATAGTTCAAAATGAATCGTATGGCATCTTGCTCCTTGGGTTTACTGGCGTATTTTTCCACATCGTCCCGATAGCCTGAAAGTAGCGCATTAAATACCCCATTCAGTCTGACAATATCCTTATACTTGGCATAATTGGCAACGGCTTCGGGTAAGCCACCCACAATCATATACTTCTTGAACCACTCCATGGCCGAAGAATGCAAAGAAGCTGGCAAGGACATGTTTTCTATACTGTCTGCCATCTGTTTCTGACCCATGGCACGAAGAAACTCTACGAAAGTACATGGATGCAAAGCCATATATTCTACACGGCCAACAGGGAAAGAGATATGTCGCCCCATCAGGCTTTCCAGCAAAGATCCCGCTGCTATCACATAGATTTCAGGATGCTTCTCATAGAAGTAGCGCAAGGTTTGCACTGCCTTCGGCTCATTTTGTATCTCGTCGATAAAAATCAAGGTGCGCTTTCCGAAATCCATCGGTTCATTAGCTTTGAGATAAATTCCAGCTAATACATCTTCGAAAGAATAGTCTGCAGCAAACAGCTCAGCATATTCCTTCTCCTCCAGGTTCATATAAATATAGGTATCAAACTCCTTGGCAAACAACTTTACCAATGTTGTCTTACCCACCTGTCGAGCCCCTCGCAAAACCAGCGGCTTACGATCTTCCTTTTTCGCCCATTGGCGAAGATATTTGATGGCGATTCTTTCAAACATAAGTTTATCTTTAATAATATGGTTATGTATTATCCAAATGATCATATTGAAAGATAGCTTTCAGAAATCAAATGCATTAAAAACATGCCGCAAAGATACAACTAATTTTCAAGAATCCAAACAAAACAAGCAAAAATAAGCATTTCCAAACCAAAAAATCAGTTATTCTGATGCATTTCCAAACCAAAAACCAGTTGTATTGATGCATTTCCAAACCAAAATTTCTCAGATTACGATGTATTTCCAGAGCAAAAATACAAAAAAATGATGCATTTCAAAGTACAATTTGTCTTATACAGTACAAAGCTTGCACTCTTGTAATGAAACCTAATCACAATTGTAATATGCCACTGGATTTTGTCCAATGGTTATGAGCTGGTTTGCATCCTTGTTGAGATAGGGAGAGTCATCTAGTTCCTTTCCTATGCATTCGTATCTGTTGGGATATCTAGGGTCTGTTGACAAATGCCATTTTTCGGGAACGATTACTTCTTTCACGATTCCATCGACATGGCCTACCACGAGTGAAATCTTGGAAAGTCTTTGTTTGGAGATTCGCCAGTATTTTCTGCCGATTCACAGGAATACGCTGAAAGGCGCGTAAGAGAAATATACGATAGTGGCGCTTTGAAAAGCACAGGCGAGTTGGAAAGCGTTATATTTGATGTTATTGATGATTAATACGTCTATGAAAAAGTTAACAGAAAAATCATCCATCTGCAAGGTGGATGATTTTTTCGGGCTGTTCCCTCCTACGGCACAGGTGCAGTGTGGAAAGAACGGAGGGTTTGATGTCTTTTCTGTTTGGTTATATCTATTTATATATATTGTTATTGCGTTATATTGTTATATACTTAGAACTCTAAGTCGCTGACTTCGTAAAATGAATGAAGAACTTTTAGAAGCCAAGGCTTATGGTGTATGAATAAATAAGGTAGAGGGTAGGTCAATGGCTTACCCTTTACTTTAATAGTTGGAAATCTTTGATTGGCATATTGGAATACCGCAAAAAGATAGAATAATCATTGATTAGTCGTTTACTAGTTGCTAACTTGTATTAAACACGTTTAAGACTAGTTTAAAGTGCAAATTGCTATATAGATTTTGCAAAAAACAGCCTTTTACATTATTTTTACGTAGGTTTTTACCTTTTAACAGGCTAAAAATTTGCGTATTTGATAAATTCTCATTATCTTTGCATTCGATAAGAATTAAGGTATCGTATGAAACAGAAAGCAAACAAATCTCTAGAAGCTGCCCAAAACCTCATAAATACTCGTGAGACATTTGGGTACAATTCATCTATACATTGTTCTTACTATGCTACGTTGCAATATATGAAATATGTATTGGCAAATACAGATAAAAGAGCCATTCCATACTCTAGTCAAGACGTTCGTGGTCAAGATTCACATAATCATATCCTAACAGAGATTGTAAACAGAATCGACGATTACAGAAACGGTCGTTTATTTAGAGAAGATGTAAGATGGTTAAAAAGTGAACGTAAAGAAGCTGATTATACACAAAGAGATTTTAATCAAAAAGAAAGTCTAGAGTGTATAGACAAAGCTAAGGGAATAATTTGTAAATTAAATCAATATTTCGGGTTATGAACAAGAAAGAAGAAATTAAGAAGCAGCTGACAGAGTGGTTTAACATCATGTTGGCTAAATATACTTGGCTTAAAATAAAGTACGAGTATAATGAGGCTAAAGAATGCTATCTTGTATCTTTTTACTCTAGTTCTGACATAGAAGATTCAGACTTTGATAAGGATGTACTAGAGTTTGAGGAGATTATGGATAATAAATATGAAGATTACTCACCTCTATTTTGTGACAATGAGAGATTATTTAAATTATCTCCAAAAGCAGAAGAATTAATGAGTTGGACACCAAATATCTTTGCAAACGAAGCTCCCGTAGAAGTAGCCAAGTTTGATTTAGACGAGAGTTTTGTTAGCCATAATAATTGCATTGAGGCTAGTCAAGATGAATTTGATTATTTAATGATGGCAGCATGAACACAATAAATTATAGAATAAAATCTATGCAAGTAACAAGTTCTTGCATAGATCCTAAAAAATATACTAAAGAAGGAGAAATGCAAATTCACAATTCTCTTTCTTTTACTATGGCTGTAAAAGAATGTATGCTTTTATGCAAACATGGCTTGGTATTAAAGAAAAAAGGAAATGTATTTGCTGAAATTATTCTTGAAACAATATTTTTAATAGCACCAGATTCTGTAGAAGGAATGAAATCAGATAACAAACTAGTAATACCTAGAGGCTATTTGGTTCAATGTGGTTCTATTAGTTATGGTACATTGAGAGGCGTTGTACTAAAGAGTGCAAGTGAAGAAGGCTTGGATAACATCATAATCCCTCCAGTGTTCATAAATACCATTATCAAAGATTCAATGGTTATAGATTTGAAGGATAATAATAAACCCCTTGTCTGATAGATAGCGTACTTAGGTACAAGGACAAGGCAGATTAACAAATCAATAGTTAAGGAGCGGTGCTTAGCATTGCTCCTATTTTATAAAAGGGAGTGTTGTTTAGCACTCCCTTTTCTATTTTCTTCAAACCTCAACACACAACCTTCCTTGATCTCAATAGTCTCCCCATTAGGCAATAAAACTAATGAAATGTGGACTCCAACCACAAGAAAAATTGGAGAAGATGTTGATAGTACTTATTGGTGGATTCCTGATTTACATATTAAAGCATGAGTGCCACATGGATAATGGAACAGTGAAAGCTATTATAGAATTTTATGCCTGTCTGCGTAGTTACAGGCAAAAGACAGCCTTTGATCTCTGATACATTCCTTATCAGCAAACAGATTAATGATGCAGAAACCAAGCCTCTATCTCTGCCCCCTTCCGCTAGTGGCTCATTATGATGTTAAATAACAGATACTGGTTAGTTCTCAAATCCAAGAGAAATTTTGGTATTATTCTTACATATCAAAATATTTGGAATGAGGCCTTGCAGTATGCTGAGAATACTCTTCAGGGTGGGGATTTGCAAAACATTAAAAGAATGTTTGACTTTTATGGTTGATTAACTTGTTGTAAATGTTAATTGTGGGAATTGAACTACTCACGATCAAGTTTTTGCTTGTGGGTAGTTCACGCATGACCATTTTCTTCAAGACTCACGCCCAGGCGTTCTCTTCATGTACATGACAGTCTTAATCCCCAAGGTAGTATGGGCCTGCCATGCTACCTTGCCACCTGACCATATTGTCAGAAGGCTAAAGGGAGAGAGGTTCGTTTTCCCACGGTTCCCTTTGGTCATGGTGGGAAAACACCGTGTTTGATGTGATTGCTGATGGGATATATCTAGGGTTCTATTTTGTTTTTTATGGGGAATACTCCTCACTTTTTTATCTTTTCTAGCCGGTAGCCATCACCATAGTCTTTTTACTTTGCAAAGGTATGTGAAGTCCTGGCAGATACCAAACACCACTTTGTTATCGGCTAAGATTCTTTTCCAGCAGACTTCCGCAATCAGAGATTGGGTATTCTAGAAAAGATTCTTGACCGATTGTTTGGCTTACTGCCCCCTTGGACTTCCATTCTTTTATGCACGTAAAAAGGCTAAAGTGATGACGGTTATGCCGGAATGTTTTAAAAAAAACTCGGATTCTTCTGAAAACAAAAGCTTGAAAAGGCTGTGAATCAGGAAATCCAGAATATTTTTTTGAGTGAGTAACTTTTAAAACGATTTTTGATGGCTAGATTGATAGATGAGGGCATGATAGCCCAGTTGAGTAAGAAGCAGGGATATTTCTTGAAGTACTTTCCTGCAAGAATCCGCAATGTGGGTGAGGATGCCAAGGAAGACAGAAAACTTATCTATGCCTTACAGAGGTCAGAGTGGAAGGTGGACTCCCTATCAGCGTGAGCGGTATCAGCGTATCTTGAATGAGGTGGATGAAGAAATAGTGCTCAGTGAGGGGTATTACAATGGTTGTCTGCTCAAGCGCAATGACTATATGTTAGCCCATGCAAGTGGCATCATCGCCTATTATGATGGCAAGCCAAAGGGAGGAACTTTCTACACCTGCAGGAAAGCCAGGCTGAAAGGATTGGACATCATCAATCTTTATCGGTGAATTTTGAGGGTTTCTCGCCAAAAGGCGAGGAACTTTTTTTGTTTTTGGGGGTATATGAGGGAGTTTCGGGAGTTGTTATGCTAAGATGATACTCCCATTTTGTGCCAAATTAACCCTGTAAATTTAACATATAAGATGTTTGCAGTTAACATTTGAAAAGGCGCTTCTATCATATCTAGAACATGGCATAAAGTCTTTATATACGGCGTTTTTGGAATTTTATATCTACTTTTTTGAGCTTCAAAACTTGCATAATAGGGTTTTGTATAAATGTTAAATACTGAACTTTCGCATATCATGAAGTTAAAGGAGTTAAGGAAGTTAAGGAGTTAAGACGTATGTCTTGCTGCTTAAAAACTACGCCAAAAAGACTATTGTCTTAACTCCTCAGCGACCGTAGGGAGCGATAACTTCTTTAACTTCTTTAACTCCTGAACTTGCGAAACTTGAAGAGCTTTAGAAATGAACCATTATGAACCATTTTTCTGAATCTCGATGTAAGTGATGCAGGAAAATTGTAACTGTCTGATAATCGGAACAGTAGAGAAATGCACTTCATACGCCTCTCAACTTAAAAGCAGAATATTTTATTGAAAATCAATATTTTAACATTTGTAATTTGTGTGTTTACATTTTTTTTAGTACTTTTGCAACGTATTTCTGTGTTTCTCATAGAGAGATGCAGAATAGCACGAAGAGTTAAAGAAATATAATATGGCTTTCATCAGAAGCAGAATGTTTATGAAACACAATTTGCTAAACACTAGCCTGTTCGCATCATGTATGTGTAAGGTTGAAAGACATAAAAGTATTGAAGATTAGTGGAAGTTAGTCTATTGGTTTTTCAATGCTGTGATACATTTCACAACCCCAATAACTCGGGAAGAGGCATCTTTTCAGGGGAAGCCGGAATATGTCTTGCGACCAAATCTGGTTGGATGTTTGGTTACACTTTTTAACTCTTTCCTTGTGTTTACAATTCAATTTCAAAATCCTGTATGTGGTTTATAGTCAAGACTGATGTTTTTTCAGAGCAGCAATCCATAGATTTTCTGCGTGAAAAATACAATCATATCATCACCGACTTCTATTTTCCTTTAGAAAGAAAAACCTACAAGAACGAAAATGGAGAAGTGAAGGTACGCTTCGTGCCGGTCTTGCAGGGAATGTTCTTCATCAGAGTGCAGAATGAAAGGCATTTGAAGAAGGTTCTCTCTCCATATGGCTACTTTATGTACAAGGGTTTTGAAATGGAACCGCATACTTCCGAACTGGTAGAACGCACCTTCTTTACCAAGGCGCATATCCTATCTGCTAACAGCAAGCAGATATCATTGGATGAAATAGTAAGGCAGTCAAAAATCCCTGATGAGGATATGGAGACTTTTGTCTATTTCAATGACAGAATAGGCGATGATATCAATGGATTGAGTATCGTAGAAAAGCGTTACAGCGACTTGGTCAAGGAGAATGACACCATCCGCATCCTCTCCGGGCCTCTGGCTGGTCGGGTCGGCGTTGTCAAGCAAATCAAGCATAAAGGTAAGAAAGACCGTCATCTTTTGGTTCGCTTTGGAAACAACTACTGTCTCAGTATCTCCAATATCCGCCAGTATGCCTTGCAGATAGAGCATGAGGCACCTTCTGAATCCGTGGGTGCATGGCGGGCTATTGACCAGATGATCGGTTATCTGCAGATGAAGGAACCTTCGAAAAATGCAGGGGATCTATTACGTAAGCTCTTCATGAATTATCAGAAGAAATTGACCATATATCACAACCGTCAAACTTCTGATATCGCCTACAGTAAGATGATGGCAAACAGGAAGGATGTCCAGCAACAGAAGGTGCTTGAAAATTTAGATGAATCGATGTGGAAGAACTTCCGCATCCTGGCCAACTACCTCCCTTGTGATAATGCAACCCTCGAACAGGGATTGAAGGAACTGATTCCAGATGTCGTTCTCCGTCCGTTTCTCACGCCTGCTTCAGGCATTGCTACTGCTGAAGGACAGGGCTACCATGTATTACAGCATAATGGAATTACGGAATTCATCTTTCCATGCAATCTTCGGGAATTCTTCAGGGGCAAGGAATATGAGGCAGACAAATATGCACCAGTCTTCGATGAGGACTATGAGTATGATGCTCATTTCGCACTTTTGAAGACTGTAGAAGGCAAGGTAAAGGCTATCTGTTCATGGGGGGGATTCTATGACCATTATGCTTCTCAAAATAAAGATGAAAGAGCTCTGTTCCTTTCAGACCTGGAAGCAAAGAAATATTCCCGATTGCTCTACCTGCTTACACAAAGCGACTATCGGTTTGAAAAGATCGATGGAATCGGGGGCTTTTCGCTAGAGACAGACATCGATTATACGAATGATATAGATGCAATGGCAAAGGCAGTTGCCAAAACATTCAACATTCAACATTCAACATTCAACATTCTTGTAGCAGCAGCCGTAGAAGTATGGCAGGGAGCGCGTCTTCTGATTTGGCGTAAGTATCTCCAGCGTTACGTCTTGCTTCATAAGGTGCCTGTCATCGACCAGCCTTCTGTCATCACTGTTGATTCCAGGCAGGAAGATGCATTTGCAAAGACTGACGGCAAATCGGATATGACAAAGATAGCCGCAGTTTTGAATGATGCGAAGGAAATCATAGAGAACCATCTGGCAAAGGAAGAAATGGCGTATGCTATATTACGGTTCCTTTCCACCTCATTGGTATTCTCTTCCCATTTTGCAGAAGATGAACTATATAATTATATCACAGACTCATTCCATCCGGACAACACGCTTTCTGAGTTGTTCCATGAAATTGTAGGGAAAATCACTCAGATGGATCACAGTTCTTCAATAGTTAGCCATCTTCATAAAGGAATGGTAGAGTTGCAGGAACAAGATTCGTGGATATACTTCAAGTTCCCATCCTATCTCACGCAGATTCAGGCGATAGATAAGATGGTAAGAAATAAAGAAGGAATTAAAAATTAACTGAACTTTCGCATGTGGTTCAAGTACGGGCTGAAGGCCCAAAAGCTCC
>OMAS01001352.1_pt1 | contig 10338 bp, 7 predicted proteins | sample 1674031 | NCBI WGS metagenome assembly OMAS01 (sample SAMEA103958138, study PRJEB25191) | human gut metagenome | biome: human-associated habitat [ENVO:00009003]; feature: intestine environment [ENVO:2100002]; material: feces | place: Germany | collected 2013/2015 | reverse complement strand
GCTGAGCCACGGCACGCTGTTCTGGCGCAGCTTTTCCCACTGGATCGGCGGCATGGGCGTGCTGGTCTTTGCCATGGCCGTGCTGCCCATGACCGATGGCCGTGCCATGCACCTGATGCGCGCCGAGGTCCCCGGCCCGACCTGCGGAAAAATTTCCAGCAAATTGAGCGACAGCGCGAAGATTTTGTACGCGATCTACTTCGTGATGACCGTCATCGAGACGATTTTGCTCTGCGCGGGCGGTATGCCGCTGTTTGACGCGCTCATTCATGCGTTCGGCACGGCGGGCACGGGCGGCTTCAGCAACAAGGCGCTGAGCGTCGGCGCGTACAACAGCCCGTATTTTGAGATCGTCATCGGCGTGTTTATGCTGCTGTTCGGCATTAACTTTAACCTGTATTATTTCCTGCTGCTGCGTCATTTCCGTGAGGCGTTCGCCTCCGAGGAGATGCACGTCTACTTAGGCATCGTCGCATTCTCGACGCTGACGATCACGGCGAACATCGCGAGTATGTACGACAGTGTCGGCACGGCGCTGCGCACGGCGTTCTTCCAGGTGTCGTCCATCATCACCACCACGGGTTTTTCCACCGCGGACTTCAACCTGTGGCCGGATTTCTCCCAGGCCATACTAATCTGCCTGATGTTCGTGGGCGCCTGCGCCGGCAGTACCGGCGGCGGCATCAAGGTGAGCCGTTTCCTCATTCTGGGTAAGACCCTGGCCAAGGAGCTCAAGACCGCCCTGCACCCGCAGGTGGTAGCGCCCGCCCGCATGGACGGCAAACTCATCAACCACGAGACCATCCGCACCACCAACGTGTTTGTGGCGGCGTATATCTTTATTTTTGCGGCCTCCTTCTTCCTCATCAGCCTGAACGGCTTTGATATGGTGACAAACTTTACCGCCGTGGCTGCTACCCTGAACAACATCGGCCCGGGCTTGGAAATGGCAGGCCCAATGCAGAACTTCGGCTGCTTTGCAGACCCCGCAAAGCTGGTGCTCATCTTCGATATGCTGGCCGGTCGTCTGGAAATTTTCCCGATGCTGGTGCTCTTCCTGCCCGATACATGGCGGAGATTCTGAGAAACTGCTATAGCAACGACAAAGCTCCCCCGGCTTGGACTGCCGGGGGAGCTTTTTGCGGTCTCAGAACGTCAGCTCGACCTTTTCCTGCGCACGGTATTGCAGAGCCTCGAGCAGCGAATCCTCGTCGAGGAGGCGCTTGCCGGAAAGGTCGGCAATGGTGCGGGCCACCCGGAGGATGCGGTCATGGGCGCGGGCCGAAAGGCCCAGCGTCTCGTAGGAGGCCCGCAGGAGCTGCTCAGCGGCAGGGGTCATCCGGCAGATGCGCCGCACCTGCCCGGCGGTGAGCTGGGCGTTGCAGTGCACGCCCTCGTAGCCGGGGGCGGCGTACCGCTGGGCCTGAACAGCCCGCGCGGCAAGGACCTGCCTGCGCAGCTCGGCACTGCTCTCAGAGGGAGAGACGCTGTGCAGCTCGTCAAAGGCGACGGGGTCCATCTCGACGCAGAGGTCGATGCGGTCCAGCAGCGGGCCGGACACCCGGCTGCGGTACTGCCGCACCGCGCTGGGCGAACAGGTGCAGGCTCGGGTAGGGTGGCCGTAGTAGCCGCATTTGCAGGGGTTCATGGCGGCGACGAGCTGGAAGCGGCTGGGATAAGTGGCGCTTCCGGCAGCCCGACTGACCGTGATGCAGCCGTCCTCGAGGGGCTGGCGCAGCACTTCGAGGCTCTCGCGGGAGAACTCGGGCAGCTCGTCGAGGAAGAGGACGCCGCAGTTGGCCAGACTGCACTCGCCGGGGCGGAACTGCGCCCCGCCGCCCGCCAGCGCAGCCGAACTGGCCGAGTGGTGAGGGCTGCGGAAAGGCCGTGCCGTTACGAGGCCCCGGCCTGCGGGCATCTGCCCGGCGATAGAGTAAATTTTCGTCGTCTCCACGGCTTCTTCCCGGGTCAGGGGCGGCAGGATGCCGGGCAGGCGGCGGGCCAGCATGGATTTGCCGGTGCCGGGCGCACCGACGAGCAGGACGTTGTGTCCGCCCGCAGCCGCGATGACCATCGCCCGGCGGGCCAGCGGCTGGCCGCAGACGTCAGCGAAATCGGGAACGTGGCTCCACGCATCGGCAGGGTCGAAGGGAACAGGCATCGTAGGCAGGATGGGCTGGACGCCCCGCAGTGCATCCACGACCTGACGGGCCGTTGCGGCAGGGTAGACCTGCATCTCGCTGCCGCAGGCCTCAGCGGCTTCGGCAGCGTTCTCGGCAGGGACATAGAGCGCCCGCACACCGCCGGCGGCAGCTTCCAGCGCCATGGGCAGGACGCCGGACACCGGGCGGAGACTGCCGTCCAGCGCCAGCTCCCCCAGAAAGGCCGTGTCCTTCGGCGGCGGCTCCAGCTGCCCGGAAGCGGCCAGCACCGCCAGCAGCAGGGGCAGGTCATACACCGGGCCGGTCTTGCGGACATCGGCCGGGGCAAGGTTGATGGTGATGCGGCGGTCGGGCCACTTGAAGCCCAGATTCTTCAGGGCCGCATGAACGCGGTCGCCGCTCTCCCGGACGGCAGAGTCCGGCAGGCCGACGATGGAGAGGGCGGGCATCCCGCCCGAGATGTCGGCCTCGACCTCTACCGGGAAGCCGTTGAGGCCCTTGAGGCCGAAGCTCTTGAGGACTGCGTACATGGGCGCTCCTTTCTGCCCGATGGGGCGGCAGAAACCATCCATAAAAGGAGATGATGAAATTTTTTGCGGTGCTTCGAAATTTATTCTGAGATAACAGACAAAAGGAATGAAATGGTTGACTAAGAACTGACTAAGAAATGGGAAAGACAGGGCGCAGATGCCCAAGTTCGACACAATTTTCTGTTTGAATCTATTATATTAGAGGGCATGTGAGATGTCAACGAAACGCGGGCGATCTGCGATTGGAGGAAGAATCTTATGGTTGCGAAAGAGTACTGCTGTTACACCAGGCCCTATTCCAGGATCGAAGGCTTTCAGCTTGCACACACGCTGTACTACAGCGCAAGCGTAGAGGAAGAGGGGGTTGTATTGGCAGTGCGGCGGCAGCAGGGAGAAGAGTGTGTCACGGAGCAGGTCATCTGCCCGGTGGGCGACTTCGGGCGGCTGATGTCCCTGATGCGGTATCTGTGCGAAAATGGAGTAGGGCTGGGCCACTGGCTGGATGTACTGGACGACGCAGGGCAGGTGTACTGGCCCTGCACGGCTGCAAATGGGCAGCAGGAGAGCGGAAAGCCTGCACGATTTGTGGCATTTGCTGGTTTTGAGGGGGAAAACTTGGTACATAATCCTGAATTGACACAAAGCGTATAAAAGCTTATATTATAAGTAGACTTGGATGAATTTGTCCATTATGGTCAAAAATTATAAAGGTAAGGTGTGCAATATGTATCAGGATGAGTATAAGCGCTGGCTGGCAGCAGATCTGGAAGACGCAGATCTGAAGCCGGAACTGGCCAAGATCGAGGGAAATGACGACGAGATCAAGGACCGCTTCGCCGTTGCGCTGAAGTTTGGCACCGCCGGCCTGCGCGGCGTGCTGGGCGCTGGCACCAACCGCATGAACATCTACGTCGTGCGTCAGGCCACCCAGGGCCTGGCAAACTGGGTCAAGACCCAGGGCGGCAGCCAGACCGTGGCCATCAGCTACGACAGCCGCCTGAAGAGCGACGTCTTTGCCAAAACTGCCGCCGGCGTTCTGGCCGCAAACGGCATCAAGGTGCGCATTTATGATGCTCTGATGCCTGTCCCGGCCCTGAGCTTTGCCACCCGTTACTATGAGTGCAATGCGGGCATCATGGTCACCGCTTCTCATAACCCCGCCAAGTACAACGGCTACAAGGCCTACGGCCCCGACGGCTGCCAGATGACCGATGACGCCGCCGCCATCGTCTATGACGAGATCCAGAAGACCGATGTCCTGACCGGCGCAAAGTACATCTCCTTTGCCGAAGGCGTCGAGCAGGGCCTCATCCGCTTTGTGGGCGACGACTGCAAGAACGCCCTCTACGCTGCCATCGAGGCACGTCAGGTGCGCCCGGGCCTGTGCAAGACGGCTGGCCTGAAGCTGGTCTACAGCCCGCTGAACGGTTCCGGTCTGGTGCCGGTCACCCACGTCCTGAACGACATGGGCGTCACCGACATCACCGTCGTGCCGGAGCAGGAGTACCCCAACGGCTACTTCACCACCTGCTCCTACCCCAACCCCGAGATCTTCGAGGCTCTGAAGCTGGGCCTCGACCTTGCCACCAAGACCGGCGCCGACCTGATGCTGGCCACCGACCCCGACGCTGACCGCGTGGGTATCGCTATGAAGTGTCCGGACGGCAGCTATGAGCTGGTCTCCGGCAACGAGATGGGCGCTCTGCTGCTGGATTACATCTGCGCAGGCCGCATCGAGAAGGGTACCATGCCCAAGGACCCCGTCGCCGTCAAGTCCATCGTCTCCACCCCGCTGGCCGATGCCATCGCTGCCCACTACGGCGTGGAGATGCGCAGCGTGCTGACCGGCTTCAAGTGGATCGGCGACCAGATCGCAAATCTGGAAGCTGCCGGTGAAGTGGACCGCTTCATCTTCGGCTTCGAGGAGAGCTACGGCTATCTGGCCGGCCCCTATGTCCGTGACAAGGATGCTGTCATCGGCTCCATGCTCATCTGCGAGATGGCCGCTTACTACCGCAGCATCGGTTCCTCCATCAAGGAGCGTCTGGAAGAGATCTACAAGGAGTATGGCCGCTACCTGAACAAGGTGGACAGCTTCGAGTTCCCCGGCCTGACCGGCATGGAGAAGATGGCTTCCATCATGCAGAAGCTGCGTGACGAGCCGTTCACCGAGCTGGCCGGCCACAAGGTGGTCAAGGTCACCGACTACAAGAAGCCCGAGGAGACCGGCCTGCCTGCCGCAAATGTCCTCATCTACGCTCTGGACAACGGCGCTACCGTGGTCGTCCGTCCCTCCGGCACTGAGCCGAAGATCAAGACCTACTTCACCACGCTGGGCAAGGACCTCGCCGAGGCACAGGCTCAGAAGGATGCTCTGGCTGCTGCCATTGAGCCCATCCTCGCATAACACGGAAATCCCATCAGAAATTTATGCCCCCGTTCAGCGCCAAAAGTGCTGCACGGGGGCATTTTTGATGGGCGGGGGCAGTTGCAGTTTGTGGGTGGATACGCTATAATATTCAATGAATAATAATACGCTCTGTGCAGTGCGGCGCAGGGCAGGAATAAAATGGGGTAGGTGTAAGAAATTGGAATGTCGTGTGACGGCAGTCCTGGTGGCGGCTGGTTCTTCCACCCGGATGGGATTTGATAAACTGAGCTTCGATCTGGGCGGTGAGACCGTCCTGGAGCGGAGCGTCCGGGCCTTTGACGAGTGTCCGGAGGTGGACGAGCTGGTGATCGTGACCGGCGCGTCCGGTGAGAATGCCCGGCGGGCTGCTGCCTGCTGCAAAAAGCCGGTGCGGCTGGTGAAGGGCGGCTCGACCCGCGCCGAGAGCGCCCGCAGCGGCGTGGCCGCTGCCCACGGCAGACTGGTGGCCGTCCACGACGCGGCCCGGCCCTTCGTGAGCCAGAGCGTTATCGCCGATACGATCGCGGCCGCTGCCCGCTGCGGTGCCGCCGCCCCGGCGGTGCCGGTGAAGGACACCATCAAGCAGGCGAAGGGCGGCGATGGCAAGACTGTGCCGGAAGGCTGCAGGGTGGAGAACACCCCCGACCGCAGCACCCTTTATGCGGTGCAGACGCCCCAGTGCTTCGACCGGGCCGCCTATCTGGCGGCGCTGGATGAACTGGACGAGGCCAGCGCCCGCCTCGTCACCGACGACTGCAGCCTGTTCGAGCTGACGGGCCGTCCGGTGGAGCTGGTCCAGGGCGACTACGCAAACATCAAGATAACCACCCGGGAGGACCTGCCCCGGGCCGAGAACGGAGGAAAGAAAATGCGCATTGGTCATGGTTACGACGTCCACCGTCTGGTGGAGGGCCGCAAGCTCATCCTGGGCGGCGTGGAAGTGCCGTATGAGAAGGGCCTGCTGGGCCACTCGGACGCCGACGTGCTGGCCCACGCGGTCATGGACGCCGTGCTGGGCGCAGCGGCGCTGGGCGACATCGGCCAGCACTTCCCCGATACGGCGGAAGAGTACGCCGGGGCCGACAGCCTCATGCTGGCCCGCCGGGTGGCAGAAATCATGACCGAGCACGGCTGGCGTATCGAGAACATCGACGCCACCATCCTCTGCCAGCGCCCGAAGCTGGCCCCCCACATCCCGGCCATGCGGGCAAAGCTGGCCGAGGCTTTCGGGATGCCGGTGGACGCCGTGAGCGTCAAAGCCACCACCGAGGAGCATCTGGGCTTTACCGGCGAGGGGCTGGGCATCGCGGCCCACGCCGTCGCCCTCATCGAAGCAGTGTGAACGGGAGAATGTGACCCATGACTCTGAACTCTATCGTAGCAAACTTCCAGACCTTCAAGCTGGTAGACCTGCTGGACATCCTCATCATCGCGTTCCTCATCTACCAGCTGCTGGGATTCGTCAACCGCACCCGCGCCGGTCAGCTGGCCAAGGGCGCGCTCATCGTGATGGCGGTCTATCTGGTGGCAAACATCCTGAATATGCGCACCGTCACCTGGCTGCTCAACTCGCTGCTGCAAGTCGGTCTGCTGACGCTGGTGGTGCTGTTCCAGCCCGAGATACGGCGTGCGCTGGAGCGGATGGGCCAGACCGACCAGTGGGCCTATCGCTTCTTCAATAAAAACCGCTACAACGACACCAGCCTCAAGGGCGCGTGGCGCAGCGCCATCATCGCCATCTGCGACGCGGCAGAGCGCTTTTCGGAGACCAAGACCGGCGCGCTCATCGTGCTGGAGCGGAACACCAACCTTTCTGAGATCGTCCGCACCGGCACGCCCGTGAACAGTGCGGTCAACCTCGAGGTGCTGGGTACCATCTTCTACGAGGGTACCCCCCTCCACGACGGCGCAGCCATCATCGAGGATGGCCGCATCAAAGCCGCAGGCTGTGTGCTGCCCCTTTCCAACAACCTGGACCTGGGCAAGGACATGGGTACCCGCCACCGCGCCTGCCTCGGCATCGCCGAGAACTCCGACGCCATCGCCATCGTGGTCAGCGAGGAGACGGGCATCATCTCGATGGCGAAAAACGGTGTGCTCATGCGCCACTTTGACCGTCAGACCCTTTACACCCGGCTGGTGGATGAGATGATACCCAAGGAGACCGCCAGCGAGAAGAGCGCTGCCGAGGGCTGGAAGGCCCGGGGCAAGCGCCTGCTGAACTGGGTGAACAACAAGGAGGAGGATGAGCAGCAATGAGCACTGAGCAGAACAACGGCAAGCCTGCCGTACCCCCCAAGCGCAATCTGCTGAACGACCGCCGCATCCGGCTCCTGCTTTCTTTGCTGGGTGCAGTCATCGCGTGGATGGCTGTCACCATCGTCGTGCAGCCCGGCACCACCACCACCATCTATAATGTTCCGGTGGACTTTACCTATGATTCGGCTGCCTACACTTCCCGGGGCCTGAGCATCGTCAATGCAGAGGAAAAAACGGTCAACCTGAAGCTTTCCGGCGACGGCTACACCATCGGCAGCCTGTCGGCCAACGACTTTGTCGTCTACCCCGACTGGTCCAGCGTCCGCGACAGCGGCGAAAAGAGCCTGCGCCTTCAGGTGCGGAGCCAGAGCACCCTGCTCACCGGGGTGTCCGTCTCCATCGACGGCGACAACACCGTGGACGTGGTGTTCGATGTGGTGGAAGAAAAGACCCTGCCCATCCAGGTGACGACGAATTACCTGAAGATAGCAGACGGCTATATCCTCTACGGCACCGACATCTCGAAGGAGACGGTGACGCTCTCCGGACCCAGCACCGAGCTGAGCAAGGTGGAGACCTGCACCGCCGAGGTGACCTACAACGGCGAGCTGACCAGTCCCGTCACTCTGGACACCAGCCTGCGTTTTTACACCCGCAGCGGCGGAGAGGTGAAATTTGAGTATACTACTCTGGAAACGGACAGCGTCGAGGTCACGCTGCAGGTGTATAAGCTGGCCACCCTGCCGGTGGAAGTGAGCTTTATCAACGCGCCCCGCGACTTTGACCCCTCGGTACTGGTCTACTCCCTGAGCAAAAAGACCCTCAATGTGGCCGGCCCGGAGTCCCAGATCGACCGTCTGTCCACCCTGTCGGTGGGTACCATCGACCTTTCCACCTTTGCGCTGGATAAGGTGTATGAGATGCCCATCGAGCTGCCCAGCGGCATCCGTCTGCTGGACAATATCTCCACCATCACGGTCAGCTTCGACAGCTCCCGTCTGGAGACCAAGACCATGAACCTGCCCGCCAGCTGTGTGCGGGTCATCAACCTGCCCTCCACCTACACCCTGACCGTGGAGACGGAGCGGCTGATGAACGTCACCCTCTGCGGCCCGGCCGGTTCGCTGGAAGCACTGAATCCGGAACAGGTGGTCATTGAGATCGACGCCGACGACTTCTATGTCGCCATCGGCCAGCAGAACATCGCCTGCCGCCTGTATGTGCCCTCCAACGGCAAGATCTTTGCACTGGGCAGCTATGTGCTGCAGTGCCGCATCGACAGCAACTGAAAAAAGGAACACACGATATTATGATTCTGGTTCGCAACATCCGTCTGTCGCTCTCTGCCGGAGAGCCGCAGGCATTTGAAAAAGCCCTGCACGCCGCCCGCATCCCGCGTGGAAAGGTGCAGCATCTGGGCGTGGCAAAGCTCTCGGTGGATGCCCGCCACGGCCAGCCCAAGCTGGTGTACACCGTGGCTGTGACCCTGAAAGAGGAGGGGGAAGAGGCCGCCTGTGCGGGTGCTTCCCGCAGCGTCACCGTCCGGGGCAAGACCGATCTCTCGGTGCAGAACGGCACTCTGCCGCTGACGCACCGGCCTGTGGTCTGCGGCCTCGGCCCGGCCGGACTTTTTGCAGCGCTGCTGCTGGCCCGTCAGGGCTACCGGCCCATCGTGCTGGAGCGCGGCCCGGCGCTGGACGAGCGCGTCAAGGCTGTGGAGCATTTCTCCGCCACCGGTGAGCTGGACGAGAACGCCAACATCCAGTTCGGCGAGGGCGGCGCCGGCACCTTCTCGGACGGCAAACTCACCACCCGCATCGGCGACGAGCTCTGCGGCTTCGTGACCGAAGTGTTCCTCGAGCACGGCGCGCCGAAGGAGATCGCCTGGCAGCAGAAGCCCCATGTCGGCACCGACCTGCTGCGGGGCGTCATCACTTCGATCCGAAAAGAGATCGAGTCGCTGGGCGGCGAAGTCCACTTCAACACAGCCCTCACCGGCTTCGAGCGGCGGGACGGCCAGCTCGTCGGCATCCAGACCACGGACGGTGCGTTCCCCTGTGAGGCGCTGGTGTTCGCGGTGGGCCACTCGGCCCGCGACACCTTCGGGATGCTGATGGACAGCGGCCTCGTGCTGGAGTGCAAGCCCTTCAGCGTCGGCTTCCGGGCAGAGCATCTCCAAGCGGAGATCGAAAAGAGCCTCTACCACGAGGCGGCGGGCCATCCGGCCCTGCCGCGCGGCGAATATCAGCTTTCGCAGCACGTTGAAAAACGGTGTGTTTATACGTTCTGTATGTGTCCGGGCGGCTATGTGGTCAACGCATCTTCCGAGCCGGGAAGACTGGCGGTGAACGGTATGAGCTACAGCGGCCGTGACGGGAAAAATGCCAACAGCGCCATTATCGTTGCGGTGACTCCTGCGGATTACGGTTCCGATCATCCACTGGCAGGAATCGAATTCCAGCGGGGACTGGAACAGAGAGCTTATGAATTATGCGATGGGAAACTGCCGGTACAGCGGTATGGAGATTTCAGGGAGAAAGTCACCGGAGAGCATCCTGCGGAAACGTACGGAGTACAAAGAAGTGTCCCGGAAGCATTGGAACCACAGTGTAAAGGTGCTTATGAATGGGCGGATCTTACCGGAATTCTTCCGGCAGAGTGTAACCGGGCCTTCGTGGAGGGGATGGACAGCTTTGACAGACAGATCCACGGCTTTGCCTCTCCGGGAACGATCCTGACCGGTGTGGAAAGCAGGACGTCTTCCCCTGTGCGGATCGAACGGGATGAAGAGTTACAGTCTGCCATCCGGGGTTGCTATCCCTGTGGAGAGGGGGCCGGATATGCCGGAGGAATCACTTCCGCCGCCATGGACGGTATCCGCGTAGCAGAACAGATCGCTTCACAGTTTGCTCCGCTACAGCGTTGACGTATGGCAGAAAATGTTATATGATTCAAATATTCAGAGATTGCATCCTGC
>OMAS01001351.1_pt1 | contig 10344 bp, 11 predicted proteins | sample 1674031 | NCBI WGS metagenome assembly OMAS01 (sample SAMEA103958138, study PRJEB25191) | human gut metagenome | biome: human-associated habitat [ENVO:00009003]; feature: intestine environment [ENVO:2100002]; material: feces | place: Germany | collected 2013/2015 | reverse complement strand
CAGAAAAAATTTGCAGCTTTTGGAATTATGAAAAAAAAGACCGGCCGTTTAACGTCCTGTTAGCAGGAGTATCCTATTGCGATGGGACGTACCGGATCGAGAGAAAGCCGGAAAATCTTTATTCGTTTGAATATATTTACAGCGGAAAAGGGATGCTGGTGATCGACGGACAGCGCCTGGAGCCGCGGGCGGGGGATGTATATTTTTTAAAAAGAGGAATCCCGCACTGCTATTGGTCGGATGAGGAGGAGCCGTGGACGAAAATCTGGATCTGCTTTAACGGACTGATGGCGGAAGCAATGTTTTCCGCTTATCTGGATCGAACCGTGTACCTGATGCACAACTGCGATATCTCCGGGCAGATGGAAGCACTTCTGCAGCGTTTGGAGCAGTTCGATGGGGATTACGATAAAATGGCGGATGAGACGGCAGTTGCAGTGCTGGAGATTCTCCAGAAACTTCATAATCAGGGCAGCAGCCATACCCGCACGCTTCCGGAGCAGATTAAGGAATGGATCGATCTGCATGTGGAGGAAAATGTCAAGCTAGAGCAGCTGTGTGAAAGCCTGCATTATTCCAGGAACCATTTGATCAACCAGTTCCGGAACCGTTATCAGATCACGCCGTATCAGTATCTGCGAGAACAGAAAATTGAAGCGGCAAAGCGCTATCTGCTCTATTCCGGTATGTCGATTCAGGAAATCGCAGAGCGGCTGTCCTATACGGATGAAAATTATTTTCACAGCTGCTTTAAAGAGGCGACGGGACTGACTCCGGGCAATTTCCGGAAATTGGGTTCGGTCTATCCGACGGAGTACGGACAGAAGCAATAATGTGGCGCAGGCAGAGTCTTTTCAAAAAAGGCAGGCGCCAAAAAGCTTGCAAAATCAGGGAATGATTGACAGCTCGGGCTGTTTTCATTATAATTTACTCATAGTAGAAAGTGCTGAAACTACAGCAGTTTCTGCATGAGGAATGAATGAAAACGGCCCGGATTTTTTCTGTTCGGGCAGACAGGAGCAGAAAGATGAAATGCCCTTTTTGCGGTCGGGACAATACGAGAGTAATTGATTCCCGTCCATCCGATGATAATAACGCGATTCGCCGCCGCCGGGTATGCGATGTGTGCGGCAAACGTTTTACGACCTATGAAAAGGTAGAGACGATCCCTCTGATTGTCATCAAAAAAGATAACAACCGGGAGCCCTACGACCGTTCCAAGATCGAAGCCGGCGTGCTGCGTGCCTGCCATAAGCGTCCGGTCAGCGCCAACGAGATCACAGGGCTGATCGACGAAGTGGAGACAGATATTTTTTCCAGGGAAGAAAAGGAGATCCCAAGCAGCGTGATCGGGGAGCTGGTCATGAACAAACTGAAAGATCTGGATGCGGTCGCCTATGTGCGGTTTGCTTCTGTTTACCGCGAATTTAAAGACGTAAATACCTTTTTTGACGAACTGCGCAAGGCCGTTGAAAAAAAGAAAAAATAAATCTTGCAATTTGATTCACTCCTGTATACAATAAGTGAGGCGTTGGGAAAGACGACGCTCTGTTTTTCGCCGCACGGGAATTCGCTTCCCGATGAAAAACGCGTTGGTGTATCCCGACACAGCTTTTTGGTGCGGACAGCTGCCGCAACCGGAAAGTACAACTGAATAAAGATCAAATCAAAAAGGAGAAACACATGAAGACAAAAGCAGGAAAAAAAGTTCTTTTGACTTTGGTGTGCGCAGCACTGACTATTGCACTGGGCGCGTGCTCGGGCGATAAGGCGGGAAAGGAATCTTCTCAGATTACCATTGGAATTCCTCAGGATGTGGACAGTCTTGACCCCCACAAAGCAGTGGCGGCGGGAACCAAAGAGGTATTGTTCAATGTATTCGAAGGTCTTGTAAAGCCTGACAGCGAAGGAAACTTAAACGACGCTGTAGCAGAGAGCCATACCATTTCGGAAGATGGAAAAGTGTATACCTTCACGCTTCGCGATGGGGTAAAATTTCATGACGGCACAACTGTTACGGCGGAAGATGTAAAATATTCCATTGACAGATGTGCCGATACCAGTAACGGTGACCCGTTGGTATCGGCTTTTTTGGCGATTGACAGCGTGAATATCATTGATGAGAAAACCGTTGAGATCGTATTAAAAGAAGGAAATACCGACTTCCTCCCTTACCTGACCGCAGCGATCATACCGGCAGCCAACGAGGATCCTGAGAGCAATCCGATCGGAACCGGCCCGTACAAATATGTATCCCGTTCCCCTCAGGAAAATGTGATCTTAGAGAAATTCGATGAATACTGGGGTACACCGGCAAACATCGATACCGTAAAGCTTCAGGTAATCGCGAATGCGGACACGATTGTGACCAGCTTAAACGGCGGTTCAGTTGATATGTTTGCGAGAATTTCCCAGGCACAGGCAGATCAGCTGTCCGATGATTTCGATGTGCTGGAAGGTACGATGAACCTTGTGCAGGCGATGTATTTAAACAATGCAAAGGAGCCCTTTAACGATGTACGGGTTCGCCAGGCACTTTGCTATGCGGTAGATCCGCAGGGCATTATGGACATGATTTCCGATGGAAAGGGAGCGCAGATCGGCAGCAGCATGTTCCCGTCGTTCGGCAAATATTATATGGAAGAGTTAAATGATCTGTATACGACCAATATCGAAAAGGCAAAGGAGCTGTTGACAGAGGCTGGCTATCCGGACGGATTTTCCTTTACGCTGACCGTTCCTTCCAACTATCAGCAGCATGTCGATACCGCGCAGGTAATTGCAGAACAGTTAAAGGAGATCGGTGTAACTGCCAATATCCAGCTGATCGAATGGGAGAGCTGGCTGTCTGATGTTTATTCCGACCGTAATTACGAAGCGACCGTAGTTGGCGTAGACGCATCCAGTCTGACTGCAGCAGCGCTGCTGTCCAGATTCGAAAGCACTGCTTCCAATAATTTCATTAACTTTAATGATCCTGCCTATGACGAAGCATACGAAGCGGCAGCAGCAAGCGCAGACGATGACGAAAAGACCGGATATTATAAGGAATGCGAAAAGATTCTGGCAGAGGATGCGGCAAATGTATACATTCAGGATCTGCCTTCCTTTGTAGCCCTGAACAAAAAATACGGCGGTTACGAGTTCTACCCGCTGTATGTACAGGATTTTGCAAAGCTGTATATCGTTGACGAACAGACGGAGTAAAAATTCATGAAGTATTTGGCAAAAAAACTGGCTGGTTTTGTGATGACTATGCTGGTGGTATCTTTCCTGGTATTTGCGGCGTTTGCCGTAATACCGGGAGATCCGGCCACAGCGATGCTGGGCACGCAGGCGACCCCTGAAAAACTGGCGGCGTTGCGGGAACAGATGGGATTAAATGAACCGCTCTTGGTGCGCTTTGGCAGCTGGGCGGTCAATTTTATACAGGGAGATTTCGGAACCTCCTACAAGTATCAGATGTCGGTGCGCAGCATGATCGCTGAAAAGATTCCGGTCACGCTGACGCTTACGGCGATGTCCTTTCTGATTATGGTGGCAGTTTCGATTCCGGTCGGTCTGTTCTGCGCGCATCACGCGGGTGGGAAGGTAGATCGTATCGTCCTGATCGTCGATCAGGTGATCATGGCGATTCCACCGTTCTTTTCGGGCATCCTGATCACGCTTCTGTTTGGTCTTGTGCTGCATTTGTTTACACCGGGCGGGTATGTGTCCTATACGACGAGCGTCACAGGCTTTCTGGGATACCTGATCTTTCCGTCGGTCGCGATTGCGCTGCCGAAAGCGGCGATGGCGATCAAGCTGCTGCGCACATCCGTACTGTCTGAGATGAAGCTGGATTATGTCCGCACGGCATACAGCAGGGGAAATAATACCAAAGGAGTGCTGTACCAGCATGTGCTGCGCAACGCGATCATTCCGGTTATTACGTTTCTGGGCATGGCACTTGCAGATATGGTCGCGGGAAGTATTGTTATCGAACAGGTGTTCAATATCCCCGGACTGGGCAGGATTTTGCTGACTTCAATTTCCAACCGGGACTATCCTGTAGTACAGGCGATCATTGTATTTATCGCATTTATCGTTATTTTTACAAATTTCCTGGTGGATCTTCTGTATCAGAAGATGGACCCCAGAATTACATTGGATTGATTAGGCGATTATGAAAAAGAAAATGAACAAAAATCTGACAGTTGGACTCTGGCTTACCGGAATCATGCTGACGCTGATTCTGGTAGGTTTTTTCTGGACACCCTATAATCCGGAGACGATGGATAACGCAGCAAAGCTATCCGGCGTCTCTTTTTCGCATCTGATGGGCTGCGACAATTTCGGACGGGACATTTTCAGCAGAGTATTAAAAGGCGGCGGCACGACGTTTTGCGTGGCGCTTGGCACAGTAGCGATCGGCACGGTATTTGGTGTTATCATCGGGGCGTTTACCGGATATTTCGGTGGAATTTTGGATGAAGTTTTGATGCGCATCAACGATGTGCTGTTTGCATTTCCAAGCATCCTGCTGGCGCTTGTGTTCGTAACCCTTCTTGGCGGCGGCACATGGAACGTGATTATTGCGCTGGGCATTGCATTTATCCCGAGCTTTGCGAGAATTGTCCGCGGCGAGTTTATCCGCTGTAAAAATATGGATTATGTCAGAAGCGCGAAGCTGGCGGGAGCGGGCAATCTGCGGATTATGTTTGTCCATATCCTGCCCAATACCGTACCGGTGCTTTTATCTGCAATCATGATCGGCTTTAACAATGCCGTGCAGGGATGAGCTATCTGGGCATCGGCGTGCAGCCGCCGCAGTCCAGTCTTGGAAGAATGCTGTCGGAAGCACAGACCTATCTGTTTTCTGCCCCGGGCTTTGCGTTGTTTCCGGGAATTTTTCTGATTATGCTGGTGCTGGGATTTTCTCTGCTCGGAGAAGGATTAAAGGATCGGGAAAAGGAGTAAGGCGATGCTTGACGTTAAGGATTTGAATATCGAATTTCATGATCACCTGGTGCCCGAAACGGTTGTGCATCAGGTCAGCTTCCATATGGACGCAGGGGAGATCGTCGGACTGGTAGGGGAATCCGGTTCCGGAAAATCCATGACCGCACTGGCGATCGCCGGACTTTTGTCCCGCCATGATATGAAAAAAACGGGAGAAATTTTATTCGAGGGAACCGATCTGCTGCACTGCGAACGAAGCTTTTTAAGAGAGCTTCAGGGAAACGATATTTCCGTTGTTTTTCAGGAGCCGATGACATCGTTAAACCCGGTTTACCGCATTGGCTGGCAGGTGGAAGAACCGCTTCGCATCCATCATCCGGAGCTGTCTGCGCAGGAGAGAAAGCAACGGGCGCTGACGCTGTTAAAACAGGTGGAATTGGAAGACCCGGAGCGGATTTATCAGTCGTACCCGCACCAGATTTCCGGTGGACAGAGACAGCGCGTCATGATCGCGGCTGCGATGATCTGTGAGCCGAAGCTTCTGATTGCGGATGAACCGACGACCGCGCTGGATGTAACGGTTCAGGCGCAGATTGTGAAGCTGTTAAAGCGGATCAACCAGAAAAAAGGAACTGCCATTTTGTTTATTTCCCATGATTTGAGCCTGGTGCGCAGACTCTGCAGCCGCGTGATCGTCATGAAAGACGGCAGAATTGTGGAACAGGGAGCGATGGAGGATATTTTTGAGAACCCGCAGCAGGAATATACGCAGATGCTGATTGCAGCAATTCCTCGCTGTGTCAAAAAGAATTCCGGACGTAGCGCAAAAACGGAGGAAGCACATGGCTGACGTGATTTTAAAGGCAGAGCATCTGAAAATCGGCTTTTTTTCGGAACGGCACAGCCTGTTTGAAAAGAGAAAACGTAACGAAGTGTTAAAGGATCTGTCCTTTACGATGGAGAAAGGCGAGGTGCTGGGGCTTGTGGGTGAATCCGGCTGTGGAAAAAGCACGCTCGCGAAGGTAATTCTGGGGCTGTTAAAGCCGGACTCCGGGACGGTGATCGTGTCTGGCAATCGTCCGCAGATGGTGTTTCAGGATCCGTATGGCTCCCTGAATCCGGCGAAGAAAATCGGCTGGATTATGGAAGAACCGCTTCGAATTCAGAGAAAGCTTCCTGGAAAAGAACGGAGGCAGAAGGTACTCGAAATGTTAAAAAAAGTCGGTCTGGATGAAAAAATTGCAGACCGTTACCCGAACCAGCTTTCCGGTGGGCAGAGACAGAGAGTCTGCATCGGGGAAGCGTTGATGACAAATCCCGGACTTTTGGTGGCGGATGAGGCGGTTTCTGCACTGGATGTGACGATTCAGGCACAAATTCTGGAGCTTTTGGAGCAGCTGAAGGAGGAAATGGGACTGTCGATTTTATTTATTTCCCACGATATGCGCGTTGTTTATCAGCTCTGCGACAGGGTTATGATTATGAAGGACGGCACAATTGTCGAAAGCGGTGATGTGGATACCGTTTATTTTTCCCCGCAGCACGAATACACAAAAGAGCTGCTGGAGGCGGCAGGAATCGGGGAGGATGAAGCATAAATGGGCATGTTGGAAATTTTTTATCCGGATGAAACGGCGGATACCTCCTATGGAATCGATTACGAGGCGCTGTACCGAAAAGGATACCGCGGACTGATTTATGACGTGGACAATACGCTGGTGCCGCATGGCGCGCCGGCGGACGACCGTGCAAAAGCGCTGTTTGAAAGGCTGCATACCATCGGCTTTTCGGCGGTGCTTTTGTCGAACAATAAGGAACCGCGCGTAAAAAGCTTCGCAGAGGATGTAAAGTATGCAGACTATATTTTCAAGGCGGATAAACCGTCGGTAAAAGGCTATGAAGAGGCGATGCGCCGGATGGGGACGACAAAAGAAACGACTCTTTTTATCGGCGATCAGCTTTTTACGGACGTCTGGGGCGCAAAAAGAAGCGGAATCCGCAGTATTTTGGTCAAACCGATCCATCCCAAAGAGGAAATCCAGATCATTTTTAAAAGACAGCTGGAAAAAATTGTGCTACACTTTTATTATCGGCAGAAAAGCCGGAAAGAAATGCAGTAAAGGAACTGAAACAGGATGGACGAAAAGGATACAGTAGGAGCAGTAGAGATCGGAGGCAGGACGAGACTGTGCGGTCTGATCGGGAACCCGGTGGAGCATACGCTTTCCCCGATGATCCACAATACGCTGGCAGCGGCATGCGGCTGCGATATGGCATACCTGCCCTTTCTGGTGGAAAAGGAGGGGCTGGGTGCAGCGGTCAAAGGTGCGTATGCGTTAAACGTGCTGGGCTTAAACGTCACAGTGCCGTACAAGATGGCGGTAATTCCTTATTTGGTGAGCGCAGATAAGCTGGCGGCAGATGTGGAATCTGTTAACACGCTCGTCCGCACAGAGGGCGGATACCGCGGCTACAACACGGATATGAGCGGTTTATACCGTGCGATGCAGGAGGATAAGGTCGAAATCAAAGACCGTGATGTCGTGATACTCGGCGCAGGAGGAGTTGGCAGAGCAATTGCGTTTTTGTGCGCACAGAAGGGCGCGGAACGGGTCACTATTTTAAACCGCAGTGTCGATAAGGCGTGTAGTGTTGCAGAAGAAGTGAAGGAGAAAACCGGCTATCAGGCGATCCATGCCAGAACAATTGCAGAGGCGGGAAGACTCGATGGAAGAGACTATCTGGCGATTCAGGCGACCAGTGTGGGATTATTTCCGGACAGCGAAAAGGCGGCAGTGGAGGACAGCGCTTTTTATGAAAAGGTGGGCACCGGCTATGACCTGATTTATCGGCCGGCGGAGACGAAATTTATGCGTCTGGTAAAAGAAAATGGCAAAGAGGCGTATAATGGCCTGAAGATGCTTTTGTATCAGGGTGTGGAAGCGTTTGAATTGTGGAATGACGTAGCGGTTTCCAAAGAGACAGCGGACAGAATTTATCAGAGAATGGAACAGGAATTAAGTGGAAAGTGAGGAAACAGGCAGTGGGAAATGTTGTATTGATCGGTTTTATGGGATGCGGAAAGAGCAGTGTGGCAGTAAAGCTTTCGTATCGGCTCAAGAGACAGATGACGGATACGGATCGTCTGATTGAAAAGAAACAGGGAAAATCGATTCGGGAAATTTTTGAACAGGACGGAGAAGAAGCGTTCCGGCAGATGGAGACACAGACGCTTCAGGAATTGAAGGAAACAGCGAAGAATCAGGTAATTTCCGCCGGCGGCGGAACTCCGGTACGGGAAGAAAACCGTACCCTGATGAAAGAGATCGGAAAGGTAGTCTATCTGCGTGCAAAAGCGGAAACCTTATATGAACGGCTCAAAAAAGATACCAACAGACCTCTGCTGCAGGGCGGCGACGAGGATTTAAAGACAAAGATCCAGGGACTTCTTGAAAAAAGAAGCAGCGCGTATGAAGAAGCTGCGGACTTGATTATTGATGTGGACGATAAGCCTTTTGGACAGGTGTTATATGAAATCGAGCGCGGGATTCGTCCGTCCTATCGGGACAATGCAAACACAGCGTCGGAGGAGGGCGGCTATAAAGGAAAATATTCCCAGAGGTATCCGCTTGGTCAGCGCTTTGGTTATGGTACAAGGGCGCCCTACGGAAAACCTTCCTACGGAACACCTTCCTACGGAACATTTGGCTCTTACGGACAGTCTGCAGCCGGCAGCCGCTTTTTATCCGGCGGACGTTCTTCGTATGATGGACACACTGAAGGGGATTTACAGACACTGGCAAACACCTGTTCGACAGAAGAAAAGACTCAGTCCTATGGATCTCAGCCCTATGGGCAGTCCTCTTATGGGCAGCAGGCAGAGGGCGGTCAGCTCTTTTACAGACAGCAGTTTTCCCGTGCGGCGGCAGAAAAAGAAAAAGAAAAGAAAAAGTCTCTGCGCAAGCTTTTGGTCATCAACGGTCCCAACTTAAATTTCCTCGGCATCCGCGAAAAAGGAATTTATGGCACGCAGGATTATAATGATCTGTTAAATATGATCGCACAGAAGGGACTGGACTGTCATGCTGCAATCAGCGTGTTCCAGAGCAATCACGAGGGTGCGATTATTGATAAAATCCAGGAAGCGTATTTTGATAAGACAGAGGGCATTATCATCAATCCCGGCGCTTATACGCACTACAGCTATGCCATCCGCGACGCACTGGCAAGTATTACCGTACCAAAGGTAGAAATCCATATTTCCAATATTATGGAACGAGAAGATTTCCGAAAAGTATCTGTGACAGCTCCTGTCTGTGATAAGCAGATTTACGGACATGGATTAAACGGATATCTGGAAGCAATAGATTTTGTACTGGAAAAACTTGACGAACAGGAATGAGTTGAAGTATGCAAAAAAGATGGAATTTTGCAGGAATGATAAAAGAAATAGGGATTCTGACCGCCGCAGTAGCAATTATTGCGGCGGCAGTCTATTTTTTCCTGGTGCCGAGCCATGCGTCGGTCAGCAGTATTTCCGGCCTTGGCATCGTAGTATCTAATTTTATACCGCTTCCGCTGTCCGCGATTACGATGATCCTGAATGTGGTTTTATTGGTGATCGGTTTTCTTACCTGTGGAAAGGAATTTGGGGCAAAGACAGTCTATACGAGCATTATGCTGCCGTTGTTTCTGGGGATGTTTGAACTTCTGTTTCCTGATTTTACTTCCCTGACTGACAGCCAGGAGCTGGATGTGCTTTGCTATATTCTGGTCGTCAGCATTGGATTAAGCATCCTGTTTAACCGAAATGCATCGTCCGGCGGACTGGATATTGTGGCGAAGATTATGAATAAGTATCTCCATATGGATCTGGGAAAGGCGATGTCCTTATCCGGCATGTGCGTAGCGCTTTCTGCGGCACTCGTATACGATAAAAAGACGGTGGTGCTGAGTATTCTGGGCACCTATTTTAACGGAATCATTTTGGATCATTTTATTTTTGACAACAATATCAAACGCCGTGTCTGCATTATTACGAAAAAAGAAGAACAGCTGCGCCGCTTTATCATAGAAGAACTGCATAGTGGAGCAACGGTTTACGAGGCAATTGGCGCGTATAATCTGGAAAAGCATAATGAAATCATCACAATCGTGGATAAAAGCGAATACCAGAAGCTGATGAATTTTATCAATCGGGAGGATCCGAAGGCGTTCATCACGGTGTATACGGTGTCCGATATGCGTTATCAGCCGAAGGTGTGGGAGAAAAAGTAGGCAGAATGGGAGATAGTACAGTTCACTGCGCCATTCGCAAAACGCGCCTGTGGCGCTTTCCGCGGCGGCGACGCCACCGCTTCTTTTGCTCATGAAGTGGCGCTTCCTCCGTGACTTCATGTGCAC
>OMAS01001343.1_pt1 | contig 10382 bp, 10 predicted proteins | sample 1674031 | NCBI WGS metagenome assembly OMAS01 (sample SAMEA103958138, study PRJEB25191) | human gut metagenome | biome: human-associated habitat [ENVO:00009003]; feature: intestine environment [ENVO:2100002]; material: feces | place: Germany | collected 2013/2015 | reverse complement strand
TTGAAGCTGACGTTTTCAAAGTCGATGGAGCCGTCCTTTACGTCCATCGCGGGAGATGCGGGATCGGTGAGCGCGGGCTCTTCCTCGAGTACCTCGCAGATACGGACGAAGGACTCATACGACATCGTCATCATCACGTAGATCATCGAGATCATCATCAGCGACATTAAGATCTGCATGCCGTAGGTCAGCATGGCCGAGAGCTGGCCAACGTCGATGGTCGTGCCGCCGTTCGTGATGATGATCCGCGAGCCGACAAATAGCACGAAGATCATGTTGAAGTATACGCAGAACTGCATCAGCGGCGCGTTGAGCGCGACGACGCGCTCGGCGAAGGTGAAGTCCTTGGCGATATCGTGCGAGGCTGCGGCGAACTTCTGCTTTTCATACCCTTCGCGGGCAAAGCCCTTGACCACGCGCATCGCGCGCACATTTTCCTCGACCGATTCATTGAGCTTATCGTACTTGCGGAACACCGCGCGGAACGCGGGCATTGCCTTACGTGCGATCAGAAGAAGTCCGATCACGAGCACGGGAATGATAATGAGGAATGTCGTCGCCAGCGCGCCGCCCATGATATAGGCCATGATGACGGCGAAGAGAAACATCAGCGGTGCGCGTACCGCGATGCGGATGCACATCATAAAGGACATCTGCACATTGTTGATATCGGTCGTCATGCGCGTGACGAGCGAGGCGGAGGAGAATTTGTCGATATTTTCAAACGCGAAGCTCTGCACGCGGGTGAAAACATCGTGGCGGACGTTTTTGGCAAAGCCGGCGCTCGCGCGCGAGCCGTAAAGCCCGCCGAGCGCGCCGCAGCCGAGCGACACGAGCGACATCAGGATGAGCCCAAGGCCCACGCGCACAACGCCGCTGAGCTCCGCGCCGCCCTTGATTTCGTTGACGAGGTTGGCGGTGAAAAACGGGATCAGCACTTCAATCGCGACCTCGCCGACCATGCACAAGAGCGTCAGGATCGTGGGCTTTTTATACTCGCGGATGCAGCCCATGAAGCGATGGATCATATTCATCGGCAGTGGCCTTCTTTCTTAGTTTGTGGGGGACAGTCGGGCAGCTTGCCCTGCTCGATCATGCGCTTGCGTTTGGCCTCAAAGGTGTCGTGGATGGTGCGAAGCGCCGTGCAGAAGGTCTCACGCTCTTCGCCTTCGAGCTGGTCGAAAAATGCGCGGAACTCCGCCGCATCCTTCTCTAAAAAGCTCGCCACGTATTCGTCGGCCTTCTCAGTCGCCCGCAGGCGGATGACGCGGCGGTCGTCGGGGTCGCTCAGCCGCTCGGCAAAGCCGCCCTCGACCAGCTTGTCGACGAGCTTGCTCATCTGCTGCTTGGGCATGCGGGCAAAGTTTGCAAGCTCTGTCATCGTCATCGTGCGGCCGCTGCGCCGCATCGACTGGATGCAGTAGTACATGTCAAGGCTGACGCCGTCATTCAGCATGCGCTTGAACGGACGGGCAAACCAGTAGTGCCACGCGGGGATCGTGTCGAGCAGCAGCTCCTGGATCTCGTTGGTCTGCATGTGGTTCTCCTTTCTTGAAAATACTTAGATAGTCAACCTGAATTGACTATCACTCTGAATTAACAGTGCTCAGGATACAACAATTAAAAACGAATTGCAAGAGGAAAATGCACTCATTTTTCGACAAAAAAACGGTGGCCGGAAGGCTACTCCCGATAAGAAAACATCGTGAGGAAAGAGAGAACGGTATAGCTTCGGCTGTACCGTTTTCTCATTTTTCCGTTGATGCCGTGACTTTTGACATTTCCAAGACTCCGATACCCTTGTAGTAAATGTCGATCTCCTGCGTCCGATTCTTGCCCTTTGGGTCGCTGGCCGCATGGACGATGATTTTCTCCACGAACTCATGGAGTATGCAGGGCGTGAGCTCCGGGATATCCGTGTACCTCTCCACAACGGAGAGAAAACGATCAACATCCGACGATTTGCTTTCCTCCAGCTCCACTTCTTTCCGAAGGGAACTCGCCAGCACCTTGAGATCCTGTTCTTCCTTCTCATAGTCCGCAGAGAGCTTCTGAAAGCGTTCATCGGAGAGCTTGCCCGAAATGTTGTCCTCATAGAGCCGCTTGAAGATAGCATCCAGCTCTGTGATCCGCTTTTCGGAATCGGCAAGCTGCCGTTTCCGCTTTGCAAGATCCCGGTCGCGCTGCCGCAGGTCACTGTCCATGACCAGCCTCACAAACTCGTCCTTACTGCGGGAGGCGAAGGAAACGATCTCCCGCAGGTTTTCCAGAATCAATTCCTCCAAGATCACCGTGCGGATGGAATGGGTCTGACCACAGAAGTCACGGCTCTTTCGGTAGCCGGCGCACAGGTAGTATTCCTGCTCGCGCCGGAAGTTGGTGGCTCTGCATTGATACATGACAGATCCGCAGTCCGCGCAGAACATCATGCCGGAGAATATCCCCATTTCTCCCATTTTTGTAGGACGACGGCGCGTCTGCCTTGCTGCTCTCGCGGCATCTGCGATTGCCTCCGTCCAGATCGGGTCATGGGTGTTCTCAAAGATCATCCACTCACTTTCCGGATTATGGATGACCTTTTTGCTCTTGTAGGACTTCTTCCTCGTCTTGAAATTGACCGTGTGCCCCAGGTACTCCCGCCAGCGGTCCATGATATCCGCTACGGTGGAGGCATCCCATGCGTAAGGCAAGCCCCGCTTGATATTGCTTGCTTTCCGGCCTCTGCTGGCATAATAGGCGGCCGGGGTCAATATCCTTCGCTCTGTCAGCTTCCTTGCAATCTGGGACGGTCCGAAACCGTCCATCACATATAGGCCGATCTCATAGACCACCGCTGCGGCTTCCTCGTCCCTGACCCACAGCTTTTTGTTGTCAGGAGACTTCATGTAGCCATAGGGCGGCAGGGTCGTCAGATGCTCGCCAGCGTTGCCCTTGACCTTCATCACGGCACGGATCTTCTTACTGGTGTCCTTCGCATACCACTCATTGAACATACGTCGTTTGGGAAGGTGAAGCGCAAACAGCAAAAATCCAGTATTCATGCGGGTTTGCGGCGAGATGGCTCTCGATCAGATAGCTCTCTTTCAGACGGTCAAGGGGCTGGAATCACAATCGCATAGTTGTTTTCATGGGAGAATGGCGGTAGCTGCGGTCATTCTCCCTTTTTTCGTTCCTGCCGCATTTTACAGGAGGAAACGAACATGGAAGAACCGAAAAGCAAAGCGAAGCGCGGGGCAAAGACCGCTGCGGCTGCGCAAGAGGATAAAATCACGCTACTCCCGCTGTCGGAGCTGCACGACTTCCCCAACCACCCATTCAAGGTGCGGGACGACGAGGCCATGCAGGAAACGACGGAGAGTATCCGTCAGTACGGCGTTCTCGTCCCAGCTATCGTCCGTCCCTGTGAGGACGGCGGCTATGAAATCATCGCCGGACACCGGCGCAGGCATGGCAGCGAGCTGGCGGGGCTTTCCGCCATGCCCTGCATTGTGCGGCAGATGGACGACGACACCGCCACCATCCTCATGGTGGACAGCAACATCCAGCGTGAGAACATCCTGCCCTCCGAACGGGCGCAGGCGTACAAAATGAAGCTGGAGGCCATCCGCCGCAAGGCTGGCAGACCGGCAAAAACAGAGGAAAAAGATGTGCCAGATAATTCTGTCCAAGTTGGACAGAATTTCGATGGCAAGACCTCACGCGAGCTTTTAGCGGAAAACTCCCCGGACAGTTCCACACAAATTCAGCGCTACATCCGCCTGACCGAACTCACCCCGGAGCTTCAGCAGATGGTGGACGAGAAGAAGATCGGCATAACCCCCGCCGTAGAAATCTCCTACCTCAAGCCGGAGGAACAGCAGATGCTCCTGACCGCCATCGACAGCGAGCAGGCTACGCCCTCGCTTTCGCAGGCACAGCGCATGAAAAAGCTCTCCCGCGACGGCAAGCTCAACGACGACACCATGCTGGACATCATGATGGAGCAGAAAAAGCCGGAGGGGTATAACGTCGTCCTCTCAGCGGACAAGCTCCGCAAATACTTCCCGCGCTCCTATACGCCGCAGAAGATGGAGGAAACCATCCTGAAGCTGCTGGACGCATGGCTGCGCAAGCGCCAGCGCGACCAGTCCAGATAACCGAATACGACCGCAGACAACCACGACACTGACCGGGCAGAGAGCTTTCTTTGCCCGGTTTTGTCATATCCAGAGAGGAGCAAAGCCATGTATATCAACACGTTCAAGTATAAGCCGGAGGATGTTTCCTGCGTCCTCTGTACGGAATATGTCAAAAAGCTGGGCTGTACCGCTCTGTCCTGTCCCTGCCTTGCCGAGCGTATGGAAGCAGGTACGGTGGGCTATGCGGAGGCCGTCGCAGAGCTGTTTCCGTACCGTCCGCGCCTGACCGCAAGAATCATGCGGCTGGCGGAGAGCTTTCCCGGCACCATGTGGCAGGACAACGCCCACAGGAAGCGCATGGAGACCCTGCGGCTGCTGCTGGGCTGCCGCAAGGAGCGCGACACGCCGGAGTTCTTCGCCGCGCTGTATCTGCTGACCTCCAACAAGGAGCTTGCGGACAGGACCTTCAACTGCTTCTTCCGCGGCGGTATCGACTTCCGCTACGCCCGCAGGCGCGGCATCTCGCCCCACGACTATACGCTGCTCATGGCGGCAAAGAGCCTTTACTGCCACACGGCGGAGGTCACGCAGGGTGACCTTGCGGAGCCGCAGATCATCCCCGATGAGGCGTTCCGGCTGCTCATCAACGCCCTGCTCATCGCCCGTTTCGGGCTGGACGCCCTGAAAATTACCGCAAAGCGCGGACAGCGGGAATATCCCCTCCGCCGCCTCATCCGCCGCGAAGCAGGGGCAAACGCTCCGTCTGCGGGGCTGCTTTTCCCCTCTGAGGGGAGGTGAACACCGTGGCAGTATTTCGCGTGGAGAAGAACCACAATTACACGGTCATGTCCAATTACCACCTGCGGGACACCGCCCTGACGCTGAAAGCCATCGGTCTGCTGTCCAAAATGCTCTCTCTGACCGACGAGTGGGATTATACCACCCGCGGACTTGCCGCCATCTGCAAGGAGGGCGTGGACGCCATCGGCGCAGCGCTCAAGGAACTGGAATCGCACGGCTACCTTGTCCGCCGCCAGCTCAGGGACAGCCGCGGGCGCATCACCGACACCGAGTACACCATCTATGAATCGCCGCATACGCCTCCGCCGGATACGGCTTCACCAGATACGGAAAACCCGTATCTGGATACCCCGGATACGGACGAGCCATATACGGAAAAGCCCGCGCAATTAAATAAAGATAGAAGAAATAAAGAAAAAGAAATTCCTGATGAATCTATTACGGATACATCAAATCCTGATCCAATCTATCCCCCAACCCCCTTGCAGGGCGCGGGATATGACGGGATGGGATACGAGGAAGCGCGAGAGATCGTCAAAGATAATATCGAGTACGACATTCTCGTGCAGGACCCGCGGCAGGACAAGGAGCAGCTTGACGAGGTAGTGGAGCTTATTGCGGAAACCCTCTGCTCCCGCAGACAGACCATCGTTGTGGCAGGCGACGAATATCCGGCAGATATGGTGAAGGAGAAGCTGCTGCGCATCACGTCCTCCCACATCGAGTACGTCTTTGACTGCCTGAAGCAGAACACCACCTACGTCCGCAACATCAAGAAATACCTGCTGGCGTCGCTGTTCAACGCGCCCAGCACCATCGGCAGCTACTATTCCGCCCTCGTCAACCACGATATGTACGGCGACGGGCTGCGCGGCAGATGAGCGCAGGCTTCTACCGGTGCTTATGCAATCACGAACAAAGGAGGGATGACCCTTGCAGGAGGAAGTGGAAAACAGAGCGGTCACGCTGGTCATCAGCGCGACAAAGCTCACCGGGCGGCTGCTGAAAGCCGCCATTCTGAAATATCTGGCAAGCCGAAAGGAAAAGCGGCTGCAAAAAGCCCGCGCCGCGCCGGAAAAGCCCACCGGCAAGCAGACGGTGAAGCAGCTCATCGGGCAGAATCAGGGCGTCTCCAATATCGAGATCACCGACAGCAATATCAAATCCTTTGAGCGCGTGGCACGGAAATACGGCGTGGATTTCGCTCTGAAAAAGGATAAGTCCGGGGATATTCCCAAATACCTTGTTTTTTTCAAAGCCCGCGACGCCGACGCTTTGACGGCGGCGTTCCGGGAATACACTGCAAAAGAGGTCAAGCGGGCCTCGCAGGACAAACCCTCGGTGCTGGAGCAGCTCCGTGCGCTCAAGGCGAAGGTGCTGTCCCTTACGCCGGACAAAGCCCGGAACAAGGATAAGGGGCTGGAGCTATGAAAAAGCCTGTAAACATCAAGAAAATCGTTATCCCCAATCTCCCGTATCTTCTGTTCGCCCTGCTGGGAACCAAATGCGGGCAGGCGGCGAGGTTGGCACCGGGAATGGATTTCTCGCAAAAGGCACTGCATATTCTGGATGGCTTCCGGCTGGCCTTTGAGAGCCTGCTTCCGAGCTTCCACCCCGCCGATCTGCTGGTCGGCCTCCTGATCGCCGCCGCGCTCCGGCTGGCGGTCTACGTCAAAGGCAAGAATGCCAAGAAGTTTCGCAAGAATATGGAGTACGGCAGCGCCCGCTGGGGCACGCATGAGGACATCGCGCCGTATATCGACCCGGTATTCGAGAATAACATCATCCTCACACAGACCGAGAGCCTGACCATGAACAATCGCCCCAAAGATCCGCGGACGGCAAGGAATAAAAACGTGCTGGTCATCGGCGGCTCCGGCAGCGGCAAAACACGCTTTTTCATCAAGCCCAATCTCATGCAATGCCAGTCGAAGGACTATCCGGTTTCATTCGTTGTAACCGACCCAAAAGGTAGCATCGTGGTCGAGTGTGGCAGACTGCTGGAGAAGAACAATTACCGCATCAAGATATTCAATACCATCAACTTTTCCAAGAGTATGCATTATAACCCCTTCGCCTACATCCACTCGGAAAAGGACATTTTGAAGCTGGTCAACACCCTGATATGTAATACCAAAGGGGACGGCAAATCCGGTGACGACTTCTGGGTAAAGGCAGAGACCCTTTTGTATTGTGCCCTGATCGGCTACATCCATTACGAAGCCCCCGAAGAAGAGCAGAACTTCGCCACGCTTATCGAGCTGGTCAATGCGATGGAAGTGCGCGAGGATGACGAGACCTTTGAAAATCCCGTGGATATCGCGTTCAAGGAGCTGGAAAAGGACAAGCCCAACCACTTCGCGGTGCGGCAATATAAAAAGTACAAATTAGCCGCCGGCAAGACAGCTAAGAGTATCAATATTAGCTGCGGCGCACGCCTTGCCCCCTTTGATATCGCGGAGCTGCGAGAGATCACCATGTATGATGAGCTGGAGCTGGACACTCTGGGAGACAGGAAAACTGCCCTGTTCCTCATCATGAGTGACACGGACGACAGCTTTAATTTCCTTATATCCATGTGTTATACCCAACTTTTCAACCTGCTCTGCGAAAAAGCCGACGATGTGTATGGCGGCAGGCTCCCGGTCCATGTGCGCTGTCTCATTGATGAAGCCGCCAATATCGGGCAGATTCCCCGTTTGGAAAAGCTGGTGGCAACCATCCGAAGCCGTGAGATCTCCGCCTGTCTGGTGTTGCAGGCGCAGAGTCAGCTCAAGGCGATCTATAAGGATAACGCCGATACCATTATCGGAAACATGGATACTTCCATTTTCCTGGGCGGTAAGGAGCCAACCACCCTCAAGGAGCTGGCTGCCGTGCTGGGCAAGGAAACCATCGACACCTACAACACCGGAGAGAGCCGTGGCCGGGAAACTTCCCACTCTCTCAACTATCAAAAATTGGGGAAAGAGCTGATGAGCCAGGATGAGCTTGCTGTTATGGATGGCGGCAAGTGTATCCTCCAGCTGCGCGGTGTGCGTCCTTTCCTTTCGGATAAGTACGACATCACCAAGCACCCCAATTTCAAGTACACTGCCGACGCGGATGACAAGAACGCTTTTGATATTGAAGCATTCTTGTCCGCAAGGCTGAAACTCAAGCCCAATGAGGTCTGCGATGTATATGAAGTAGACACAAAGGGCGCTTAATTTCGTTCCGCTTTAGAAGGGAGTGATCTTATCTATTCGCCGCATCTGCCCTCTATGGGCCATTGGCGTACAAAGCGGACAATCGCGAGAAAAAATAATGAAAAAGGAGGACAGCCGGAATCATGCCCCCGGAAACCGGGCGGCAGATTGTTCCGGCTTTTGTATGCCTATGAAACATGACAAACCTATTTTTTAATCAGATTCCGGCTAACAAACTATATGGCATTTTTTGAACAGGCAATCACCGTTCTTCAGACCCTCGTTATCGCGCTCGGTGCCGGTCTCGGTATCTGGGGCGTTATCAACCTGCTGGAAGGTTACGGCAACGACAACCCCGGTGCAAAAAGCCAGGGCATGAAGCAGCTTATGGCCGGTGCTGGTGTAGCCGTAGTCGGCATGGTCCTTGTACCTCTGCTCTCCGGGCTTTTCTCTGTCTAAGCGTCTCTGTATGAAATCCTTGCCGCTCCCGCAGCTTTGCGGGGGCGGCGGAAAGGAGGTTGACACCGTATGGATTTCTTACTTGAAGCCCTGACAAATTGGCTGAAAGAAATGCTGGTGGGCGGTATTATGAGCAACCTTTCGGGGATGTTTGACAGCGTAAACCAACAGGTCGCGGATATATCCGTACAGGTAGGCCAGACCCCACAGGGATGGAATGGCAGTATTTTCAATATGATTGAGAATCTGTCAAACTCCATCATGGTGCCGATTGCAGGTGTGATCCTGGCTATCGTGATGACCGTAGACCTGATCCAGATGATTGCAGACAAGAACAACCTGCATGATGTGGATACCTGGATGATTTTCAAGTGGGTGTTCAAATCAGCTGCCGCCATCCTCATTGTCACAAACACATGGAATATCGTGATGGGCGTCTTTGATATGGCGCAGAGCGTGGTGGCGCAGGCGGCAGGGATTATCAATTCGGATGCGTCCATTGACATTTCCTCAGTTATGACCGATCTGGAACCGAGGCTGATGGAAATGGATCTGGGACCGCTGTTCGGACTGTGGTTCCAATCCCTCTTTATTGGCATTACCATGTGGGCGTTGTATATCTGTATCTTTATCGTTATTTATGGCCGTATGATCGAGATCTACCTTGTAACTTCGGTGGCTCCTGTTCCAATGGCTGCAATGATGGGCAAAGAATGGGGCGGTATGGGACAGAATTACCTCCGATCTCTGCTGGCACTGGGCTTTCAGGCGTTTCTCATTATCGTCTGCGTGGCAATTTATGCTGTGCTGGTGCAGAACATCGCTCTGGAAGATGACATCATCATGGCGATCTGGAGCTGCGTGGGCTACACCGTACTGCTGTGCTTTACGCTGTTCAAAACCGGCAGTCTCGCAAAATCAGTCTTTCAGGCGCACTAAAGGAGGGTTCTGTATGAAAAAATATCAAATCATTTACGCAGACCCGCCATGGAACTACAAAGTATATTCCAAGAAAGGATTGGGACGCAGTGCAGAAAGTCACTATCCGACCATGAGTATCGAGGATATTTGTGCGCTGCCAGTAGGCAACTTGGCGGATAAAGACTGTGCCTTGTTTTTATGGGTCACGATTCCATGTTTACTGGAAGGTCTCTCAGTTCTGAAGGCATGGGGATTTACCTATAAAACCGTCGGCTTTGTTTGGGTAAAGCAAAATCGAAAGGCAGATAGCTTGTTCTGGGGAATGGGATATTGGACGCGCTCCAATGTGGAACTTTGTATCCTCGCAACGAAAGGACATCCCAAGCGTATAAACGCAGCTGTTCATCAGGTCATTGTCTCTCACATTGAAGAACATTCAAAAAAACCGCAGGAAGCCAGAGAACGCATTGTCTCATTGATGGGTGATCTCCCGCGCATAGAACTGTTTGCTCGTCAATCCACACCCGGTTGGGATGTGTGGGGAAATGAAGTGGACAGCTCTATTTCATTCCCATAAAGGAGGTGGATAATATGGCTTATGTACCCGTACCCAAAGATTTAACCAAAGTCAAAACCAAGGTCATGTTCAATCTGACACGAAGGCAGCTGGTCTGCTTTACCGCCGGGGCGCTTGTAGGTGTACCGCTGTTCTTGTGGCTCCGTGAGCCTGCGGGAAACAGCATGGCTGCCATGTGTATGATGCTGGTCATGATGCCCTTCTTCCTGCTGGCAATGTATGAAAAGCATGGACAGCCCCTGGAAAAGATCGTCGGCAACATTCTCAAAGTAGCTGTGATCCGTCCCAAGCAGCGTCCCTACCAGACCAATAACTTTT
>OMAS01001336.1_pt1 | contig 10413 bp, 10 predicted proteins | sample 1674031 | NCBI WGS metagenome assembly OMAS01 (sample SAMEA103958138, study PRJEB25191) | human gut metagenome | biome: human-associated habitat [ENVO:00009003]; feature: intestine environment [ENVO:2100002]; material: feces | place: Germany | collected 2013/2015 | reverse complement strand
CGGCAGCTTGACGCGCTTCTTGACGGTATGAGCGATACAGGCATACGGATTGTGACCGCAACGGCAAAAGAGATTTCCGAAGTCGAAAAAGAGGGCGAATAGGAATGTCCGGCTTAAAACTGAACAGGATTTAGAAAGCGTTGTAATCTTTTTTTGAGGATTGCAGCGTTTTTCTTTTGCGTAAGTTTGGCAAAATCGCTTTTTCTCCGTAGTAGGTGATAAGACTGTCATATAGAGAACAACATATAAAACGATACTAAGAACAGCGTCCGCGCCCATTAAGGCAATCGGAAACTTAATCTGGTTGCTTTTTTCTCCAAGCAGCTTCCTAATGGTACGCAGCATTTAAACCGCCTCCTTTCCGATAGTGGCCTGTGTATAAATTTCCCACATCCGGCCATATACGCCGCCTTTTTTTACCAACTCCTGATGGGTTCCCTGCTCGGCCACAGTACCGTCCTGAAAAACAACAATTTTATCTGCGTCCCGGATAGTATGGAGCCGGTGGGCGATCATAATTGTGGTTTTTCCTTTCAGAAGATTTTGCAGGGCAAGCTGGATTTTATGTTCATTCTCAATGTCAGAGTAGGAAGTCGCCTCGTCGAAAATGACGATAGGAGCATCTTTCAAAATTGCTCTTGCAATCGAAATCCGCTGCTGCTGGCCGCCAGAGAGTTTTACACCCTCGTCGCCAATCCGCGTCTGATAGCCTTTCGGCAGGCCCATAATGAAATCGTCAATCTGTGCTGACCTTGCTGCTTGCCGTACTTCTTCTTCGCTGGCATTGGTTCCCATACGGATATTTTCCAGTAATGTATCTTCCAGAAGAAAAACATCCTGAAAGACGAAAGCCGTCAAATCCATCAGATTTTCCGTTTTTAGGTCAGTAATTGGTACTCCACCTACTTTGATGGTTCCGCCTGTGGTGTCCCAATAGCGCCCAAGAAGCTGAACCGCCGTTGTCTTTCCAGCCCCGGACGGGCCGACAAAGGCGTTGACCGTTCCCGGCTCCAAGTGCAGGTTTACAGAAGTGAGCGCGTCTTTTCCTCCGCTGGTATAATTGAAAGTTACATCCTCAAAATCAATTCCATAGCAGCCGTCTTTTTTCAGGGTCTTGCTTCCGCTTTTCATTTCGTCCATATCCATAATCTTTTTGATATTGTCCAAACCACTGCCAAGCTCCATCGACTGCATAACAATCGTAACCAGATTTAGGAACGAAGTGAAAAAGCACATGGTAAGCAAAATAAACAACAGGTAAGAAGCTACTGACAGAGAGCCTTTTGAGTATAGCCAGCCGCCAAAGGGCAGCGTAAAGAGGATGGCGGAATCTAATACTACAAGGGCAATCGACAGAGGATTGCAGGAGGACACGCACATCTTTTTCCAACAGGTCGTATAAAGGTGAAGCGCGTTCCGATACTGCTCGAATTTTTCCGCTGTCAAGTGGTACATTTTGATGACTGGCATGGCCGTGATAAATTCATTGGCAGAAGCATTGAGTTTTTCCGTATCTTCTGCAAGTTCCGCCGACATATCCGGGTAATTCTTAACCATCATCATCGGAACAGCAATTCCCAAAATCATAGGAATCAGCATAACAAGGGCCATAACCCAGTGCAGGCGCAGCATGAAAATAAACATCATAAGCGGAACGACAATCGCCTGTGCCAGTTCCAATGTACTGTGCGCTAAAAATTGTTCTACTCTGTCCACATCGTCAAAAAGCGTTGTCTTGATCTGTCCGGGAGAGCGTTCCTGAAAAAAGCCCAGGTTGAATCTGGATATATGTTCCAGCACCTTTACTTTGATTTTGTGCATGGTATTGAACGCCGCCACATGGGAGCAGATACCCGCAAAAGACATGAGGATGGCTTGCCCGATGGCTGCCGCAATTCCAATGCAGGCCCACATAGCCATAGCGCCAAACGTCACTTCATTTTGGATAATCAGAAGCAATATCTGATACACCACCAGATAAGGAATCAGCGATAAGGCCGAGCAAAGAACAGCCAACAACATTCCCACGCCCAGCTTTCCACGTTCCCCTCTCGCAAGGGTAAAAACATAGGATAATCCGGTTCGTTTTTGTTCCATAAGAAACGAACCTCCTTTCTCTTTTTTTGAGGTTAGAAATTACTAACCTTGACACAATTCATTTTACAGGTTAGAATAAAAAAATCAACAGCTATACTATTTGGGAATTTAATTTTTAAAAGCAACTCAAAGTACTGTATTTTCGGTGCTTTATGGAGTTTTTTAATTTATTTTTTTATAAAATCGTGACTAATAAAAATTGGATTGTGACTTTTTTATTGAAGCTCTAAAGGAGGAATGAAAAAATGGCTCTTTCGATTGCAGACTACTTGTTACAGCTTCCAGAAAATATGAACTTTGCAAAAGTACAGGAATTATCAGGAGAGGATTCACTCTACTATCGTATGCTTTCCGACTACGGAAGCGGCTCATTTCAGTTGATACGCTTTGAGAATGACCTGCTTATGATTCTGATTGCAGACTACACGCCAAAGGAAACCTTTGAAAAAATCGCAACTATTTCTGAAGAATATATGGAAATCAGCCAGTTTGAAACAGACAGCAGTTCTTTCAAAATCGGGAGACGGAAAACACAGCCCGTCGGTAAAGGGATTTACTGCTATGTGAACACCCAAAAGACCACCTATGTCTATTGCGAAAAAGGAAAGCCGGTAAGATTTACAAAAATCATTTTGACAAGAAAGTATTTTGATACTTATTTCCGGGTGCATTATGGAAAAGATTATGAACAATCAAAAGTGGCAAAGGAATACCTTTTGAAAAATCCAAATCTGCCGGAGCTTAACTTTGTCTTTCAGCAGATCAGGGATTGTCAGGCGGTAGGACAAACGCTGCACTTATATCTGGAAAGCAAAGTTCTGGAATTACTCTCTCTTGTCATTAAGGGCATGGAGCAAAAGGAAAATCATATTTCTGTCAAGTTAGATTATAAGGACATCCGTGATCTGAAAAAAACAGTTACCTATATGAAAAAGGATTTGTCTGCTTATCCGTCCGGGGAAGAACTTGCGCAAATCGCAGGAATGAGCCCTGCCCGGTATCAGCTTGCTTTTCGGAAGTATTACGGCACTACTCCCTATGAGTATCTAAAAGAAATGCGACTGAATCAGGCGCTATTCCTGTTGAAAAACTCTGATTATGGGATTGCTACGATTGCCGCAAAGGTTGGCTATCACAATTCAGGCCATTTTGCAAAGCTATTTAAAAATGCCTATGGTATGGGGCCAAAGGAATACCGAACTAATCATAATATAAAATAAATTTATTTCTCTTATAAAAACAGCCATCTAAAAGAATGATGGCTGTTTTATACTTCCACTAAGTTTTCTAATCGCTTATTTAATTTTTCTGCAACTTTTATAATACACTTCTAAATACTTCACTTCTATCAAGTGCTTTTTCAAATTCTCTACAATTGTCTATCCATTTTTCTACCTGTTCACCGTTATAAATAATTGCACGCTGTACCCAAGAACTACAATAGGAACAATAATTGCTATCTGTTACATCTATATTTTGTTTTGAGACACATATTTTATGATTACATGCATAATCATCTACAAATTTTTTAAGGAATCCATCTAATTTAGTATTATCAATATAAATATTTGGAAGATCAAATATCTTACTATAATTAAACATTTGAGAAATATTATATAGCTCTGCCATAGTTTTCATTTCCTCAGCAGTAGGCTCTGTCTTTACGACCATATCATCCGACTTTGGCCATAACAATATATCCAAAAGATTCCCCTTATATTGTCTCCTCGCATATGCTTCGACAACTCTTGTTAGAAATTTTGTTGATTTAGTTCGCTCTACCAATTTTATCGACAAATTAAAATTATCGGTTTCCTCACATAATTTCTCGTAATAGCATAAATCTTCCGGTCTTATCCAATCTGAACTTATCAAATTTGACATATCTTCAATTTTAGTACTCAAACATTTCATCAAACAGTAGTCAATATCTCCCCGAGAGCAACTATCTGAACAACTAAAATGTCCCTGCACTGTCCCATGCATAATACTGTATGGACACATATGTAAGCATAAATTATTCGCAATCAAACGTAACGTCACATTTTTCCCTTTTGTATATAACAACATTTTTTTTAATAATTTAAAATCTCGATTTACATGATGTGCTACCTTCATAGTTCAGAACATAATAAGTCTGGTTTGCCAATGGTTTACCATATGGAATACTTTTCCATTCTGGATCCACGTAATCCACTGGGTAGTAGATAGTTATTCCATAGGCTTCAGTAATCGCAGCAAACAAAAACTCTGGTACGATTGCCAACATATAATAACAACAGGCCATGATAACTTTCTTCCACTTACTGCCTTGAAAAATAATAATAGCAGCAATCGTATAACTTGCGGGAATAATCGCAATATTAAATAGCGTCGTTCCCATATGATTTGCAATAAAAATACAAAGTGCCGCAGCAAAGTACACCCCAATTCTTTTCCATAAAGGTTCTACCCTATACGGAAACATATTTTTCCCAAAATCATTCAGCATCCATACCTGAAGGCTGCAAACTAAAACATCTCTTAGTAAACTCATCAGATCAACCATTCCTTTCCCTCAGATATTCAAACAGTGCCTCGGTAAACTCTTCTTTCTTTGCTCTTGAAACATTCAGTTCTATTCCGCATTTCAACCGTAGTACGCCTTTTTCTAACCCTTCTACTTTTCCCAACTTAACAATGTAACTATAATGCGCCTGTGCAAATCCCTGATCTTTTAGCTGTTCACATAATTCTCCAAACGCTTCTCTGCACCGAACTGTCTCTTTTTCTTGCTCTTTCACAATGGTTATCTCACATCCTCTTTTGGCTCTGGAAACATATAAGATATTTTCCACATGTATGCGTATTATCTTCCCCGCCGATGTCACCGTTACCGCATAGTCATTCAGAAAGCGTCTCTTTACCTCAGTCATAATAGCTGCAATTTCCCGGCGTAAGCTGGTATCGTGTAAGTCCTTCATAATATACCGAAAGGGCTGTCCGAAATTTATACTGTCCACTGTCGGCTCAAAATAACTGGAATAGAAGATTAAAACTGCATCTTTGTTATAATTTCTCAATTTTAATGCTGTTTGGTTTCCATCCAGCCCCGGCATACGGATATCTATAAAGACTAATTCGTGGAGAATATCCGTATGTTTCAAAAGTTCATTTCCTGATTCGTATTCATAAAATCTGATTTCATTTTCAGGCAAACTATTTTCATGCTCTATAATCTCTCTGATCGTTTTTCTATATCTTTTATCATCATCACAAATCGCTATCTTATACATAATCCTCCCTCATTGTTAGTTACAGCTAACCTTATTTCATAAAAAAACCATCCCGCAGAATTTTGCCATGAGATTATCTCTTACTTCTATAACTCCGGTTCCAACTCTGCAAAGATGGAATCTCCAAAAAATTCTGGTATTGTGATTTCTAATCCATCACACAATTTCTTGATTGTAACTACGCCTACATTCTTACTCTGCCCATACAAAATATTCTTCAGCGTTGATGGCGGAACACCAGAACGTATCGCCGCCTCATTCACGGTAATATCCTTTTGCCTTATCAATTCTTCAAGACGATATATAACTGCTGTTTTCATATCCATGATTTCTACCACCTTTTCTCTATTCTATATAAATTGCCCGTAAAAGGTCGCCCATATATAGTCTTTTTGAACAAAGATACATCTTTGTAAGCTTTGTATACTTTCGTGGTAGATAATTCAGCATTTTTACCAAGACAAAAAAAGCCGGAAGCCACGTTGTCATCCGTGACCTCCGACTCGTTTTGCTTATACTACACTGTCCTTACACTCAAATCAGCTCCTCTCGCCGGCTTATCTTTTCCCTGTTTTTCCTGGATGATTCTCTTATTGATTTCCAAGCGTTCATGAATCGATGGTTTTTTCTCTTTCCTTGCCATTGCCTTTTTCTGTTCCACTGTCTTTCTTTCTGCTTTCCCTGCATCCTTAACTGCTGTATTTGCTTCAACGCCAGTTCTTGGCACAGTTTCTCTGCTCTCATTTTTCTCTGCTATCTTCTGTTCTCGTCTCTCCTGCACACCTTTTTCTTCCAGGCTGCAAAAACTCTGCAAATACGGCAGTACATGATTCTGCATATCCGTCAGATCTTCCATATACTTCTGATACTCTTCATTGCCTTTTCCTTGCTGATAACTGATCCAGCTTTCATCCGTCAATTTCATTTCATTCTGCATCTTTAATTGACTGATGATACCTCCGTTTCCGGTACCAATCTCTATCTTACCTTGAAAATGATGCAGCATCTTGTCGCCCTTCTCAGCATAATATACTGTAAAAAACATCTGTGCTGTCGTTTTTGGTTCGTTGGTGTTTGGATCAAGGTCAGCATACCAGGCTTTGTCCTGTTCTACGGTTTTGGAATCCAAATCAGATAACTTCTGGCATCTTGGATTCCCCAAATCACTTTTCTCACAATAATTTACATACACCATCGGTTCTATATCTTTTGGAAGCTCCGGTTCATAGGCTTTCAGTCTTTCCAGCAATACGCCTGCACGAACAGACAGGTCGCATTTTTCGTCCACAATATCCTTCAAGTAAGAAACATAGTAATGAATATTTCCACTTCGCAAATCCAGCATTACTTCCTGTATCGTATTTTCTCCCATCTCCACATTATCTCGATACTCATACGGATCAAATGCTTCTGCAATCTCATCCAGTGCCTCTGCCAGCTGTTCTGTGGTCATCTTCTCTGGATACATTGCTTCTCGAACATCCCTCATCGGTACATACTTGTAGTCTGGCAATGCTTCATGAATTTTCTCAATCCCTTCCCGTACCAGTGCAAGCTCTCCATAAAACTGAACATCATCCATCAGATTTCCAAGTACTGTATTTCCTTTTACGATTGCAAATTCGGCTTCATCATAGTAACTGTCTTCCGGATCACGATAGATAATTCCCATCGAGCATCCCAGATACGCAGTTTCTGGATTCTCCTTATATTTTTCATAGACTGCAGCTATCTGATTAACATCGGTACTTTTTTCATAAGCTCCCATATCATGGAACTCATCACATTCTGTGGCAAAGTATTCCAGATAAGGTTCTTTCTTCAGTGGCATATTGTTAAGTACATTGTCAATCATGTTATAATTCGCCTCTTCCAGTTCTTCTACCTTAGCCAGTGGCTTATATTCGCCCTGGCTTTTCTGAATCTCTGCCATTACAACCTCATCCATTTCTTCTACCTTTTTCATCAACTGATCATAATCCCCACGGATGCGTTCTCCAGTCCATCCTTCGTCTTCCAAAAGTTCCTCTGCCGCTTCTTCAATAGAAATTTCACCATTTTCATAGACGCCACCATCCATCAGGCGGAAATCTTCATCGTAAAAGGAATAATCATATCCTTCTTCTGTTCTCTGAATAGCAAAATATCGTTCTCCTACCTCATATGCCAGTTCACTAAGAACCTGTTCTTCCAGATTCAGGAAAGAATCTAGCTGTTCAAAACTGATACTGTCTACAAAATGAGCGGTTACCTTTCCCCCCTCATTCAGAACTACGATATCACTGACAGACAGGGAATGTCCTCGAAAGTCTTCTGGTCTGTCGATGTTGAATCGTTCAAATATATCATCTAGCGACATATTTCCAAATAATTCTCCCACATAGACCAGTTCATAGTCTTCTTTTTTAATCTGCATCCCGTGACTTTCAATGAAGCTCATATTCATAAACGCATAGTTTTCACCTGGCAAACCATCTCTTATTTGATAAATACCGAATGTTCGTCTTGTCCCTAATAGCAGATTTGCCTCTTTCAAAGACTGAATCTGCGGATATTTCTGCATCTCCCATTCCAAATTGCGGAATCGTTCCAGTTCTTCTGTAGACATCTGATAATGCTCCGGACCTCGTTCAATCTCCATTCGCTCTGTAACATAGATTGGTGATGAAAAATTGGTAATCAGATAGATATCTGCTCCGGCATCATATAATTTCAGAGCTTCTTCCTGTCCAATCACATTCATCGGCTCCTGAAATGCTCCAAAATCTTCATCTGCATAATCCAGATCCTGATCCCTTATCCGTTCCCACATCTGTGATTCCATGCCAAACAGCCCTTCATGTGCCTGTATCATTTCTTTACTTGCATACTCTCCCTTGCTGCCATCACTACCCAGGCAATAGATTTTAGAACCCATTCTGTGATAATCCAGGGCTGCTGCTTTTCTAAGCGGCACCATATCCTCTGCTGTATATCCATAATCCCGAAGTTCCAGCTTGCCTATGGTTGGATCTGGTAAGTCCTGAATATCCATTTGGGCATCATCCAGAAGTTCCTCTACTCTATCTTCATCTGACCGATTGACTGCATCTGCCAGATTTCTTACCAGCGTCCTTACTTTCTCTTCTTCGCCAACCAGATTTGCATATTCAAAAATCTGTTCTTTTACGTCCGCTGGAATTGCTATTCCCATGTGTTCTGCACGGTCTATTTGTTCCTGTGTATATTCCTGCATTTTCTGCGTTTCTATTCCTGTTATCATGTTTCTCGCCATATAAGTTCCTCCTGTATTCCCAAAAGTGGCATAACCGGCAGAACATTCTTTCTACCAAATTATGCCATCTTTCCTGTTTTCTTATTCCAGACCGAAGTCCCTTTTTCTATCTTCCCTGCCATTCTCGCTTTCCCGCTGGCTTTTTTCTTTATAAATCTGCAATTTCTCATGGATAGAACCACGTGCCGGTCGTTCTTCTTTCTCTTTCGATTCTGACTGCTCTGCTTCTGTGTCTTCCCGTTCATCCATATTAAGAAGGGCATTTAGTTCTGACAGTCGCTCCAGTTTCTGGTTCAGTTCCTCTTCTTTTGTGAATGGCTTTCCAACTTCCTCTTTGGCATTTGTAAGCTGCTCCTGTACCGTTTCCAATCGTTGCTCCGCTTCTGCCAGTTTCTCCGGATAGCTTTCCAGAAGATTATTGATACGGGTGATATTTCCCAGGGCATCTGCTCCCAAATGAACTTTCGATACCGATTCATGCTTCACAGACAGGATAAACTCCTTACTCCAGCTGTCGAACTGGATTCTCATGTTGAATCCCTGATAGTTTCCGATATCCATTGCTGCATCGACTGCTTTCATGTCCTTGCAGACTGCCAGTAGTGCCGCTCCTGCTTCTTTCTTTTCTGTAAATACTTTGCCGCTGATCTCCATGGAAAACTGTTCTGGATCTGTGATTTTATGCTCCTGATAATGGGCAATATCCGCTTTGTAGCTATCAATAGTCTCGGTCAATTTTGCAATCTGCTGTGGAAAATTTCTTGCAATATCATCTTCCAGACGGTACTGGTTATTCATGTGGTTCGCTTTTAAAAGTTTCAACTTTGCTACGTCCACATCCAATGCCATCTTCTCTTTTACTGCCGGATTTCCGGTTGCAAGTGCTTTGACCTCTGCATAGGAGAGCGCCGCTTCGTCCACATCTTCACAACTTCTGACCGGTGCTTTGCTCGTCATAATCTGGGAAATGAATTTCTGCTTGTTCTCGATCAACTGCCACATATAACTGTCGAAAGTGGATTCTGTTACATACCGGAAGATATGAACCTTTTTATTATGGTTTCCCTGACGGATAATACGTCCTTCCCTCTGTTCCAAGTCAGATGGTTTCCAATCAATATCCAAATGATGCAGGGCAATCAAACGGTCCTATAGTGATAGGTAATCCTTTGATGTTATCTCCAGATTTTCCCCCACTTCACACCGGACGTGAGAGTTTCCCCTCATCCGGCGTTCCATCATCAGTAACTTCTACTTTTTAACATCGTAACTTACAGTTCCTTATCAAGTGCTTTTATATATCAGTCGCCTTACTTCCATAACATTCCCGATAACCACATAATATACCACATAATATACCACATAATTCCTCACATAAATCCGATAATATGGATACTCTCTCCTTTTTGCAGAACGATAAGGTTCAAACGCAAGAGGATTTTCCAGCCTTTTCAATATGGCACTTTCAATATCATCAACCAACCGATGTGCTGCATCTTCATTTTTCAAGACATTTGTAATGTAATTTACCGTACTTAGCAAATCAGTTTCAAATATTGGCAAGTAGCGAAGCTGATAAGATTTATTTTCCATGTATTGCACTCCTTGCATTTTTGAACACGCTTTCGTGAGAAAGTCTTTCATCGGTTCCCGCAGCCTGCCTGTCAGCTTCATCAAGCTTCATTTCAATATTATCTGTGAGACTTGCATACTCTTCTAAGCTTAGAACAACCATAGCGCCATATCCATTTTTAGTTAAATACACAG
>OMAS01001334.1_pt1 | contig 10430 bp, 9 predicted proteins | sample 1674031 | NCBI WGS metagenome assembly OMAS01 (sample SAMEA103958138, study PRJEB25191) | human gut metagenome | biome: human-associated habitat [ENVO:00009003]; feature: intestine environment [ENVO:2100002]; material: feces | place: Germany | collected 2013/2015 | reverse complement strand
CTATGTCTGCCGTCAGCTCCTGTAACAATTCCTTCCCCGGGCAAAATGCGGTCTCTTCCGGCAGATATACATATTTTATATAGCTGCCTGCTGCTTCCGCCACATACTCGTATCCGTAAAAGGATGGCACGGGAATCACAATATTCCGGGGCTTAAGTGCATGCACAACCGCCAGAAAAAGTTCTGATGCCCCGTTGCCAAACAGCAGATACTCCTTTGGGATTTCTCTGCCACATTCTCCGGATAACATCCGGCTCACGGCTTCCGTCAGGGCCGCCGCAGTAATATCCGGATATTCTCCCACATGCTGCACTGCTTCATGAATCGCCTGCACCGCCGCATCCGGCATCCCTAAAGGATTGCCGTTTACCGAAAAATCCAGCCGTATCTGTCTGCTGTAAATATCACCGCCATGTATGTTCTGCTGCATTTTCCTTCCTTTCCGGTTCCTGTTACCATAGGACTTTTCATGTCCTCTATCGTCTGCAAATCATCAAAAGCTTTCACGCCCGGCCAAACTCTGCTTTTCACACTGCCACCGCAATCAGGATCCCCAGACACAGAATCTCACAGATCCACGCCGTCCGGTTCATCAATCGGTTCGTTCTGCGGATATCCTCCGGTTCCACTGCCCTTGTTGGATCCCCGATATAGGGCTTTTTCACGACCTTGCCAAAATAACTGGCATCTCCCGCCAGCTGGATTCCCAGCGCTCCTGCGCACACGGATTCCGTCTGGGCGGAATTGGGGCTGGCATGCTTTCTGTTGTCTCTGCGCCAGATACGCCATGCCTGCCTGCCGTTATAGTTTTTTCCGCTGAGAAATGCCGCCCCGATCATCAACAGCGCGCTGATCCTCGCCGGGAGAAAATTCATCACATCATCCAACTTCGCCGCGGCTCTGCCGAAGTGAAGATACTTCTCATTCTTATATCCTACCATAGAATCCATGGTATTGACTGCCTTATATAAAAATCCCAACACCGGGCCTCCCAGTGCAGTATACAGCATGGGGGCAATCACACCGTCGGACGTATTTTCCGCCACGGTCTCAATGGCCGCCTTTGCCACGCCTTCCTCTGTCAGATGTTCCGTGTCCCTGCCTACGATCATGGATACCGCTTTTCTGGCTTCCTCCAGGCTCCCGGCGTTCAATTGTTTCCACACCTTGCTGCTCTCCACCTGAAGACACCTCGCCGCCAGAATCTGGTAGGTCATGACCGCTTCTATGACCACTCCCAGTCCCGGATGCATCGCATAAGCACCGAATAAAATCAGTGCCGACAGCATTCCCGTAAACAGTAAAACGATCACCACCAGAAGTTTTCCCTGTCTGCGCTCCGCCCCCTCTCTCTCGGTCGGATTGCCCTGTGGATTGCCTGCTCGCAGTGTCTTTTCTGTCTTCGCTATCAGCCAGCCGATTCCCCGGATGGGATGGGGCAGAAAATAGGGATCTCCAAAGAGCTGATCCAGTAAAAATCCCGCTCCGAATGCCAGAATATGATATTTCATCAATATGTTTCTCCTTTTGTAAATGCCGACAGTGGGCGAAATTCTTTCCACTCCGGGGTTCCTCCGCCTGCCGGGAATACCAGCCTGCCGCTATAACCCTGTCCGCATTTTACCTGATAATTAAAATATTGCTCTCCCAGAAAATGACTGAGCAGTGCCATGATGGTTCCACCGTGGACGACTGCGGATACGCTTTGTATCCCGGCGTCCTGTGCTCCAATTTCATCGCTTCTTTCCAACTCCGTTTTCTCCGATCCTGTATTGTAATCACCCTGCTCAGATGCAGCACTTCTCTCCAAGATCATTTTCATGTAGTATAACATTTTTTCATATCCGGCAACGTTTCTGCGAATGAATTCCTCTCTGCTCTCGCCTTCCGGAAACGGCAGTGTACCGCCGCTGTCGATCCATCTCTGATATGCCGGATCCCCGGAAAGTTCCTGATAATTGTGTCCTTCGAATGCACCGAAATCCATCTCCGTCCACTCCGGGACAAAAATGGGAGTCTGCCCTGGATACAGGATCTGTGCTGTCTCGAGACACCGCTTCATGGGACCGGAAAACAGAAGGTCAGCAGTCGGATAGTTTCCTCCCGTCACAGCTTTTTTCAGCATTCCTATTCCTTCCGGGCTCAATGCTTCATCCGTTTTTCCAAGATAACGTCCTTCTTTATTGGAAAGAGTCGCTCCGTGCCGGATCAGGGTCAGGCGGATCTCTATTTGATTTTCTGGCCGATTCCGCATACGACTCTCACCACCTCATCTGCCTGCGCCGCCAACCCTTCCAGAATTCTGCCGGTGCATTCTCTGTAAGTTCTCTCCTCCGCTTCCATGGGGACGATGCCGTTGCCGATCTCGTCACAGATCAGAATGCAGTCCGGATATTCCTTATAGAAATTCGCTATCATTGCCTCCGGATCTGTTCCCTGTCGCAACTGCTCCCGGATATATCGGTGCAGATGATTGACGATCACCTGCGGGCCAGCCGTCTGCCGCCCTGTAGGCTGCTCTGTCTGCTTTCCAGGCATTGTTTCAACCGCGCTCTCAGTTGCCCATGTTATTTTACTATCCGATGCCAGCCTCAGTGTTCCATCCAGAACCGGCACTTCCTGCCTGTCTTCACGCTGAGCGTAATGCTGCTCTACATAATGTAATTTTCCCTGAGCAAAGCCGCCAATAATTAATATCATTTCCCTCTCCCATTTCAAATGTGCTTCTGCACCACTCTATCCGGCAATACATTTTACACTGTCAGCATCATATGTTCTGCGATTGCTGCCGCAACCACCACGCATCCTTCGCAAAACGTCACAAAATACCCCGCCGTATCTCCGGTGATGCCGCCGAACTCTTTTTTGCTGCGATAGTAATAATACGCAAAAGTAAGCAGGGCCGCTGCCACCGCGATTCCTCCCGTCACGAAAGATGTCCACATCATAAAGCCAATGCACAGGATTCCCTGTGCGTACAAAGCAGTTTTTACCACTCTTTTATGCGCCTTATCCGCGAACAGATACAGCGTCCCCTCCTGCTTTGCGGAAGGGAAACTCACCACTGCAACACCGCTCAGCACTCTGGACAGGAAGCTTCCGGCTCCCGCCACGACCAGCGTCCGGCATTCCGTAATCTCCGAAAAGCCTCCCAGAAAAATCAGTCCATACAGAGTCAGCATGATCACCGCAAAGGCCCCGATATGAGAATCCTTCAGAATCTCCAGTTTCCGCTCTCTCGGCTGGTAGGAATGCAGGGCATCACAGGTATCTAAAAATCCGTCCACATGAAAGCCCCCGGTGATCAGAATCGGTATCGCCGTTCCCACCACCGTATAGCACAAGGTTCCCACTCCGAACCGGACACAGATCCATTTCCACAGATACCACAGGACACCGATCACCGCTCCCACCCAGGGGAAAAAGCAGAGTGCGTACCGCATATCCTCATCCTTCCACTCAAACTGCGGCATCGGAATCTTGGAATACATGGAAAACGCTATGAAAAAAGATTTGATAATACGCATGCCTGTTTCCTTTCTATGCTGATCGGGTACACCTTGATCCGCTGTGGGATCCCCGCCACGACTTCCACGACCTCGTCTGCCTCTGCGGCCAGCCTCTCGTTTACCCTTCCCAGCGCCTCAATATATTCTATAGTAGCACTGTCATAGGCAATGCCGTCTTCGAATACATTATTGGTCACGATAACCAGCGGATCCGCCTGTTTTCTTAAGACTTCAATGCCTTGCAGAATTTTTGCGATCACTGTCTCACGATCCACAGGCTGCTCCCTGGAAAACATTTCGTTGGCCGCAAGATTCGACATACATTCCAGCAATACTGCCGCCTCCGGCTCCATTTGGGAGGCAGCCTGCTCCAGTTCAGTAGGCTGTTCGATGGTAGTGAAACCTTTTCCCTGCCGCATTCTGTGATGCCTGGCCACTTTGGCCTGCATTTCCTCATCCCAGATCTGCATAGTAGCAATATAATATTTTTTCTTATCACCGGCAGTCCGCAGCAGATAATCTTCCGCATAAGCGGATTTCCCGCTGCCGCTGCCCCCCAGGATCAATATCATCATGTTGCTTCTCCGTTCATCTGGATGTTCAGCCTACGCCATTCGCTCACAAAATCATGCAAGCATGATTTTTGCGCCCGGATATGTTCATGGCTGAACTGTTAACGTCTATATTGTTCTACTTTGATTTCTGAGAAGGTAGCGCTCTGTCCATAAATGCTCATTGCCATATCCAGCAGCGTGAGCATCATAACGGCTCCGGTTCCTTCTCCCAGTGCCATTCCCGCATGGATCACCGGAGACAGCTGCAAAGCATCTGCCAGCTTCACTGCCGCCGGTTCTTTCCCAAGATGGGAAGGGATCAGATATTCCCGCACACCGGGGAACAGCCGCTCCGCCACCAAGGCCGCTGCCATGCTGATCACGCCATCCAGCACGATAGGCACATGCCACAAAGCTCCGCCGATGCACATACCGGTCAGTCCGGCAATATCCAGTCCTCCGACTGTCTGCAATACCGTGAAGGCATCCGCATGCCACAGATCATAGGTTTCCAAGGCGGTGCACACCACCTGTTGCTTCCGAGCCAGTCCCTGATCTGTCAGTCCCGCGCCTCTGCCGGTGACTTCCTCTGCCCCACACTGTAATAGGGCGGCTGTCACTGCACTGCTGGTGGTGGTGTTGCCGATTCCCATTTCCCCGGTGGCAAGGATACCGTATCCTTTTTCCTTACACTCCCGTACCAGTTCAATTCCTATGGCAATGGCACGGACAGTCTCTTCTTCCGTCATAGCCGGTTCTTTTAAGAAATTTCTTGTTCCGGAGCACACTTTGCGGTTCCATACTCCGGGGATGGATTCCTCACTATTTATCCCGATGTCCACGGGAATGGTCTCGGCACCGATGCTCTGTGCCATCCTGCAGACGGAGGATCCTTTCCGTGCCATGGACTTTGCCACCGCCAGCGTAACCTCCTGCCCGGACTGGGTCACCCCCTCCTCTACAATGCCGTTATCGGCGCAGAAGAGCAGCACACCTTTTTTACGAATATCGATCACTTCCGTACCTAAGATGGCTCCGATCTGTGCCGTGATGGTTTCAAAGCTGCCCATGCCGTCCAGCGGCTTTGCCAGAGTATCCCAATGCTTTTTCACAAGCTTTCTCACTGCTTCGTCCGGCGGCGTGATCCGGATCTGCGCCAATTCCTGTCCGGTGTAGTTATGAAATATTGGCTTCTCTGAGCATTCCATAGATTTCCTCCATACGCAGATATTCCCGCAGGGTATCTGCCAGCTTATCGTATTGTCTTTCCTTAATAGTGCGGTAATCCTCCCAGACGCCGTCCTCCAGAGAGATGCCTTTTTCCCGGGCCAGGGTCTGTATCATACGCCCGGCGATCTCCCCCTTGTCGAACAGACCGTGAATATAGGAACCATAGATTCTGCCGGTGGAGTCACTGACTACATTTTCTGCACCATTTGCCAGTCCGGCTACCTTGTCCACTGTCCCCTTCGCACTGCTGCCGTCCCCGTTACAATACACTGTCTGTCCCATATGGATCTCATACCCCGTGAACTCGCATCTTGTAAGTCCGGAGAAAATACCCTCCACCGCATCCAGAGTTCCATCTGTCTGGCAGCGATGTTTCTCCTTCTGCAGCACTGTCCGTACCGGAAGCAGTTCCATGCCGCGGATCTGTCCGCCTTCCTCTACACTGTCCGGATCCGCGATCTCACAGCCTAACATCTGATAGCCTCCGCAGATCCCGAAAATGGGAACTTTTCCCGCAGCCCGTTTTACCGCTGCCTCCAGTCCGTTCTGCCGCATCCATTTCAGATCTCCCATGGTATTTTTACTGCCGGGGAGAAATATCAGATCCGGCTTTCCCAGCTCTCTCACATTTGTCACATACCGGACACTGACCTCCGGCATCTGTTCAAACACATCAAAATCCGTAAAATTTGAAATTCTGGGATAGTGGATCACCGCCAGATCGATCTTCCCCACATGTTTTGCATCAAAACGGTCCGTCAGACTATCCTCATCTTCCAGCGTAAGTTCCATATAAGGTACAGTCCCCAGCACCGGCACCTGTCCCCGTTCTGTTAACATCTGAATGCCGGGATCTAAAATTGTGCTGTCTCCACGGAATTTGTTGATGATCAATCCCTTTACCCGCTCCCGCTCCTCTTCGGTCAGCAGCATCAGGGTTCCCAAAAGCTGTGCGAACACGCCGCCTCTGTCAATGTCTCCCACTAAAAGTACCGGTGCATCCACCATTGCCGCCATTCCCATATTTACGATGTCATTCTGTTTCAGATTGATCTCCGCCGGACTTCCGGCGCCCTCGATGACAATGATATCCGCATAAGTCTCCAGCTTGCGGAAGGCTGCCTTGATATCCGGGATCAGTTCTGTCTTATGGGCAAAATAGTCTCTGGCGGACAGATTTCCCCGTACCTCCCCGTTCACGATGACCTGGGAGCCGGTATGACTGGTGGGCTTTAATAAAATAGGATTCATGCACACCAGCGGTTCGATCCCTGCCGCTTCCGCCTGCATGACCTGTGCCCTGCCCATTTCCAGTCCTTCCCCGGTGATATAGGAATTGAGTGCCATATTCTGTGATTTAAAAGGGGCGACCCGGTAACCGTCCTGCCGGAAGATCCGGCATAGGCCCGCCACCAGGAGACTTTTCCCGGCACCGGACATGGTGCCCTGTATCATAATAACTTTTGCCATCGTTTTCTCCATCCCACAGATGCCACCGACATCCCGGGAATTTCGTTTCTCTGTTTTCTAACACCCACGCTGTTGCTCCGGGCTTTCTGACTTTTCTATCCGCTTCCCCAGCTGTTCTGCATACTCTAAAAGCTCTCTCTGATAAGTCTCCAGACTACCGAAATTCTCCCGACAGCAGATAACGCGGTTACACTTTTCCAACTGTTTCTTCGCTGCCTGTATTTTTTCCTGTGCCACCGGCTCAAAAGGATGCTCTGCGATCACCTCCGCCGCCAGAGCCTTCGCCACGGGATAATCCAGGTCATTTTCATACAGGATCCCGGTGACAAAGGGGATTCCCGCTCTCTGCAGACGCCGGTAAATTTTCCGTCCGCTTCCGGCTCCGGCGATCACGAAGACCTGCGGTGTTCCTTCCGGCGCCGCCAGCTCCATATCACTGCTGCCCTCATCATAGCTTCCCATCCGGATGCCATAGAGTTCGGTGATATAGCCGGCTGTCATGACTTCCTCCGGCGTTCCGATCCGGTCCACCGCCCTGCCGTTCACACACAGGATTCTATCGGAGATCTTCTCCGCCAGTTCCAACTCATGCAAGGACAGGATCACCGTAAGTTCTCTCTCCCTGCAAAGTTTTTGCAGGATCGATAAAAATTCCAGTTTATGCCGCACATCCAGGTAGGAAGTCGGCTCGTCCAGGATCAATATCTCCGGCTCCTGACAAATGGCTCTGGCTAACATCACCCGCTGTCTCTGTCCGTCACTGATCCGGTCAAACAAAGAATCCCCAATCTCTGCCACCTGCACCAGTTCCATGGCGTTTTGCACCGCTGCATGATCTTCTGCCCGCAGCACGCCGAAACGCCCTGTGTAGGGGTATCTTCCGGTGGCCACCACATCCTCGCAGGTCATCAATTCCCCCCGCAGACGTTTTGTCATTACCACGGCCATTTTTTTTGACAGTTCTGCCCCGGTGAGCGACTTCATATCTTCTCCGTCCAGCCGCACCGTTCCCGCGATCAGGGACAGCTGTCTCGCAATACTTTTTAAGATCGTGGATTTTCCGGCACCGTTAGGTCCCAGTAACGTCAGGATCTCTCCTTTTCTGAGTGCGATCTCCACTTCTTCGATCAGAGGCTTTCCGTCATAGCCCACGCTTATTTTTTCCGTTGTAATATAATAAGGCTTCTGCGTCTTCATAGGTAAGTTATCCACGCTCCCGTCTGCTTTTGGATACCATGATCCACAATACCACCGGTGCTCCGAAGATTGCCGTCACTGTGCTGATACCAAGCTCTGTGGGTGCCATCCAGGTTCTTGCCAACAGATCACAGAACAGGCAGAACACACTACCTCCTAAGAAACATGCCGGTATCATGAGTAACGGTTTTGTGGTGCCGAATAATTTCCGGATCAGCTGCGGCACGGCGATCCCCACAAAAGAGATGGGTCCGGCAAATGCCACGATGCATGCCGAAAGTACGCTGGACAACACCACCAGCAGGATCCGCAATGTCCGGATGTTCACTCCCAGATTCTGTGCATACGTCTCACCCAACTGGTAGGCTTCCAGCGGCTTTGCTAACAGGATCACCATAAGGAAAGTCACTGCCACCACGATACTCATCACTTTCACATTGTCCCAGGTCATTCCGGAAAAGCTTCCTCTCGACCAGTTGTGGAGATTCACGATATCCGCATCCTCCGCAAAAGTCACCACCAGTTCCGTAATGGCAGAACAGATGTAACCGATCATCACGCCGCTGACCACCAACATGGACATGCTGTCTACCTTTCTCGCCATGAGAAGTACGAATCCCATGGACAACATAGCTCCTAAAAATGCCGCCAGGATCAACAGTCCGGAGCTGACCCGGATCGTATTCCCCAGCAAAAATACCATCACCAGTGCCACTACCATTTTCGCTCCGGAAGAAATTCCTAAGACGAAGGGTCCGGCTATGGGGTTGTGGAAAAAGGTCTGAAGCAGATACCCGGCAAGTGCCAGCGCTCCGCCCAGGATCCCCGCCGCCAGTGTCCTGGGAAGACGGATCTCCCACAGAATCCTCGCATTCATGCCTTCTTTGGTTCTTCCCGTAGTCAGTATTTCTGTCAACGGGATCTTCACCGTTCCGATCCCTATATTGCAAAGCAGCAGCACGAGAATGCCTGCCGTCAATAGAACAAACGCTATGAGATATCTGATTTTTCTGCGCTGCTGCATGTTTTTCTCCTTCTTTTCCTATTCGTATTCCAATCGTATTCTAATCTCATTCCAACGCTCTTATGCTTACGCTGTGTTTCTAGGTCTTCCATCTTACTGTAAGAGAAACAGATAACGCAGCTTAGCGGTATCATCGTCCGTCAACACCGTATGCATATCCTGCAATAAATACCCGATTGCCATGGACTGCTGGTACATATCGTTGGTGGTGCAATAGACCTGCCCCTCCTGTACCGCCTTGAAGTCTTTTAGAATATTGCATTTGCCGATCAGTTCATCCACCGTGGTCACGCCACCGTCAATCGAGCTGTTGTAGATCAGGATGTCTGCGTCTTTCGCTCCGGCATAAAAATCTTCGACCTGCATATTCAGCGTGGAGCGTCCGCTTCCGCTGTCTTCCAGATTCTCAAAAATATACCTTCCCCCTGCCAGTTCGATCAGCTTCGGAATATAATCCGTGCTCTGCCGTACCTGGATCAGTCCGTTGGAAGTGACATAGAAAAATGCTATGGTCTTCCCTGTTTTTTCCCCGCTTTCTACCTCTTCCAGAATTTCTGTCTGCTCCGCAAAGGCTTCTTCCGCCTTCGCTTCCTTTCCGGTCAGAGCTCCGAAAAATTTGACCCATTCCACTTTTCCCAAAGGATGATGTTCATAGCTGGAATATTCGATCATCACCGGAATGTCAAAGCTTTCCAGCATTTCCACCACCTCCGGCGAATGCGTGATCATCCGGTTCTCGATCGCCAGATCACACCCTTCAGACACCAGTAATTCATAATCCGGTTTACTGTATTTTCCGGCATAGATCATATCCCCTGCCGCCATGGCATCCTTTGCTGTCTGAATGTACCAGTTCTCCTGCTTCTGTCCGGAGAACCGGATCTGATCCACAGCGTCCAGCGAGGCGAACATGTCCATCGCGCCGGATGCCACCAGATATATATTTTGAAGTGGTTCCTGCAAGATACTGACGTCCTCATCCAGTCCCTGTGGTACCGGCTGTCCCTCCGGCACTAACAGATACCGCTGACTGTCGGGAACAGTTGTCAGCATCTTATAACCATCTTCGTAATAGTCCACTGTAAAATTTTCCGCATATTGCAGCTCCATGCTGCCTGTTTTTACTAATTTTGTCCGTTCTTCCTGCGTGGTCTCTGCTGCCTGGGTAATCTCCGATGTTGCTTCCGCCGATGTATCCATAGAAGCAGAAGAAGGACTGCCGCAGCCACTTAGCCCCAGCAGTCCCATAAGAAGCAGAACATAGATCCATTTTCTTCTATTTCTTCCTGACCTCAAAGTTTTCATGCCTTTCATAGCCTGCAATATTTGTGCCTGCGGATTGCTCCGTGCTACGCACTCCCACGTCTCCGCTCCGCTTCGGTTCGTGCTAAACATGTGCCACTGGCACATAGCACCCTACCCAATATTCGCATATCGTGGGATTAT
>OMAS01001329.1_pt1 | contig 10450 bp, 9 predicted proteins | sample 1674031 | NCBI WGS metagenome assembly OMAS01 (sample SAMEA103958138, study PRJEB25191) | human gut metagenome | biome: human-associated habitat [ENVO:00009003]; feature: intestine environment [ENVO:2100002]; material: feces | place: Germany | collected 2013/2015 | reverse complement strand
CCTCCTAATAAGAAAACATAAGAAAGTCAGTAAAATCAATGTTTTCAAAGGCAGGGAACACGGTACGAAGTCAAAAAATCTCATACTGACAGGCACGAAGGGCGCTGATGTGAAAATCAGCGCCCTTTTCCTGTCCCCACGCCATAGGCAGCCGCCCTATGGCGTTTTTTCATATCCGTGCCTATACCCACCCGAAAAATGTATCAATTAGGGTGCGAAAACCTCTGTTTTTTCCTCTCAGAGCGCCGCTTGAAGGGCGGCGTGGGTGTTTTCCCATGGGAAGCGTCCGGGAGGCAGGACAGGGGCTTTTTGCGCCAAAATCAACACTTTTCAAAACCAGAGAAAGGAGGCGCCGGATATGGCAGTTTTCCGCATCGAAAAGACCAAAGATTACACGGTCATGTCCAACTACCACCTGCGGGACAGGTCGCTGTCCCTGAAAGCGAAGGGGCTGTTGTCCCTCATGCTGTCGCTGCCGGAGGACTGGGACTACACCATGAAGGGGCTTGCCCGCATCTGCAAGGACGGCATCGACAGCATCAGCGGCGGGATCCGGGAGCTGGAGGCGCACGGCTATCTCGTCCGGGCGCGCGTCCGCAACGAGAACGGGCAGCTTGGCTCCATCGAGTACACCATCCTGGAGCAGCCGAAGGAGCCGGCACAGACGCCCGCGCCTATCCGGGAAAAACCTATACGGGAAAATCCAATACAGGTGAAGCCAATGTTGGATGCCCCTATTCAGGAGAACCCCGCCCAATTAAATACTAAAGAACAAAATAAAGAATTATCAATTACGCAAGGATCAAGTCCTATCCCATCAAGTCCCCCTACCCCCAGAGAAAAAAGCAGGATCGGACAGGACAGGATGCGGGAGCGCGAGAGCTACCGGGAGATCATTTTGGAGAATATCGACTACGATATCCTCACCCAGGATGAAAAGCTGGATAGGGACCGTCTGGACGAGCTGGTGGAGCTCATGGTGGATACCGTCTGCTCCAACCGGGAGATGATCCGTATCGCCGGGGACGACTACCCCGCCGAGGTGGTGAAGTCCCGGTTCTTGAAGATCGGCAGCTCCCACATCGAGTATGTGCTGGAACGGATGCGGGAGAATACCACCTATGTCCGCAATATCAAGAAATATCTGCTGGCGGCGCTGTATAACGCGCCGGTCACGATGGACAGCTACTACACATCCCTTGTCAGCCATGACCTGTACGGCAGCGGAGATCGGAGGTGAACGCCTTGCAGGAAGAAATCACGCAGAAAACCCTTGCGCTTTGTGTGGAGACCGGTAAAATGACCGCCCAGCTCTTGCAGCAGGCCATGAAGAAGGTGCTGGCGGATATGGAAAAGCACAAGAATGATCCGCAGCTCCGGCACGGCAAACAGACCCTCCGGCAGCTTATGAAGCATGGGGCCGGCGTGTCCAATATCGAGATCACAGACCAGAATATCAAGGCGTTCTCCGCCACGGCGAAGAAGTACGGCATCGACTTTGCCCTGAAAAAAGATACCACCGGGGAGATCCCCCGCTACCTGGTGTTCTTCAAGGGCAGGGACGCCGACGCGGTGACGGCGGCCTTCCGCGAGTTCTCCGCAAAGAATCTGGCGAAGGAGAAAAAGCCCTCCATCCGCAGGCGGCTGACCAAGGCCAAGGAACAGGCGAAGTGGCAGGAGCTGGAGCGGGGCGAGAAGGTCAAAAACAGGGATCGGGGGCTGGAACGATGACGGGAAAGCTGAAAAAGGTCCTGCTGCCGAACCTTCCGTATCTGCTATTCGTTTGGCTCTTTGACAAGCTCTGCCAGGCGGTCCGGCTCTCACCGGGGGCGGACGCTTCGGAAAAGCTGCTTCGTATCGCCCAGGGCTTCACCGAGGCCTTTGCCTCCCTCTGGCTCAGCCTGCATCCTCTGGACCTGCTGCTGGGCGTGGCCGGGGCGGCGCTTGTCCGGCTGGCGGTGTATCTGAAAGCAAAAAACGCGAAGAAATATCGCCGTGGCGTTGAGTACGGCAGCGCGAGATGGGGCCGGCCGGAGGATATCGCGCCCTACATAGACCCCGTTCCCGATTGGAACATCCCTCTGACCCGGACGGAAAGCCTCACCATGACCAGCCGCCCGAAGGATCCAAAAACGGCGAGAAATAAAAATATCCTGGTCATCGGCGGCTCCGGCAGCGGTAAGACAAGGTTCTTTGTCAAGCCGTCCCTGCTCCAAATGCACAGCTCCTATGTGGTCACCGATCCCAAAGGGCAGCTCCTTCGGGAAACGGGAAAACTCCTGGCGCACGGCGGGCCGAAGCGGGACGAGAACGGAAAGCCGGTGCGGGATAAGCACGGCAAGGTCGTCTATGAGCCATACCGTATCAAGGTCCTGAACACCATCAACTTTTCCAAAAGCATGAAATATAACCCGCTGGCCTATGTGCGCTCTGAGAAGGATATCCTCAAGCTGGTCAATGTCATCATCGCCAACACGAAGGGCGACGGTGAAAAATCCTCCGAGGATTTTTGGATCAAGGCCGAGCGTCTTTTATACTGCGCCCTGATCGGCTACATCTGGTATGAGGCGGAGCCGGAGGAAAAAAACTTCATCACCCTGCTGGAGCTTATCAACGCCTGCGAGGCCAGAGAGGACGACGAGACCTATAAAAGCCCCGTGGATATCCTCTTTGACGAGCTGGCGCAGGCGCAGCCGGAGCACTTCGCCGTCAAGCAATATGTCAAATTCAAAATGGCGGCCGGCAAGACACTCAAAAGTATTTTGGTGAGCTGCGGCGCCCGCCTGTCTCCCTTCGATATCAAGGAGCTGCGGGACATTATGACGGAGGACGAATTGGAGCTTGACACGATGGGCGACCGGAAAACGGCGCTGTTCCTCATTATGAGCGATACCGATACCACCTTCAATTTCGTCATCGCCATGCTGCAAAGCCAGCTTTTCAATCTGCTCTGCGACAAGGCGGACGATCTCTATAACGGGCGGCTGCCTGTCCATGTGCGGTGCCTTTTGGACGAGTTTGCCAATATCGGCCAGATACCAAACTTTGATAAGCTGATCGCCACCATCCGAAGCCGTGAGATATCGGCTTCTATTATTTTGCAGAGCCAGTCGCAATTAAAGACCATCTACAAGGACGCCGCGGATACCATTGTCGGCAACTGCGACGTCACCTTGTTTTTGGGAGGCAAGGAGAAGTCAACGCTGAAAGAGATTTCGGAGCTGCTGGGCAAGGAGACCATCGACAGCCTGAGCCAGTCTGAAAATCGCGGCGCGCAGACCTCTCACGGCCTCAGCTATCAGAAATTGGGAAAGGAGTTGATGACCCAGGACGAGATTGCGGTCATGGACGGCGGCAAGTGTATTTTGCAGCTTCGGGGCGTGCGCCCGTTTTTCAGCGACAAGTACGACCTGACAAAGCACCCCCGCTACAAATACCTGTCCGACGCCGACAAGAAGAACGTCTTTGACGTAGAACGGTACATGAAGCGCAGACCGGCCATCGTGAAGCCGGACGAGCCTTTCGATATGTACGAATTGAGCGCAAAAGAACTGGAACCCGACAACAATTCTACAAAACGAAAGGAAACATGATTTATGGATTTCTTCAACAGTGCCATCGACGTATTGCAGACCCTGGTCATCGCCCTGGGCGGCGGCCTTTGCGTGTGGGGCGGCATCAACCTTCTGGAAGGCTACGGCCAGGACAACCCCGCGGCCAAGTCGCAGGGCGTCAAGCAGCTTGTCGCGGGCGGCGGCGTCGCCCTGATCGGCGTGACCCTGATTCCTCTGCTGTCCGGCCTGCTTGGCTGAGCGGCGGCAGGACCATCCCACCCGGAGGCTCCCGTTTCACGGCGGGAGCCCCCGAAAGGAGGTGTGACCACCCGTGATAATTGAAATGATCCAGGAGTGGTTCAAGGAGCTGCTGATCGACGGCATCATCTCCAACCTCTCCGGGACCTTTGACACCGTGAATACGAAGGTGGGCGAGATCGCCGGCGAGGTGGGCATGACGCCGGCCGGCTGGAACGGCGGCATCTTCAACATGATCCGCGGCCTCTCTGAAACGGTCATCGTCCCCATCGCCGGCATCATCCTCACCTTCGTCATGTGCTATGAGCTGATCCAGCTCATCGTGGAAAAGAATAATCTCCACGATTTTGACACCTGGCTTTTCTGGAAGTGGATCTTCAAGACCTTCTGCGCGGTGCTCATCATCACTAACACTTGGAACATCGTCATGGCGGTATTCGATATGGCGCAGAGCGTGGTCAATCAGAGCGCCGGCGTCATCATCTCTGACGCGGGGATCGACATTTCCGGCGTGGTCGGCAATTTGGAAACGACCCTGGCGGACTGGAGCATCGGTTCTTTGCTGGGCCTGTGGTTTCAGAGCATTTTTGTGGGCCTCTGCTCCCATATCCTCACCATCGCCATCTTCCTTGTGATCTACGGAAGAATGATCGAGGTGTATTTGACCGTATCCGTGGGGCCGATCCCCTTTGCCACGATGGCCAACCGTGAGTGGGGCCAGACGGGGCAGAACTATTTGAAGTCCCTGCTGGCCCTGGGCTTTCAGGCGTTTCTTATCATGGTCTGCGTCGGCATCTACGCGGTGCTGGTGCAGAATATCGCCGTGGGGGACGATATCACCGTAGCCATCTGGGAGTGTCTGGGCTATACGGTGCTGCTGTGCTACACGCTGTTCCGCACCGGCAGCCTCGCAAAGAGCCTGTTCGGGGCGCATTGACGGGAGGCGGCCATGAAAAAATACAAGGTCATCTACGCGGATCCGCCCTGGGCCTATAAGGTCTGGAGCAAGAAGGGCGCGGGGCGCAGCGCCGAGAGCCATTACCCCACCATGGACATAGCGGCCATCAAGGCCCTGCCGGTGGGGGAGCTGGCGGACAAGGACTGCGCCCTGTTCCTCTGGATCACCTTCCCCATGCTGCGGGAGGCCTGGGGCGTCATGGACGCCTGGGGCTTCACCTTCAAGACCGTGGCCTTCGTCTGGATCAAGCAGAACCGGAAGTCGGACGGCCTGTTCACCGGCATGGGCTACTGGACGCGGGCCAACGCGGAGATCTGCCTGCTGGCGACCCGCGGATGCCCGAAGCGGGCGGCGCGGGATGTGAAGCAGGTCATCCTCTCCCACGTGGAGCGGCACAGCCAGAAGCCGGAGGAGGCGCGGCGGCGGATCGAAGCCCTCATGGGGGATGTGCCCCGTATTGAGCTGTTCGCAAGAGCCTCACCGCCCGGCTGGGATGTGTGGGGAAATGAAGTTGCAAGCGATATCCGGCTTGCGGAAAGGATGTGAACCATTGGCATACGTAACGGTCCCGAAGGACCTGACAAAAATCAAGAGCAAGATGCTGTTCGGCCTGACGAAGCGGCAGCTTGTGTGTTTCGGATCGGCGGCGCTTGTTGGAGTGCCGCTTTTCTTTTTGAGCAAGGGCAGCATGGGCACGACGCCGGCGGCGCTGTGCATGATCCTTGTGATGCTGCCCTTTTTCCTGTTCGCCCTGTATGAGAAGAACGGGCAGACCCCGGAGGCACTGCTGGGCAATCTGATCCAGTGCAAATTCATCCGTCCGAAAAAGCGTGTCTATCAGACAAATAACGCCTATTCCGCTTTGGAAAAGCAGGCGGAGCTGGAGCGGACGGTGGGGCGGATCGCCTCCGGCGCTGGGAAAAGAGGCAAGGGCCGACGCAGACTCACCCGGCAGGAGCGAAAGCAGATCGAGGCCGTCATCCGGCAGGCCAAGGGGGACGGCAAGAACCACACCGTACAGGCAAGCCTCCCCTTCCGCAATATGCACCCGGACGGCCTGTGCCGTCTGGACGACCGGCATTTTTCCAAAACCATCGCCTACGCCGACGTCAGCTACCGTCTGGCAGGGCCGGACGATCAGCGGGATATCTTTGAACGCCTCTGCGATTTCTATAACGGCTATGACCCCTCCATCGGCGTGCAAATGACCCTGAGCAGCAGCCACAAGGCCGACGGCGGGGACCTGTTCCGCATGGCGGCCCAGGGGGACGAGCTGGACGGGATCCGCGCCGAGGCCTCCGGCATCCTGCAAACACAGTATGAGCGCGGCAGCAACGGCTATGTGAAAAGCAAGTATGTCACGCTGACCATCGAGGCGGAGAGCATCCAGGCGGCGCGGGCAAGGTTTTCCCGCATCGAGGCGGACACCCTGAACCGCTTCAAGGTCATGGGCGCGGCGGCAAAGGTGCTGGACGGCAAGGAGCGGCTGGCGCTGCTGCACGGCCTCCTCCATCCCAGAGGGGAGCCCTTCGCCTTTGAATGGGACTGGCTGACGCCCTCCGGCCTGTCCGTAAAGGATTTTATCGCGCCTTCTTCCTTCGAGTTTGGGGAGACGCGGCGCTTCCGCATGGGCGAAATGTACGGCGCGGTGTCCTTTTTGCAGATTTTGGCCCCGGAGATCCAGGACCGTATCCTCACGGATTTCATGGATGTGGAGGGAAACCTTCTCGTCACCATGCACGTCCGCGGCATCAACCAGAACGAGGCCATCAAGATGGTCAAGCGCAAGATCACCGATCTGGACGCCATGAAGATCCAGGAGCAGAAGAAGGCCGCACGCAGCGGCTACGATCTGGATATCCTCCCCTCTGACCTCTCCACCTACGGCGGCGCGGCGAAAAATCTCTTGCAGGATTTGCAGAGCCGCAACGAGCGAATGTTCAATATGACCTTCCTCATGCTGCATCTGGCGCCCACGAAGCAAAAGCTGGAGATCGCCGTTTCGCAGTCGGCCAGCGTCGCCCAGACCCACAACTGCATCCTGACCCGGCTGGACTTCCAGCAGGAGGACGGGCTGATGTCCTCGCTGCCGCTGGGCCTCAACCGTATCAAGATCGAACGGAGCCTCACCACTTCGGCGCTGGCGGTATTCGTCCCCTTTGTGACCCAGGAGCTTTTCATGGGCGGGGACGCCATGTATTACGGGCTCAACGCCCTGTCCGGCAATATGATCCTCTTAGACCGCAAGCAGTCCCGATGCCCCAACGGCCTTGTGTTCGGCACGCCGGGCAGCGGCAAGTCCATGAGCTGCAAGCGGGAGATCACCTATGTCATGCTGACCACGAAGGATAACGTCATCATCTGCGACCCGGAGGACGAATATTCCCCGCTGGTGAACCGGCTGGGCGGCCAGGTGATCCGGCTCTCTCCCAATAGCCGCGACTATGTAAATCCCCTGGATATCAACCTCAATTACAGCGAGGAAGAAAACCCGCTGGCGCTGAAAAGCGATTTCGTGCTGTCCTTCTGTGAGCTTATCATGGGCAGCAAGACAGGGCTGGAGGCCATCGAGAAAACCGTCATCGACCGTGCCGTGCAGAAGATCTATCAGCCTTACTTCGCGGATCCCCGGCCGGAGAATATGCCGATCCTCTCCGACCTCATGGCAGCCCTCACCGCCCAGCATATCCCGGAGGCGGACCGTGTGGCCCAGGCGCTGGACCTGTATGTGAACGGCTCTCTCAACTTCTTCAACCACCGTACCACCGTGGATATCCGCAACCGCCTTGTCTGCTTCGACATCAAGGGGCTTGGCAAGAACCTGAAAAAGCCAGGGATGCTCATTGTCCAGGACGCGGTGTGGAACACCGTCACGGTGAACCGCTCCATTGGGCGGGCCACCTGGTATTTCGTGGACGAGTTCCATTTGCTCTTGAAGGAGGAGCAGACGGCGGCGTACAGCGCCGAGATCTGGAAGCGCTTCCGCAAATGGGGCGGCGTCCCGACCGGGGCAACGCAGAACCCGAAGGACCTGCTGCACAGCCCGGAGATCGAAAACATTCTGGAAAACAGCGATTTTATCTATTTGCTGAACCTCTCTGCGGGCGACCGCAAGCTGATGACGGAGCGGCTGAACATCTCCGCCGAGCAGCTTGCCTATGTGACCAACGCGGACCCCGGCAGCGGCCTTCTGTTCTTCCAAAATGTGATCCTGCCCTTCAAGGACGAGTTTCCCAAGACCACCGAGCTATACAGACTTCTCACGACAAAGCCCAGCGAGGTTTCCCATGGCGGGGAAACCGGATAAGGAAAGGATGGGACAAGATATGAAATATGTGATCGACAGCAAGACCTATGAAAACCACATCAATGATGAGGTGCATCTGTACGGACTTCTCCATCAGCTCGCCTTCCTGGCGGAGAAGGCGAAGGACGAGAAGGATCTGGAAAATCTGGCCGAGACGGCAAAGCGCTACGGAGAGATCGCGGAGGAAAAGTTTGCCGCCTGGCGTATCCCCGGCCGCTATCTGGTGTTTGGGGACAGGAAGGACCTTGCCGAGCTGAAAGCGGTGGAGCTCACGCCGCTGACCGCCGTACTGAAAGAGCATGACGCAAAAATCAGGGAAAAGCAGCGCGCCGCCACCGCTGATGATCCCGCCTACATCATCTCCGGCGGCGCCTTCCGTATGCTGGTGGGCGATCTCTTTGACCTGCTGGCGCAGTACAGCTTTCTCCGCAACCGTGTTCTGGAAGTGAAAACGGAGCGGCAGCTTGCGCGGCTGCAAAAGAATCTCTCCGGCGAGAATCCGAGCATCCGAAGGATGTACCGCAGGTGGGGCTTTGCGGAGGATCAGGTCGTCACCTGCTATGACATTCTGGAGGCAACGCTGCGGCGCGCGCATCTGACGCCCTATGACCCGGAGGATGCGGCGGAGGCCGGCATCGGCTGTGGCCGCTGCTGCGCCCTCTGCGGAGATCATGCCTGCGAGGACGACTATGACTGAGCTGACCCATGTGAGCCTGTTTTCCGGCATCGGCGGGCTGGATCTGGCGGCGGAGGCGGCGGGCTTCCGCACTGTCTGCCAATGCGAGTGGGCGGACTATCCCTATTCCGTTCTGGAAAAGCACTGGCCGGAGGTGCCGAGATTCCGGGACATTACGACTTTTACAAAGGAGGCGTTTTTTGAAAAAACAGGACTTGAAACCGTTACCGTCCTCTCCGGCGGCTTTCCCTGCCAGCCCTTCTCCACCGCGGGGCAGCGAAAGGGCTTTGCGGATGAACGCTACCTGTGGCCGGAAATGTGCCGCGTTATTACCGAGCTGCGGCCCCGTTGGGTGCTTGGGGAAAATGTTGCTGGCTTCATCAATATGGGGCTCGACAAAACGATCTTTGACCTGGCAAAAGCGGGATACGCTGTTCTCCCATTCGTATTTCCGGCTTGCGGCGTCGGCGCATGGCATGAGCGCCAGCGAACTTTTATCGTCGCGGCTGATGTTTCCCACGCCCCTTGCCTCCGACAAGAACACCTGCAGGGACGCGGCCAACCTGGATGTGTACCTCTCCGACAACGGGATCTTCCGCAAGGTGAACCGGAACGGGGCCATCTGGAGCCTGAGCCTGTCGGCGGCGGTGTTCTATCTGACCCCGGCAGCGTCGGAGGGCTACCGCTCTACGCTGAAACCGGCGGCGTTTCGGAACAGCGCCCCGTCTGCCAACCTGTCATCCCAGGTGATCCGGCAGGAGCAGTCGCTATCCGAGACGGCGGCGCTGAACCCGGATTGGGTGGAATGGCTCATGGGCTTCCCCCGGAAATGGACGGACGTATCCTCTGGGCCGCCGAACCGGAGGGAGTCCCCCGTATCACAGAAAACACCGCAGACCGCGCCCTACGGCTGAAAACCCTGGGCAACGCGGTCTGCCCGCCCCAGGCATATCCCATTTTCAAGTATATCTCCATGATCGAGACGGGCGAGTGCGTGAGCATTTGCCCCTACGGAAAGGCAGGTGGTGACGCATGAAGGAATGGAAAGCCTCCGAGAAGGAGGCGCAGAAGATGACCCGCGACGGAGCCATTTCCGTCAACATGGTCACAGGCGAGGCGAGCCATGTTTCAGACCGTGCGCCGGAGCAGGACTATTCCCCCTCCGGCGATTCCACGGCGCTGGCGAGGACTGTCCTCCACCATCTGGACGACCGGCGCGTCCGGAAGTCTCAGAAGAAAAAGCGGCGGAACCGCCGCAAAGCCTACCGGGAGGGTACGGCGGCAAATAGCCGCCCATCCTCCCGTTTGCAATTCACCGAGGAGGAACGCGCCGCACCGGAGCTGCAAAAGGCGATCCGCAAGTCTGACAAGGCGGCGGATAAGCTGGACGCGGCAAGGGCCGCCATCCCCAAAAAGCGCGTTCTGGGCACGGAGCGTGTCTTTGACGAGGCTTCCGGCGCCGGGCGTACAAGACTGGTATTCCATGAGACGGATAAGCCGGCTTCGATCCGGCAGCCGGGGCCGAACCCGCTGGCGCGGCCTTTGCAGGAGGTCGCTCACACCGCCCACGCCAAGGTGCGGGAGGTGGAGCAGGAGAACTCCGGCGTGGCCGCAGGCCATCTCACCGAGCGCGGCATGGAAAAGGCCGTGGGCTATGGGAACCGCAAGCTGCAAAACTGGCGGGCGGAGCGGCAGGT
>OMAS01001328.1_pt1 | contig 10452 bp, 9 predicted proteins | sample 1674031 | NCBI WGS metagenome assembly OMAS01 (sample SAMEA103958138, study PRJEB25191) | human gut metagenome | biome: human-associated habitat [ENVO:00009003]; feature: intestine environment [ENVO:2100002]; material: feces | place: Germany | collected 2013/2015 | reverse complement strand
CAATTTCCCAGCGGGCCGATGTGGGCATCGGCCCCTACAAACAAGTGGGTAAATCCATACAGATTCGCCGAAGACCTCTTTAGAACAGCTGCTTTCCGCCGTATCCATCGCACCACTGACCCAAATTTTCCATCAGGAGGAGCCGCCATGAGCGCTTCGCGCATGAAAAATCTGATCCTTCTCATTCTGACGCTCTGTGCGCTGGGGCTTCTGTGCATCGTCGTTCCGAACCGACTTGCGCAGACGCATGAGCAGCGGCAGATGCTGCAGGAGCTGAAGACACTTTACGAGAGCTACGGCCTTTCCGTTTTGCTCGACGAGCTTCCGCGCAGTCCCGTGCTCTACAGTGTCGAGCTTTCTGAGGACGGCGCGCAGACCGCCGCGCAGGCGCTGCTCGGCGCGAAGGCCGCGCCCGCAGGCGAATCCGGCTTTGAGAGCACCTACGAATCCGAGCTTGGGACGCTCCATATCACGCGCACGGGCGGCTTCTCCGCCGTGATGACCGGCGGCAGCCGGGTGCGGAGTTCTGAAAAGGCCGCAGAAAAGCTGCTGCGCGCCATGGATTTTCAATATCAGACCCTCACGCGGGAGCAGACGGAGACGGGTGCCGTGCAGATCCGCACCTCGCAGACGCTGCTCGGCGTGCCGGTGCTCGGCAGCCAGCTGGCGCTGACCTACACGGACGATTGCCTCACGGCGGTCGAGGGCACGTTTTATACCGGCGGAAGCTCCATTACGCGCGTGTCGGAGCAGGAGGCCATCTCCGCCGCTGACGCGCTGGCGCAGCTGCTGGCCCGGCGTGACGCGCTCGGCTGGGTCGGAAGCGCGGTGACGGGTCTTACGCAGGCGTATCTGCCGTCCGATCAGGCCGGTACGGGCATCCGCTTCGTGCCGGTCTGGCTGGTCGAAACGGACGCGGGAAGCTTTTTTATCAACGGCATTACGCGCGAAATCACGGCGGAAACATAGCGTCCACCGTCTGCGCCTGTCGAATTATGAAGAAAATCTGAAGATTTCCTGCTGCTGCATTGTCATTTTCCTTTACATTCCTGCCGTGGTGTGCTATTCTAATAGCGGCCAAATTTGGCTTTGTTAACATAACGCATTTCCGCAAACACTCTTAGTGTCAACTGATGTCAACTGACGCTACCAAAGAGGGATTACATTTTGATCAAATACATCGTTCAAGGCGGCACAAAGCTTTCCGGCTCCGTGACCATTTCCGGGGCCAAGAACGCGGCGGTCGCGATCCTGCCGGCCACGCTGCTCGTCAGCGGCCCCTGCCGGATCGAAAACGTACCGGATATTTCAGACGTTCGTCTGCTGCTGGAGATCCTGCGCGATATGGGCGCGGAGATCCGGCGCTACGGCCGCAACACGCTCGAGATCGACTGCACCCGCGCTCGCAACGCGACCGCGCCCATCGAGCTTGTCCGCCGTATCCGCGCGTCGTATTATCTCATCGGCGCAGAGCTTGGCCGCTTCGGCCATGCCCATGTCGCCATGCCGGGCGGCTGCAACTTCGGCGTCCGCCCCATCGACCAGCACATCAAGGGCTTCGAGGCCATGGGCGCCATGGTCGAGCAGGCCGGCGGCTATGTCTGCGCCGACGCCCCGAAGGGCGGGCTGCGCGGCGGCCATGTCTATCTTGATATCGTCTCCGTCGGCGCGACGATGAACATCCTGCTTGCGGCAGTTTTGTGCAGCGGCATGACGATCATCGAAAACTGCGCCAAGGAGCCGCACATCGTCGACCTCGCGAACTTCCTGAACGCCATGGGCGCGCAGATCTCCGGCGCGGGCACCGACGTCATCAAGGTGCGCGGCGTCAAGGCGCTGCACGGCGGCTGCTATTCCATCATCCCCGACCAGATCGAGGCGGGCACGTATATGGCCGCTGCCGCCGCAGTCGGCGGCGACGTGCTGATCGAAAACGTCATCCCGAAGCACCTCGACTGCATCACCGCCAAGCTGCGCGAGATCGGCGCGGACATCACGGAGTATGACGACGCCATCCGCGTCGAATCCGCCTACCGCCTGCACCGCGCGAACGTCAAGACCATGCCGTACCCCGGCTTCCCGACCGATATGCAGCCGCAGATCACCGTCTGTCTGGCCACCGCCGTCGGCACCAGCCTCGTGACCGAGGGCGTCTATGACAACCGCTTCCGCTACACGGCCGAGCTTGGCCGCATGGGCGCAAATATCCAGGTCGAGGGCAAGACCGCTATCATCGACGGCGTGCAGACGCTGCGCGGCTGCGAGGTCCGCGCCTGCGACCTGCGCGCGGGCGCTGCGATGGTCATCGCCGCCATGTGCGCCGAGGGCATGACGCTCATCGAGGATGCGCACTTCATCGAGCGTGGCTACGAGGACATCGTCGGCAAGCTCACCGCGCTCGGCGCGCATATCCGCCGCATCGAAACCTACGAAACCCCCAGCGTCTCAGAGGACGCCGGCTGAACAAAATTTCCCCGGCAGGACAATTTTGAAGAGATCCCAAAAAGCTAGTGTTCAAGCAGCCGAACGGGCTTGCTGTCTGTGAATCACAGGCGGCAAGCCCGTTCGCTTTGCCTTGATTCAGCGGTTGTTGCAGGTTTGTAAGGTTTTGTCACTTAAACCGTTGGCTTTCCTGTTGGATAAGACCCGCTCAAAGGTTTCCTCAAAGGTAGCCGTGTTTTGGAGCATCTGCATCAGAATGCCCTTACTTCCTCTGACCTTCAGCAGATCCGAAAGGCTGTAAATTTTCTGATGCCCATGTGCCAGTCGAACCGGCAGGCCCAGCGGGAGCTGATGGGCGTCAATGCAAGGACAACGGCGCTTCTGAATACCTCGTATAATTGCAGATACGCAAAAGGCACGACGCAATGTCGTGCCTTTTCTGCATCATTCATATTGCCGGTTCAGTGCAGGAGTTTCGGCTTTCCTGCGCTCATTTTTGCACTTGTTTTCGCAGCAAGGACTTTACTTGCCCATGCGAAGAAGTATGGCACAGAGTTGAACAGATAACTGGTGTGCATCAGTTCGTCCAGCAGCTCTTCCATCGTAAACGGCCGGTATCCATAGGGGCTCATCTCGCCAATATAATCGTCCAGCTGGTCACGCGCCGCCGCCCGCAGGAACTTTTTCGTATCCTTGTTCGCTTTCGCAAGGCGCTTGATGTAGTCCTCTGCCTTATCGAACTGATTCAGCTTGTAATACAAAACTGCCAGCGGCAGGAGCATCTGCGTTTCCTCATAGGAATCGAACTGCTTATGGAGCGCCAGCGCGTGCATCTCGTCTTCCATATAGGCATACAAATGCATCAGCTGATAGCGGACGCCGAGATTATCGTTCTCGCACAATTCCACCAGGCGCTGCCCTTCGTCGATCGCCCGGCGCATCATGCCGCAGGAAATTAAAACGTCAAAGTATGTATAGCGCACGCGCATATATGGTCTGGTTTCAAACGCTGTCCAAAACTCACCGGCGTACTCCTTGAACGCGCCGGACTTTTCCATCTGCTTGTCCGCTGCGTCGAGCAGCTCCTGCAGGGCAAGCCGCCGCTCGTCCGGCTGCTCCGCTGTGCGCAGAATCAATTGGAGTCTTGCATCCAGATTGTCCGGCTCCAGCTCCAGCGCCTTGTGCAGATATTCCACTCTTTTTTTCTTCGACGTGACCTGTTCGGCGAGATCCAGATAATCGTCCGCCGTTTCAGGCGCAGATTCTTTCTGCTCTTTGCATTTTAGATTGTATTCTGCAAAGAACCGCTCCGCCAGGGCATCCACGTCGGCTTCGTTCTCCGTGTCCTCTGCGTGAGCGTCCAGGAATTTCTGCAATTCTTTCAAAACCTTTTCTGAGTCTCTGCTCATTTTATCGCGCCTCCCGTATCTGTTGCATGCTGTTTGGTTTCTCTGCATGAATTATACCAGATTCGTCAACATTCGTCGAGAGATACATGCCAAAACGACTATGATTCTTACCAGTCTGTACCGCAACATCCTTTTTTCCTGAATAGCTTTTTCAGAAAATGCCCAATTCTCTCGATTTACGTAGAAATATGAAAATCAAAAAACTAGATTTACGCTGTCCTCTCTGAAAAAATTCAAGACGAAATATGCCGATCAGCTTCATATCCCTTATGTTTTGCATACCGGCGATTTCAAAGAGGAAGACAGCATCGTATTTCTTCCGTTGTATATGACCCCACTGCTATAATAAGTGATGTGCAAAAGTACGGCAAGCGCTCCGCAGCCGTCTTCGCCTGTGCCGCCCACGCGTCCTGCGCAGCCCGAGCCTGCCGAACCTGTGACGCAGTCCGCTCCGCAGGGAAAGCCCGTTGTGTTCTCTCTGGTGCCTGAGCTGCCAGCCCAGCCGCAGCGGACTAACAGATACTGCCCGCACTGCGGCGCGCCCGTCAAGCTGTCCGACGCCGTATTCTGCACCGTATGCGGTAAGAGCCTTTCATAATCCCCCCCGCCACAAGAAACAGGGCTGTCTCAAATGATCGAAACATCATTGAGACAGCCCTGTTTTTTGATTTATGGACTTATGCGAACGTACCGTTCAGGGATTGGGTCAGGCCGGACAGTACGCCGGTGATCGTCAGCAGGACGCCCAGAATGATCGCCAGCACGTAGACGCAGAAATAGCTGCGGGCATAATTGCGGCGGTTGATGTTCGCGCTGCCGATGGCGTGGACGATCAGGAAGATCCAGCCCAGGAGCGGCAGGGCGTAGAGAATGCCGAGGCCAAAATAGCTCCACGGCGACAAGGGGCGGTACGCCTCCGGCAGGTGCTGCAGTTCAAATTCGTTCATGTGTCTTCCTTCTTTCTTACAAATGCTCCTTGCAGGTCAGCTGCGCGACGTCCAGCCGGAACACGGCCGCGCGCTGCGCCTGCTCGTCTGTAAAGGTAAACAGACGGCTCTTTTCATAGTGCGCCATAATTGCCGACAGCGCCCGCTTCTTTTCCTCCGGCTCCTGCACCTCGCAGATCACGCCCGTTCCGATCACGCTCTGATAGCGATAGGAATACGAGCAGCCGGTCTGTCCGGCTGCGAGCGCGTGCGCGCAGTCCAGCTCAAAGCCGACGCGCGGCGCAGTGCGGATGAGCTCTGCCTTGCGGCCCTCGTGCGCGCCGTGGAAATAAAACCGGTCAGGTGAGCCGGGGACAAAGGCGAAATTCAGCGGCACGATGTACGCCCCCTCCGGGCAGGAAAAGCCGACACGGCAGCATTCGCAGGACTCGATTACCTGCAAAATCCGTTCGCGGTCCGTGACCGCGCGGTCAGCCCGTCTCATGCCAGCCGGACGCCGCCTGCCTGCCGGATCGAGAGCACGTGGCAGCGGCCCTCGCCGAGCACGGCCTCCATATTGGCGCGGAAGGACGCAAGCGCTTCATTCGGCACGAACGCCAGCAGCGTCCCGGCAAAGCCGCCGCCGTGAATGCGGCAGGCGCCGCGCCCGGCAAGCTGCTTTTCACAGGCAGCCAGCGCAAGGGCCATCTGCTGGTGCTCCCGGCTCCCGGCAGGAACCACGTTCTGCAGCAGCATCCACGACGAGCGCCCGGAATCGCGCACGCCCGCAAGGAAGCCCTCAAAATCGTCCCGTTCCAGCGCCTGCACCTGCTGCTGCACCCGGCGGTTTTCGTCAAAGAAATGCATCGCGCGCAAAACGGCGCGGTCGCCCGCCGCCTCGCGGGCCGCCTTGAGCTTTGCGTAGAATTCCGCCTCGTCCACCTCGCGCAGCACGTCCTTACCGAACACGCGGGCTACGCGGCGCATTTCCTCGGGGATGGCGGCGTATTCGTCCGTCAGATCTGCGTGATCCGCGCCGGAATCGAGCGTGCAGAGCGTGTAGCCGCAGTGCGCAAAATCGAACGCTGCCTGCCGGACGGCGGGGTGCGCCGGGTCGGCAAAATCGATGAAGACCAGCCCGCCGACGCTGGAGGCCATCTGATCCATGAGGCCGCAGGGCTTGCCGAAATAGACGTTCTCGGCATACTGGCCGATCTGCGCGATCTCGATGGCGGAGCATTTTTTATCGAAAAACAGCTCGTTGCAGATCGTGCCGATCAGAACCTCGAATGCGGCGGAGGACGACAGACCGGAGCCGGGCAGGACGGTCGAGCGGACAGCCGCGTCAAAGCCGTGCAGCTTACAGCCGCGCTGCGCAAACGCCGCAGCAACGCCGCGCACGAGCGCGGCGGTCGTATTTTTTTCTTCCGCGTGGACGGACAGATCATTCAGATCAATCTCGACCGGGGCATAGCCCTCGGACGCAACGCGGATGATGGAATCAGGCCGCAGCGTGACCTCCGCCGTCGTTTCCAGATCGACAGCCGCAGCCAGCACGCAGCCGTGCTGATGGTCGGTATGGTTGCCGCTGATCTCCGTGCGGCCCGGCGCGGAAAAGCGATAGCTTGTCTGCATATGCAAACGCCTCCGTTCCCCCCGCCTCCCGGCGGGGCATCTTTTTCTGTATTATACCTGATTTCCAGCCTTCCGGCAAGAGCCATTCTGCCAAAACAGAAAGCAGCCGGCAGACAAGTCTCTGCCGGCTGCTTTGGTACACAAAGGAGCGAATATGAATCGTATCAGAACGTTGCGACGTTCTGCTCGGCAGGCTCGGCGGGCTGCACGTTCACAGCCGTCAGGATGGGTCCGACGCCCTTGTAGAGCGTGTGGAACTTGACCTCGACCGTCGCCGTTACCCAGACCCAGCTTCTGGCCGCAAGGCCGGAGGCCGCCGCGAATCTGCACGGCAGGCCCATGAACGTGATATCCGCCTCGCAGCAGGTCATGACGAACCGGCCGGGAGCAAACATCCCCTCTTTTTCCCGGCGCAGGCGCGCGACCTGCCCCTTGAATTTCACGGTCTTGCCCGCGTATTTCTTGGGTTCCTCCGTGATATCGCGGTAGAACAGGGCATAATCCTCGTCCCTGATCTCGACCACGGGCGCGTTCAGGTCGAACGGCAGCGGGTCTTCGATATCGTCATAGTGCGTCGAGCCGTCGGTGTATTCATAGAGAATGTCGATCTTCCGGTTCACGGCGCGGGCGATCTTGTGGTACGGCATGACGTCCGTGCCGGGGGCCATGCGGTTGAGAACCAGCATCTCCGCGCCTGCCAGCTTGTCCACGACGAGCTGGCGCATATTGGCGTTGTAGCTGAGGAAGGTCGTCGCGTCGGCAAACATGACCTCCTGCGCGATCTTCCAGTGGTCGGGGGTCTTGAGGTAGAAATCCGCAGCAAGATGCATCCCGTTGAGCTCCACGACCACACGCTCGGCCCGGTATTTCTTCTGCAGGCCGGTCAGCAGCTCCGGGCTGAGGTCTTCGTAGTCCAGAACCTGCTCGTAGACCTCCTTGTGCGGGTAGGCCGAGACGTCGTATTCCTCCTCGCCCTCCTCGAAAACCAGCAGAAGCGTCCGCTCGCCGGTGTTGAAGCGCTCATCCTCGAGCGTTTCCTGAATGAACTTCGTCTTGCCGGACTCCAGAAAGCCGGTAAAGACGTACATGGGGATATCAGGCATAGCCATAGAGAAAACTCCTTACTGCTTTTCCACGCCGAAGAGCTTCGCAACAGCCTCTTCGTTCAGCTTCGAGCCGATCACGCAGATGCGGCCCGTGACCATCGCGCCGCCGTCGCGGATATCCGGCTCACCGGGGACATAGTCGAAGTGGATCCACTTCTCGCCCTCCGCGTTTGCTACATAGCCCTTCGCGCGCAGGATGATGCCGTAGGTCTCCGCGTCCTCAAGCGCCTTCAGGATGCGCTCGATCTCGGCCTTTGTGAATTTCTTGTGCGTTTCCTCGCCCCAGCTGATGAAGACCTCGTCGGCATCACGGCCGTGGTGGTGATGGTGATGATGGTGGTGCTCATGCTCGTCGTCAACGTCGTCATCGTGATGGTGGTGGCAGGCGCAGTCCGGGTCATCGCATTCATCGTCATCGTCGTCATCATGGTGATGATGGTGATGGTGCGCGTCCTCGTCGTCATCCTCGTCGTGGTGATGATGGTGGCAGGCGCAGTCCGGATCGTCGCACTCGTCGTCCTCGTCATGGTCATGATGATGGTGGTGCGCCTCTTCTTCGAGCTTTGCAAGCTCGATGGCGATGGTGCTGCGCTGCTCCATCGCCTCCATCAGCTGCTCGCCGGTCAGCTCCGGCCACGGGGTCGTAACGATCACGGCGTCCTTGTTGTGTTCGCGGATCATGTTGACGCACTGGTCGAGCTTTTCCTCCGTCATGCCGTCGGTGCGGCTGAGGATGATGGTGTTGGCCGTCTCGATCTGGTTATTGTAGAACTCGCCGAAGTTCTTCATATACATCTTGCACTTCGTCGCGTCCGCCACGGTCACGAAATTGCCGAGCTGCACGTCGTCGGACGTGACCTTGCGCACGGCACCGATAACGTCGGACAGCTTGCCGACGCCGGACGGCTCGATCAAGATGCGGTCGGGCGCATACTCCGCAATAACCTTCTTGAGCGCGCGGCCGAAATCGCCCACCAGCGAGCAGCAGATGCAGCCGGAGTTCATCTCCGTGATCTGGATGCCCGCCTCCTGCAGAAAGCCGCCGTCAATGCCAATTTCGCCGAATTCGTTCTCAATGAGGACGAGCTTCTGGCCGTGATAGGCTTCCTTGATCATTTTTTTGATGAGCGTCGTCTTGCCAGCGCCGAGAAAGCCAGAATAAATATCAATTTTTGTCATACAGGAACACCTTCCAGTTGCATTATTTTATTGAATTAGTATAGCACTTTCCCATGGGAACATCAAGGTTTCTTCCTAAAATATTCATCGGTTTCTGCAAAAGGAATTGACAAACCTGCCTGGATATGATAAGATGATTCACGGCTTTGGAGGCCGGCATTCGGAGAGATGTCCGAGCGGTTTAAGGAGCTGGTCTTGAAAACCAGTGACACAGCAATGTGCCGTGGGTTCGAATCCCACTCTCTCCGCCATTTTCTTTCCTTCATATCGGCTCAACCGACCTGCGGAAGTACCCAAGTGGCCGAAGGGGCTCCCCTGCTAAGGGAGTAGGCGTCTAAAAAGCGCGCGAGAGTTCAAATCTCTCCTTCCGCGCCAGAAAAACCTTGAAAACATCTGTTTTCAAGGTTTTTCTTTTATCAATTTTCCGCTGCTTCAAGCGGTTCGGGCGTCCGGAATTCCGTGTGGCGGCTGCTTTGGCCGGTATCTTATCATGCTCTGTTGCATGGAGCTCTACGATATTCTCTTTTTCGACTGGTTCCTGCTCTGCCATTCAAACTTCTTCCCGCATTTTTATCCCGAGCTGAAGGGCATCGTAGGGCCGCATATGTTCGGCTACAATAAAAGGACGCACATCCTGCACTTCCTGCTCTATATCCCCCTCTGCGCCGTGATCGCAGGGATCTGCATGATTTTTTAAACGCCCCTGCACCGCCCGGCGATTCGCCGGTATGTTTTTCGCAACTTTTCTGCACCTTCCGCTTGACAAGCAGGAATATCTGTGGTAATATATCCGAGCAGTTGAAAGACTGCAAACGCGCGAGTGGTGGAATTGGCAGACTCGCTAGATTCAGGTTCTAGTGTCCACTCCGGACGTGCGGGTTCAAGTCCCGCCTCGCGCACCAACTCCTCAGATTCTTCGGAATTTGAGGAGTTTTTCTTTATCAAAAATTCGCAGAAATGCATTGCAAACGCTGCATGTTTGCGCTATCATCGGGGTAGTAATGCAAAACCGGAAGGTGAGGTGCATCGGATATGGAAACCCAAAATACGACCACTGCACAGGAACCAAAGCCTGTGCGCGGGCAGGGCGTGCTGGAATGGTACGAAGCACTCATTTCGGCCGCGCTGGTGCTGGTGCTGGTCTTCTCGTTCTTTTTCCGCATCATTCAGGTGGACGGCAGCTCCATGGTGCCCACGCTGGTCAATGGGGACAAGCTGATCGTCTGGGGCGCGGGCTACACGCCCCAGCGCGGGGACGTGGTGATCGTGGACAGCTATACTTCCTACGGCAAACCGCTGGTCAAGCGGGTCATCGCCAAAGGCGGCGACACCATCTCCATCGACTACGATGCCGGAACTGTGGAAGTAAACGGGGAACTGCTGCAGGAGGACTACATTGCAGCTCCTACCTATCTGGGCTACGATGTGCAGTTCCCGTTCACGGTGCCGGAGGGCACCCTGTTTGTGATGGGGGATAACCGCAACGAATCGCTGGACAGCCGCTCCTCTTATGTCGGCTGCATTGACGAGCGTGATATTCTGGGCAAGGTACTGTTGTGCTTTATGCCCTTTACAGATTTTGGGGTGGTAAAATGAACGAAATGGATACCCGCTTTGCAAACCAGTACAATATTCAGTGGTTCCCGGGCCACATGACCAAGACCCTGCGCATGATGGAGCAGGAGATCCAGCATGTGGACGCCAGCCTTGTGCTGCTGGACGCCCGCATCCCGCTTTCCAGCCTGAACCCGGAGA
>OMAS01001321.1_pt1 | contig 10502 bp, 11 predicted proteins | sample 1674031 | NCBI WGS metagenome assembly OMAS01 (sample SAMEA103958138, study PRJEB25191) | human gut metagenome | biome: human-associated habitat [ENVO:00009003]; feature: intestine environment [ENVO:2100002]; material: feces | place: Germany | collected 2013/2015 | reverse complement strand
GGCAGGACATCAGCGGCACGTATCTGGGAGCGGATGGCCGCTACTTTGCCAAGGTGACGGACGATACCTTCAACTGGGACAACTATCAGAAGAATCTGGCGGCGGTGGAGACGTTTTTCGCCGCCAACGACGGTAAGCGCTGTACGGCGCTGATCGTGCCCAGCCCCGCCGGTGTGCTGCGGGACAGTCTGCCCGAGGACGCGCCGTATTACGACGAGGACAGGGCGTTTGCCATGCTGGAGGAGCATCTGGGGACGGCGTTTGCCGATGCGCGTCAGGCGCTGGCCGGTGTGGCCGATCCCTACTACCACACGGATCACCACTGGACCACGGCGGGAGCACAGGCGGCCTACCATATCTGGGCGGAGGCCACGGGGCACACCGCCCGCAGCTATGCGCTGGTACAGGCCACGGACCGGTTCCGCGGGACGCTGTACTCCAAGGTGCTGCTGCCGGACAGCGTGTACGACGAGGTGGACTACTGTCCCGACATCACCATCGAGTCCGCCGACTGCGACGGGACGGAGCGGGGCAGCCTGTACGACATGGCGGCGCTGGAGAAGAAGGACAAGTACGAGCTGTTTTTAGGCGGCAACTATGCCAAGGCGGTGCTTCGCACCGGCGTGGAGAACGGGAAGCACCTGCTGCTCATCAAGGACTCGTTTGCCAACAGCCTTGTGCCGTTCCTGTGCGGCGACTACGAGACCATCACCATGGTGGACCTGCGGTACTGCCGCGAGAAGATACAGCCGCTGGCCGATGAGGCCGACGATGTGCTGGTGCTGTACGAGATCACCAACTTCGCCGCCGACGGCAATCTGTTCAAGCTGAATCTGAAATGAGACAACAAAAAAAGATGACCGCCATGTGCGGTCATCTTTTTTTGCTGTCTCAGAAGTCCACCACGCCGTCCAGTACCCGGAGGTCGTAGGGCTCGAACACCACCTTGCGGTAGGCGTCCACGTCCATCTTCACGCCGGTCCAGTCGCTGTGGATGTCGCCGTTCTGCTTGATGAGGATGTCGTACAGAATGTCGTAGGTCACGCCGTCCGGTCCCTTTTCCTCGATGGTGGAGTAGGGCAGGGTCTTGTGGTACGTCATGTGCAGGCCCTTGTATACAAAGTGGAAGCCGTTGCGCATGCGGCAGCCGTCCAGACCCTTGTAGGTGAACAGGCGCTTCAGGTCCTGCAGGATCTTGTCATTGTCCTCCTCATACAGGTTCTCCGGCGTGGTCTCGGTGTAGTCGTAGCGGAACTGGATGGGGATGTTGTAGGGCAGGAAGCGCTCCACATAGGCAGGGAGCTTGTCCGCCGGATAGTGCTTGTAGAGCACGCAGTTGATGCGGGTGGGGCAGGCAATCTGCCCCAGCACCTGGTCGGGACTCTCCTCCACGTATTTTACCAGGTGGCGGGAGATGTTCATGCAGGTGATCTTGTGCCTGTTCCGCTCCGTAAAGGCCAGCATCTCGTCAAAGCTGGTGGTCTCCTGGGCGGGGAAGGTGGTGTTGATATACACCTTGTGGGTGGTAGGAATGGCGTCCAGCATCTGCTGCAGCGCGTTCAGGTCCGCCAGCGGCTCGCCGCCGGTGAATACAAAGTCGCAGCGGGGCGTGATAGCGTCCATAGTGCGGATGCTGGCGATGATCTTCTCCAGACTGAAGCCGGTGCAGTCCGCGTATTCCTGTTTGTTGATGCAGAAGGGGCAGTGATTCTGACAGTCGTAGGGGACGAACACCGTTACCGTGGCGCCGCCCTCCCGCGTTTTATAAGGATGGGTCATGTCTCTGATAACCTCTCATGTGTGTGAATGTACGCAGAATATTGTATACCCAATAGGGGGGAAAAGCAAGGAAAAGATATGGAAATCCTCGTTTTTCTCTTAACGATGCCTTAAAATGTGCTGTCGCGCAGCTCCTGACGGATGGCGGCGAAGGCCGCGTCCTCCCCCTGCTCCTTCAGCAGCAGGAGCCAGCGGTCCAGCAATGCCGCGGTGTCCGCGTGCATGAAGCGGCTGGCGTCCGTGCGGGAGAGGTCCTTGGAACGCTGATAGTAGTCGTAGGGCGAGGCGTCGGTATACCGGTCGCCCTGATAGACGCGGCAGGCGGCGATGCGGTCGCAGAACATCTCGGCCACGTACTTCTTCGGCATCTTGCAGCCGCCGATGTAGATGGTGCCGTCCTCGCGGCGGCAGTAATCGATCCAGTATTCGAAGTGGTGGCGGTTGCGGCCCTTGTGGTGCAGCCAGGCCAGACTGACGCCGTTTTCCAGACGCTCCTGATCGTTGGGGCTGCGCTAGCCCTGATAGTATTTGCAGCCGCGCCAGAATTCCGTAGGGCTGTATTTGGAGAGGTCGTGGGTCAGGCCCTGCCACACCAGACCCAGCTTCAGGCAATAGCGGCGGACCAGCCGGCGGTGGCGATTCACGGTATGGAGATGGGCGCGGAACTGCATGGGACAGCCTCCTTTAGGGTAGTAGCGCCAGTATAGCACATTCCGGCGAAAAAGCCCAGCAAAAAATGGGCGGCATAAGTTTTTCCCTGCGCGGCAGACTAAACACGAGGTGAGGAACATGGCGGAGCACGGTTTTTATCGCAGCAGCGGTGCGGCGTGGCAGCGGGCGCTGCCGCCGGAGCTGTGCAGGCCCGACGACGGGGAGGTGCTGCCCCGCGGGTGGGATCTGCTGGCGCTGGATCGGGAGGGCGCGCGCCGCCTGACGGCCCGGGGCGGTCTGCGGTGCCGGACGCTGCTGCTGCCCCAGGGGGTGTGGACGGAGCCGCTGGCGGTGCGTCAGGCAGTGAGCTACGGGCCGTCGCCCCAGAGTACGCTGACGCTGTCCAGCCTGACGCGGCGGGGCGTGCTGTGTGTGCAGCGGCAGGTGGCGGCGCTGGACGGCTCCGTCATCGAGCCCCAGGATATCCCGCTGCCGGAGGCGTGGGGGTGCTGGGAGACAGAGCCGCTGCTGCTGTTGGCGGGGGTATACCTGCTGCTGGGGCGGCTGTGAAAAGGGAAAAAGAAAGGCCCGCCGAGGGCGGGTCTTTCTTTTTGGAGAAAAGCTTCAGGAAGGAGAGCAGAGCGCGCTCCGAGGCTTCAGGCGGCGTGCGCGGCGGTGTGGGCGGTGTGCCCCTCATAGTCCATCTCCAGCAGACCGGCTCTGGAGGCGCTCCAGGTAGCCAGAGCACCGAAGATCAGAGGCAGGTACATACCGGCCTGACGGATGGGCTCATCGGCGGCGGTCATCAGGAAAGCGGTGGCCACGACCATGACCAGAGAGACGATAGTGATGAAAACGTAAGCACCAATGTTCTTCATGATAAGTTCCTCCTTAGAACGTGAATTTATTATCGAAAAATGGGATCTTTCGTTGCTGTGCCTGTATAGTAGGATAATTAACGAGAAAAGTAAAGCTATGAAATGTGATATGGGATGTTAGTGATACTGATAAGCAGGGGGCGCCCGGCCGAAAGACCGGACGCCCCGTCTGCGGGAAAGGATGCAGGTTTTTCTCGTAGGAATCGATGTTGACTGACGGTAAATACGCCGAATGAAAAGTCTGCCCTGTTTTGTATATTGCGTGATGCTTGACACGATAATTTATTATAGTATAATGCGGTTAAAAATTAGTTTATTATGCTATAAAATATCATAGAAATGGGTGACGCTATCGTGGCAGACAAGCGAATACAGTTGTTTGGCTCAAAGGAGTATCACTTTCTGAGCTGGCTAAAGAGTCAGGAACGAGAGACCTCTCGCGGCGCAGCTGTCAATTTCTCGCAGGAGGAGATCGCCGCCGAGTATGGCAGCAGTCCGGCAACAATAAACAAGTGGCTGCGGGAATTGCAGTCGGTGGGGTGTGTGGAGCAGCAGAAAAAAGGCAGTTACCATATCACCGAAACCGGAAATGCGGTAATTCAAAAAATGGAAAAAATTGAACAGATCGTCGCGGGAGGCGCCGTATGCAAGTCACTCGATTAACAGGGTCATATTATACTTCTCAACGTATTGCTGATTATATGGCTGCGTGGGCTTTGAGAGATCGATCCGACACATTATTGGAGCCCGCCTTTGGCGACGGCGTTTTTTTAGACGCTGCTTTCAATAGGTTTTCTGCGCTTGGCAACGATACGCCCACGGTCATCGGCGTTGAGGTGCAGCCTGCTGTTTTCTCAAAGTATGCAGACTCCGCACCGACGTCATTTGCCGGCTGCTGCAAAGACTTCATGGAATGCTCTGAAAAAATTGCAGTTTCGGCGGTAGTCGGGAATCCTCCCTATGTCAGTCTGAGAAATCTAAAGGAGGAGGACCGTGCAAGGGCCATTGACCGAATGGCTGATTACAAGATCAAGATGTTGTCGAGCGGCAGCCTTTGGATGCCGTTTACCATCCATGCGTCAAATATGCTGGCTCCAAACGGACGCATGGCCTTTGTGCTGCCCTTTGAAATAACCTATGTGAAGTATTCATATCCCCTGTGGACGTATCTTGGCAACAATTTTGGCGCTGTTAAGATCATTCGCATACACGAGGACTTTTTTCCTGATGTTGATGTGGAGACCGTTCTGCTGCTTGCAGACCAATACGGGGCAAGTACACCTTGCGTGGATTTTGAGATTTACGACAGGGTCGATGATTTGCTTGCAAACAACATATCACGCAGAAACAAAATTAAGATTTCCGACATTATACATAGGAAAAAGCCGTTTGCCTTTTCGATGCTCAGCGAAAAGCAGAGAAATATGATAGAAATGCTTCGGAAGAAAAAAACGATCATACCGCTGATCGACCTGTGCAAATTCAATATCGGATATATTTGCGCCGATAAAAACTATTTCCACCCCAATCAGGAGACCTGCAGGCGCTATAGGCTTCCTTCTGCAAGTCTCCTCCCGTGCATCAGCAGCGGAAAGGAAATAAGCGGCGGAACGGGTATAGGTGCAATTGCAGGCCCCGATCAGCAGCTCAATAATCTTTTCGTGCCCGGGAATTTAACGGCCGCAGACAAACGGTATATCAGGCATGGAGTGGAGACCGGTGTTCATTTGCGCTATAAGTGCCGGCAGAGAAAGCCGTGGTATATTACGCCGGGCATTGAGATCCCTGATTTGATTTTGACGGTTTTCGGAGATGCTCCCAAATTAGTAGTCAATGACGGGAAATACGTGGTATCGAACAGCTTGCTTGCAGGGCATATAAAGTCAGACATCACTGCGGAACAACTGGTGTGTATGTGGTACAACAGCCTTACGCTTCTGTCGATCGAGCTCAACGTCCACTCTTTAGGCGGCGGGGTATTAGTCCTGATCCCGGGCGAGACAGATAGGATAGAGGTAGTAAATGCAATATCGCAGGAGGAAGCCGGAAGCGTGTTCAAGGAATTGGACGATTGTATAAAAGAAAGGGGCCTGCAGGCTGCATATCAGTTAGGAGATGAGCTTGTTCTCTCAAAGATATATCAGCTTTCAGCGGAAGAAATTCGGCAGATACGAAACGCTGTATCAACGCTCAGGTATTGGAGACTGCCAAAAGACCGGAGAAACGCAAAGAAGAGGTGAGCCAATCGCGGCGGCCGGTAATTTTCCCGAATACTTCTTCCGCCCGTCCGTTTGTCTGAACTGGGATACACGGTAACAGTGCTTGAGGAAGATATTCACCGAAAAGGCGAGCTGTCCTGAGCAGTGATGCCGGTAAGCGAAAAGGGGCGTCCGGCCAAAGGCCGGACGCCCCTTCTGTGGGAGAGGTTACAGGTTCTTCTCGTAGGACTCGATCATCTTCTTGACCATCTGGCCGCCGACAGAGCCGGCCTCGCGGCTGGTCAGGTCGCCGTTATAGCCGTTCTTCAGGTTGACGCCCACCTCGGAGGCGGCCTCCATCTTAAACTTATCCATAGCGGCCTTGGCCTCGGGAACGTTCAGCTTGCTGCTGTTCTTACTGGACATATTGAAAAATCTCCTTTCCTGTTGTTGAGCGATAAACTCTGATTGGGTATCGCAGTCATAGCTTTTCCCGCGGGACGGCGAATATGCGGCGGCGAGGGCTGGTAATATCTGCTGAAAATGCTGTCAGACAGCAAGGGAAAACAAGCTCTGCCGATCGAAACGCGCCATGCTGCGTCAGAAGTCCCGGCAGCACGATGCCGACATTTCGCGCCGAAAAAACATACATTTCAGGCGGAGCCTGTATCGCTGTCGAAAAACATGCTATACTGCCGAAACGGAGAGTGGGCGGTTCAGACCGCCGGAACAAACGGAGAATACAGGAGGGCCCTATGGGATTATTCAGTAACAATAAAAAGCTCTGCCCCATCTGCGGCAGCCCTACCCCGCGACTGCTGGCCACCAAGGTGGAGGATATGCCTTTGTGCAAGGAGTGCGCCGGTAAGGTGGATCTGCCGGACGGCGTGCTGGAGCGCATGTCGCTGGATCAGTTCAAGAAATACATCGCTTACTATGACGAAAACCAGGCGCTGCGGGATGCGTTCAAGGAGACGGACCGCATGAGCTTTGGCTTTCTGAGCGGCGAGCTGCTGGCGGACACGGAGCACCGTCTGCTGCGGCTGAAGGGCTACGACGGCGCACTGGTATTTCCGGCGTCGGCCCTGGTGTCCTTCCGCTTCCTGGAGGACGGCAAGACCCTGTTCGAGGGCAGGGCCGACGGTCTGCACTGCCATGAGAGCGACGTGCCGGAGCGGGCGCGGGCCATGCAGATGCGGGTGGACCGCTTCCAGATGCAGAAAGAGGAGTACGAGCGCATGGAGCGGATGGAGCGCATGCGTGACCGCGACCGCCGTCCCGGGGAGCCGGACGACCGCCGGTTCGATATACCGGAGCCCCGCTTCGAGGCGGACGCGCCGGTGCATAAGTTCAGCGTGGAGGTCATCCTCAATGACCCGTACTGGAAGTCTTTCCGGAATGAGATCAGCGCGCCGTCCTTCAGCTCCACGAACCCCAGCATCATCGACTATCTCAATGAGTACGATGAAAAGGTGGCGGAGCTGCACCGCATGGCCACGGCGCTGGCTCATGTGATGAATCCCGGCGCCAGAGAGCTGTGGGACGGCGAGACCGCCGCCGCGCCGGCCGCTCAGGCGGCCCAGCCCGTTCAGGCCGCGGCTCCTGTCGTGGACACGGTGGCGGAGCTGCAGAAGTACAAGATGCTGTTGGACACCGGCGTCATCACCGAGGAGGAGTTTGCTGCCAAGAAGAAGCAGCTGCTGGGGATCTGAATATGAAGAAGAAAATTTTCGCGCTGATGATGGCGCTGGTCATGGCCCTGCCGCTGGCCGCCTGCGGCGATGAGCCCGGTACGCCGGACAACAATACGGCGGCGGACGACGGCAGCTGGGCGGTATACTGGTACCTCTGCGGCAGCGATCTGGAGACCGGGGGTGGCTGCGCCACCACGGACCTCAGCGAGCTGATGGAGGTGGAGCTGCCGGAGAACGTGACGGTGGTCATCCAGACCGGCGGCGCTGCCGAGTGGCAGAACGACGTGGTGGATGCCTCCAAGCTGCAGCGCTTCGTGTACAACAGCGAGGGATTGCAGCTGGTGGACGAGCAGCCCTCGGCCAGTATGGGCGACAGCGAGACGCTGGCGGCGTTTCTGCAGTTTGCCAAGGACAGCTATCCCGCCGACAAGACGGCGGTGGTGTTCTGGAACCACGGCGGCGGCTCGGTGTCCGGCGCGGCTTTTGATGAGCTGTACGACTACGACTCCCTGACGCTGGACGAGATGTACGCCGCGTTTTCTCAGGTTTGGGAGCCGTCGCTGGAGGCGGGGCAGCAGCCGTTGGAGCTGGTGGGCTTTGACACCTGCCTGATGGCCACGGTGGACGTGGCTTACACCTTCTGCGACCTGAGCCGCTATCTGGTGGCGTCGGAGGAGACGGAGCCGGGCAACGGCTGGTACTACACCGACTGGGTGGGCGCGCTGGCGGAACAGCCGTCCATGGACGGCGCCGCTCTGGGACGCGCCATCTGCGATGCGTACTACACCGGCTGCGAGCTGGTGGGCACGGAGGACAGTGTGACGCTGTCCCTCACCGACCTGTCCCAGATCGGGCCGCTGCTGACGGCCTATGAGAGCTACGGCGCGGAGGCGCTGAGCGCCGCCTGCCAGGATCCGTCCTTCTTCACGCGGTTTGCCCGCGTGGCGGACCGCAGCGAGAACTACGGCGGCAACACCCGCGAGGAGGGCTATGCCAACATGGTGGACCTGGGCCACATGGCCCGCCAGAGCGGCGATATGCTGCCCTCGGCCCAGGCGGTGCTGGATGCGTTGGACAGCTGCGTGCTGTATCAGGTGAAGGGCCCCTACCGCAGCGAGGCCACGGGCCTGTCCTGCTACTACTCCTATAACGGCGATGCAGACGAGGCGGTCAGCTATGCCGGTCTGGGCGCCGGCACGGCGTTCAAGTACTTCTATCTCTATGAGCTTACCGGTGAGCTGGACCAGAGCGGCATGGACTATCTGGCGGAGATGGATATCCACGACCTGCCTGAGGTGGAGACGCTGTCCGCCATGGATTGGGACAACGCGCCCCTGACCCTGAACGATGAGGGCTGCGCCGTACTGACCCTGGGGCCGGAGGCCGACAGCCTGCTGGCGTCCGTGAATTTCTCCCTGTACTATACGGATCCGGACAGCGACAGCCTGCTGATGCTGGGTACGGACAACGACATCGTCGGCGACTGGGAGAACGGCGTGTTCACAGACAACTTCCGGGGCGTCTGGGGCAGCATCGACGGCGCGGTGGTCTACATGGAGCTCAGCAGCGTGGGTGACGACTACAACCTGTATACGGTGCCGGTGCTGCTGAACGGCGAGGCATACAACCTGCAGGTGGCCTATAACTTCTCCACGGAGAGCTGGGAGATCCTGGGTGCGCGGCAGGGACTGGATGAGAACGGCATGGCCGGTAAGGAGCTGCGGCTGCTGCAGGAGGGCGATGAGCTCACCACCGTGTGGTATATGTCCAGCATTTCCGGCGATGATGAATTTGAGGCCTACGAGGCGGAGACCATCACCGTGACGGCGGATACCGCCTTCGGCGAGACGGCGCTGCCGGACGGACGGTACGTCATGGTGTTCGAAATGCGGGACGCCATGGACAACTGCGCCTACTCCAGCCCGGCCGTCTTCACCGTGGAGGGCGACAGCATCTCCACCAGCGTGTGATGCAAAGAACGATATAGACCGCAGAGGCGGTTTATATAGATATCAAGAGAAACGACAACAATGGAGGAAGAATGAACATGAAACTCAAGAAACTGCTGGCTCTGCTGCTGGCGATGATGATGGCATTTGCTCTGGTGGCCTGCGGCGATACCGCCGACACGGGCGACGACGCTGCTGACGATCAGCAGGTGCAGGACGATGCCGCCGCGGACGATACCCAGACCAGCCCTGAGGGCCAGAGCCTGCTGACCATCCTGGCCGATCAGTTTATTCCCGCTCCCGAAGTGGCGGGTACCTACTGGACCTTCATCGGCGGCTATGTCGACGGCGTGCAGATGACCGCGGATCAGACCCAGGAGGTCATGAGCCAGCTTCACGACGTGTACCAGTTCATCTTCGTGGACGAGAGTAAGGTTGTGCTGGCCGAGGATGAGGAGCAGACCGAGGGCACCTACTCCCTCAGCGAGGACGGCGGCACCATGAAGATCGAGGTGGGCGGCGTCACCTATGCCGGCACCTTCATCGACAAGGACGGCCACACCGTGATGGTGGCTATGCTGGACGGCACCGGCATGAACGCCCTGTACTTCCAGGAGATCATCGAGGGTTGAACAAACCAATAAAAAAGGACCTGCACCGCGAGGTGCAGGTCCTTTTTTATTGGCCGCAGGTTTACTTGGCGGCGCCCTTTGCCGGCAGCACCACGCGCAGCAGGAATGTGCCCCGTTCCGCCAGGAACTGGCACAGGCCGCCGCGCTGCTGGGCAATGGCCTGAATGCTGCGGCAGCCAAAGCCGTGGCCCGCCGCATCGGATACCGGTACGCCATCCCGCATCACCGGCGGCGTGTCGTAGGGATTGCGCACCTCGATGAGCAGTTTGTTCAGGCGGATGCCGCAGTAGAGGTCTACCGTCCGACGGAACTCCGGCCGCAGTGTGGATGCGGCGCGCAGGGCGTTTTCCAGCGCGTTGGACAGCAGGGAGCACAGCTCCGTGTCCGAAATGGCTACATCGTTGGGCAGTGAGGCATCCACGGTCAGCACGGCGCCCTGCCGCTGGGCTTTGTCGGTGAAGGAGGAGCACAGCAGGTTCACCAGATGGTTTTCGCAGAAGCGGCGGGGCGTGATGGCCTCGATATCCGCCTGGACATTTTTGATATACGCTGTCGCCTCGTCCGGCCGTCCCGCGGACAGCAGACTGTCCAGCATATTCAGGTGGTGGCGCATATCGTGCTGATAGACGGCGGTCTGCACCTCGGATTCGTTGAGCATCGCGATACGCTCCTCCGACGAGGCGAGTCTTTGGGTCAATGCCGCCTGCTCCGCCTCGATCTC
>OMAS01001314.1_pt1 | contig 10545 bp, 13 predicted proteins | sample 1674031 | NCBI WGS metagenome assembly OMAS01 (sample SAMEA103958138, study PRJEB25191) | human gut metagenome | biome: human-associated habitat [ENVO:00009003]; feature: intestine environment [ENVO:2100002]; material: feces | place: Germany | collected 2013/2015 | reverse complement strand
ATGTTGTTGATGTCCAGAAATACGAGCATGGCGTGAGTTCCGATGCGTTTGTTGCCGTCCACGAAAGGGTGATTGTGAATGAGTCCATAACCCAGACGGGCGGCTTTTTCGAGAATTGTGGGGTAGAGCTCCTGTCCGCCGAAGGCTTGCAGCGGCGTGTTGACTGCGGAGTCCAGCAGACCTTCATCACGCAGCCCATCCATGCCGCCGGACTGCGCGATCAGCATGGAATGCAACATCAGAATTTGACGCCTACTGAGAAGCTTCATTTTGCCAGTTCCTCATATACATGCGTGTTGCGCTGCATGAGCTTCGCGGAGGAAGCAAGCACATCGTCGTCGGCTGCCGCCTGCATGGTGTCCGCTTGGTTGAATTCGTAGATGATATACCGGGGCGTGTTGTTTTTCATAATAACGGCGGAACCATACTGGTCAACCAGCCGGGCAACCTTTGAGAAATTCTGATTGGCTACGGAGATGGGAACGATGGTATTGGTATCAATATTCATGGCAATGCCTCCTTCGTTATTAGTATACTCAAATATTAGGATAAAATCAACCTATTTTTGATATCTGTTTATACGAAAAAGACGCGGTCGTGTCGGCCGCGTCTTTTGTCAGTATGTAAATTACAGCAGCGGGATCCCGGCCTTTGCGCAGGCGTCCACAGTTTCGCTGTCCCATACGCTGGACTGTACTTCGCCGATGTGGGCGCAGCCCATCATCAGCATGGACAGACGGCTCTGGCCGATACCGCCGCCGATGGTCAGGGGCAGCTCGTTATTCAGCAGCATCTTGTGGAAGGGCAGCTCACGGCGGTCATCACAGCCGCGCTTGTGCAGCTGGTAGTCCATGGATGCTTCGTCCACGCGGATACCCATGGAGGAGATCTCAAAGGCACTGTCCAGCACGGGGTTATACATAATGATATCGCCGTTCAGGGACCAGTCATCATAGTCGGGAGCGCGGCCGTCATGGGGCTTGCCGCTGCGCTTCAGGTCGTCGCCGATCTGCATCAGGAACACGGTGTGGTGTTCACGGCAGATGGCGTTCTCGCGCTCCTTGGGGGTGTAGTCGGGCCAGCGATCCTCCAGCTCCTGGGTGGTGACGAAGTACACCTCACGATCCAGTACGGTGTGCAGGCTGGGAAACGCGATCTGCAGGGCGTCGTTGGTCTCCACCACGGCGCCCACAATGGCGCGGACGGTCTGGCGCAGGAACTGCTCGTTGCGGTCCTGCCGCTCGATGACCTTCTCCCAGTCCCACTGATCCACATAGACGGAGTGGAGGTTATCCAGCTCCTCGTCCCGGCGGATGGCGTTCATGTCGCAGTACAGACCCTTGCCCACGCGGAAATCGTAGTCCTTCAGCGCCTGCCGCTTCCACTTTGCCAGCGACTGCACCACCTGTGCCTCAATGCCGCTGTCCTTGATATCAAAGGTGACCTTGCGCTCCACGCCGTTCAGGTCGTCGTTCAGGCCGGTGGAGGCCTCGACGAAGAGCGGCGCCGACACGCGGTAGAGGTTCAGCGTGGCGCACAGGGTGTCGGCAAACAGCCGCTTCACCGTGCCGATGGCGCGCTGGGTGTCGTACAGGTTCAGCGCGGGCGTGTAGTTTGCCGGAATGATGATCTTGCTCATGGCAGTTTACCCCTCTCTGCTGTCCTGCGCCGCCGAAGTGCCGCGCGAAGGACAGCTTCCCTTTAATAAAGTAAATTATGGCACAAGTCGGGGGAGATGTAAAGGGGAAAGCGCTGATTTTGCAGCGCGGTCAGGCCTTTTTGCGCAGAATAAACCTCGGCCCTTCCGCGCCCACAGTCCCGGTCGGAACAAAGCCCACCCGGTGCAGAACCGCCTGCGAGGCAGCATGATCGGGGGCGGTCTCGGCCTCGACGGCGGTGACGCCGGGCTGTTCGAAGGCCCAGCGGCAGGCGGCGCGGACAGCCTCGGTGGCGTAGCCCTGATGTTCATATTCCGGCAGAAGGCCGTAGCCAATTTCCGGCTGGCCGTTTTCGGGCAGGCCCTTGAAGCAGAGGTCGCCTACCCAGTCGCCGGAATCGTTCTGGTAAAGCCCCCATGCGGTGTACCAGACCCACTGCTCGGGGTGGGCGAGGGAAAGGTCCAGCATATCGGTGTAGGGCTGGATGAGCTCCGGGTCGGTGGTGCGGGCCAGAAGGGCGCGCATCCCGTCGGGCTGCAGGGGGATGAGAAAAAGACGTTCGGTGATAAGCTGCATGATAAAACCTCCGGGCTGCATTTTTGCCCAGTGTAGCACAAGCCGGGCAGGGGCGTCAAACGCTTGACTTACGCCCCGGCGGCTATTATAATAAGTTTGTAAAAGGATAAATGCGTTTATCCGGGCAGAGTAGCGCTGCATCGTCTGGGCAGAGAGAACGGGCCGTTGGCTGGAAGCCTGTTTGCAGACCGCCGCGTGAAGTGCGCCCGGGCAGCACGCTGCGGGAAGCTGAGTATCGCAGCGCGGATGGCCGCCGTTATCGGCTTTGAGCGACAAACCGGAGTGGAACCGCGATTTTGAGAAAAGACCGCCTTCGATGCTGTGCTTTTGGCATGGCGTTGGAGGCGTTTTGCTATCTTGAGGCGCTCGCAGGGCAGAGAAGCTTTCTGAAAACTGTGTCCCAGCAGTCAGAGAAAAGTGTCCCGGCCTGCCAAGGGCTCTCCCTTTGGGGGCAACGACAACGACCGCCGCCAGTGGCGGAAACAGGGAGTTGTTGTTGGGGCAGCGGCCAGCAGAATGCAAGACCCGTTTTAGGGGCGAAGCATACGCTGGGAGCCGCAACCCGGCATTGGAAGCGAAGCGCCTGAGAGGGCATCACGGCTCCGGTCTGTCCCACAAAAAGGAGTATTCAACTATGCAGATCTTCAACACCCTGACCCGCCAGAAGGAAGAGTTCGTGCCGCAGGTGCCGGGCGAGTACCGCATCTATGTCTGCGGCCCCACCGTCTACAACTATATCCACATCGGCAATGCCCGCCCGCTCATCGTCTTCGACACCCTGCGCCGTTACCTTGAGTACCGCGGCAACAAAGTCATCTATGTCTCCAACATCACCGACATCGACGACAAGCTCATCAAGAAGGGCCAGGAAGAGGGTACTTCCATGAAGGAAGTCGCCCAGCGCTTCGAGGCCGAGTACCTCAAGGATGCCGCCGGTCTGAACTGCAAAAAGCCCACCGTCCAGCCCCGCGCTACCGAGCATATCCAGCAGATCCTCGACATCGTGAAAGACCTCATCGAGAGCGGCCACGCCTATGTCGCCAAGAACGGCGATGTCTACTTCCGCGTCAAGAGCGACCCCGAGTACGGCAAGCTGAGCCACCTCAAGCTGGACGACCTTGAGAGCGGCAACCGCGAGCTGCGCAGCCAGATGGAGGACGACCTGAAGGAAGACCCCGCCGACTTCGCCGTCTGGAAGGCCGCAAAGCCCGGCGAGCCCGCATGGGAGAGCCCCTACGGCATGGGCCGTCCGGGCTGGCACATCGAGTGCAGCGCCATGAGCCGCACCCATCTGGGCAAGACCATCGACCTGCACTGCGGCGGTCAGGATCTGATCTTCCCCCACCACGAGAACGAGATCGCCCAGAGCGAGTGCGCCAACGGCTGCGAGTTCGCCCGCTACTGGATGCACAACGGCTTCATCAACGTGGACAATCAGAAGATGTCCAAGAGCCTGCACAACTTCTTCACCGTCCGCGACGTGGCCAACCTCTACGGCTACGAGCCCATCCGCTACTTCATGCTGACCGCCGGCTACCGGATGCCGCTGAACTACACCGTGGACCTCATCGAGAGCTGCAAGAACAGCCTCGAGCGCCTCTACACCTGCCGCGAGAACCTCGACTTTGCCCTGAGCAAGACCGAGTTCGGCACCGACGAGACGCTGAAGGAGAAGGCCGAGGAAGCAAAGAAGAAATTCTGCACCGCCATGGACGACGACCTGAACACCCCCGATGCACTGGCCGCAGTCTTCGACCTCGTGAAGGACATCAACACCCTGTCCGCCGCTTCCAGCAAGGCCGCTCTTGAGGCCGGCGCTGCCGCCTTCGACGAGATCACCGGCGTGCTGGGCCTGATGTACAACCGCAAGAAGGACGAAGTTCCCGCTGAGGTGACTGAACTGGTGGAGAAGCGTGCCGCCGCCAAGAAGGCCAAGGACTGGGCTGCCGCCGACGCCATCCGCGCACAGCTCACCGAGATGGGCTGGGCCGTGAAGGATACCGCTCAGGGTCCCCAGCTGAGCAAGCTGTAAGCTGAATATCCGATGCAGGGCAGACCTGCGCTTTGCCAAAAGCTGGAGGCTTTGGGCGGCGCGGACTTGCCCTGCTTTTTTGTGGAAAAAGGGAAACATAAAAATCGACAAAATCCGAAAAGAGTTGTTGTGATATTGCTGATTTTGACAGAACATGTTTACATCTCTGGCCGCGTTTGCGGCGGCTGCAGCTCTGGTGTTGTGCCTCGTGGTCTGCGGGGAGCTGTTCGAGAAGCCCGATACTCTCCGTCACGCGGCCCTGATGATGACCGACCTCGACAACCTCAAGAAGACCATCAACGACACTTATGGCCACGACTGGGGTGACATTTATCTGCGGCAGACGGCCCACAGCTTACGGCAGGGTTCGCCCGGCGGCACTATGGTGGCCCGCCTTTCCGGCGGCAGAGCCGGGGGCCATCGACGAAAAGGCCGCCGAGGTCATCGCCGAGGTGGAACGCCAGAAAGCCGAGCGGGAAGAAGCCGGGTCTTAAAAAGCAAAAAGTATCGCCCTCTGTATTGGCATTGTGCCGGTACAGAGGGCGATTTTTTGTCTATCTTTACTGAATGAAGCCGACGAAGAAGGGGCAGAGCACGGCGGTGAGGACGCCGGCCACGGCGATGGACAGGCCGCTCATGGCACCTTCGACCTCACCCATCTGCAGAGCTTTGCTGGTACCTACGGCATGGGCCGAGGTGCCGATGCCGACGCCTTTTGCGATGGGATCGGTGATGTGGAAGATCTTGCAGACCACCTCGGCCAGCAGGTTGCCCGCGATGCCGGTGAGGATGACGATGGCACCCGTCAGGGCCGCGATGCCGCCCAGCTCAGCGGCAACGTCCATGCTGATGGCCGTGGTGACGGACTTCGGCAGGAGGGTGGCGTACTGCTCCCGGGTGAGGCCCAGCGCGAGGGCCAGAGCCAAAGCGCTGCCCAGGCTCACCAGCGTACCCACTGAGATGCCCGCGATGATGGCGGCGGCGTTCTCTTTCAGCAGGTCCCATTTTTCATAGAGCGGGATAGCGAGGCTGATGGTGGCCGGCAGCAGCAGATAGTTTACCGGGGCGGCACTGACCTTGTAATCGGCGTAGGAGATGTTCAGCACACTCAGCAGGATGATGACGAAGATGCTGCCCAGCAGCAGCGGGTTGAAGATGGCTTTGCCGGTGGTTTTGTTGATGAGAGCACCCAGCGCGAAAGCGGCCAGCGTCAGCAGCACGCCCCACGCGGCGGACCCGGAGAGGAAGCCCTGTAAGAGATCAGTCATGTTCGGCCTCCTTCCTTGCAGCGCGGCGGCTGGTGAGGGCCTGGGTGGTGCGGCCTGCACTCACGAGGACCAGCACCGTCACCGGGATGATGGCGATGACGATGGGCAGCAGCATCTCGCCCATCTCTGCCCACAGCTCCATGACGCCCGCGGCGGCAGGCACAAACAGCAGCGGGAAGATGCCGGTGAGGAACAGGCCCACTTCCTTGACCTGCTCGAGCTTCACGATGCCGAAGCGGAGCGCGGCCAGGAGCAGCAGCAGGCCGTAGATGCTGGCCGGGAGGGGGAGCGGGAGCACTGCGTGGCAGATCTCACCCAAAAAACAGAACGCCAGAATACGCGCAAATTGAAACAGATAGTTCGTAAGGATGCCTCCTTTGGCTCGACTGAACAGGAAAATACAAAATAAAATACAAGTCAACAGTATAATCCAAAAATCCCTGCGGCGCAACGGCAATACTGGCCAAGATTTTGCCCCTTTGGTGCGGAAAATTGGAGGTTTGGATAGGAGGCCACCCCTGCTGCGGAAGAGCGCGATAAACGGGAATTACCAGCGGGTCATGTTCTTCTTGAACTTGGCGGTATATGCCTCTTTCAGTTCTTGCTCGCTGATCCCATAGCACAGAAGGACGTCATTGTAATACATGAGCACATCCGCCATTTCTTCCACGAGATGCTGCCGGACTTCTGCATCCTCAACAGCCTTTTGGTCTCCGTTCTTCTTGATAATGTCGATAACTTCGCCTACTTCACCGAGCATCCATAACAGTTTGTGCTTGCCGGCCTCCGGGCCGATCGGCTCCCACTTGTCTTTATATTTTTCCTGCAGGGCCTGCTGTATCGCAAGCATATCTTCTATCGTAAAATCGCCCATGATTTCCTCCATAAATTTTGATTTGCTGTTCTCGTCCTGTACCGTCCTGCTCTGACGTGGGTTGGTGGGTGACGCAGCAAAAAAGCCCCTGACCCAAGTCAGAGGCTCTTGGCTTGGTGGAGCATTGTCCACAGCAGTCGAACCTGAATTTATTCCAGATACTGCGGCAAATTCCAAGTACCACGCAACACACGGTGGACTTCCACAGTCTTTATTTCGTCGTTGACTCGGTAAAACACCAAATATTGGTCTACGACCATTCTACGGTAAGCAGGGTCAGGGCGGTAGACCTCGCACATTTTCGGGGTATCGCCCAATTTTGTGATCTTCTCTCGCAGCTCTTTCAGTACGCGGCTGGCCGTTTTAGGGTAAAAGCCAGACAGATACCGGGCAATCTCATTCAAATCCTGCACAGCAAGGGGCAGATATTTAATTTTATACGTCATACTGCTTGCCCAGCGTCTCCCATACGCTTTCGTGGTCTGCCCACTGCGTGTTGGGGTCAGCTGCCTGCTGTTTTGCCTTGGCAAGTGCCTCGGCAACATATCGCTGGTGCAAAAACTCTTCGTACTTGGCGTAGTCCTCAATGTTGATGAGAACTGATTCTCCACGGCCATGATTCGTGATGATCACATGGTCGTGGTCTTTGAGCATCTCCGAAATTTCGGCGTAATGGTTGCGCAGATCCCGGGAAGGGCGAACGAATGTCTGCATCATACGAGACACCTCCTGTCAGAATTATTGTATCACAAAATGACTACGGGCGCAAGACAGATGCTCTTGTTGGGGCGTGCGGAGCCCCAAGCCCTGCTGGAACGAGTACGGCAAACTGGAATCAATCCGTTTCATTTAGCCTTTCGAACAGTTTGCGATCAGTTTTATAAATTCCTCGATAAGGTTGTTCAAGATAGTACTTCCCCCTGTCCTCATACGCAAAGATAGTAATTATTTCTGTCTCAGTTCCTGTCTCATGCCGGAAGTCAATCCTGATATAACTTTTCGCTTGCGGAAAGTCTTGAACGCTTTCCTTCTTAGTCGGTTCAGAACTGGAAATATCGGCGATTATTTCACTTATCCAAGTTTTATCTGAATGACTTACTGTGTTTTCTTCAAAGGTTATATCAATAGATGTGATCTCATCGGCTCGAGGCAGCGTAATGGGCGCTGCTTTTTTTCCACATGCAGCTAAAGTCAGTATACAGGTAAGACACAAAAACAAAGAAAGAAATTTTTTCATAAGTATTGTTACCTCCATAACTTCCAATTTACTGGGCTAAGCCGAGTATACCATACACTGTTAAAAATAGCAAAAGGCAGGATACCACTACCATAGTGATACCCTGCCTTTACTTGTTCCGGTTCGAGTCCTGTACCGCACACTACAAAAAATCCCCAGACCGAATGGTCTGGGGATGTGGTGGAGCATTGTCCACAGCACTCGAACCCAACACTTCCTCACGGGTGACCGTTTTGGCATCATCCGTGAAGTTGAAATTGAGTACGACCCGGTCATCAAAGACGTAGACCGAGTTGACAAAGGTATCAATGATCTGCCGCTGGTGTTCCGTGCTGCCCACGTCACCCTTGCGGAATTTTTCAAGCCAGAACCGAATCCACTCACGGGTCAGGACGGGCTTTTTCAGCTCTTCTTCCAGAATGCTGGTGTTCAGGGCTTCTTTCCGGGCTTCCAGCTCGTCCAACCGCTGCTTGGTGGTCGGGGTCAGGATGCCCTGTTCAATGGCTTCCAGAAGGTTTGCCAGCCGCTTCTCTGTGTCCCTGAGCTGGTCTTTCAGGACAGGCAGCCGGGTGTTCTCCTTCTGCTGGGCTTCCATGACCAAATCTATCAGCCGTTCGATGATTTCATCGCTGAAAATCACCTTAATGGCGGTATCCACCACGAACCGTTCCAGCGGCTCCTTGCGGATGGCTTTCAGGTCGCAGTGCGCCTTGCCGTGGCGTTTGGCGTTGCCGCACTTGTAGTAATAGTAGGTGTTTCCCATGTGGCTGGTGCCGCTTTCGCCACCCATCAGGGTGCCGCACTTGCCACAGAACAGCTTGGTGGTCAGCAGATAGCTCACATCCTCTTTTGCAGGCCGACCGTGGGCGATCCTGTTCTGCTCGAAACGCTGCTGCACCCGGTCGAACAAATCCTGGTCAACAATAGCCGGAATGCCGCCCGGCGTCACAATGTCCTTGTAGCGGTATTCGCCGATGTAGCGGCGGTTGCGGAAGATCTGGAAGAAGCTGTTCTTTACGAACGGCTTCCCGGTGCGGGTACGCAGGCCGCGCTCGTTCAGGGATGCGGCAATCTTCTCAGCCGGTTCGCCGTCGGCGTACCGGGTGAAGATCTCCTGCACGATGGGAGCCGTCTCCGGGTCGATATGGTACAGCCTGTCCTCCTTGCCAATGGTGAAGCCCAGCGGCACCACACCGCCGTTGTACTTGCACTGGAGGGCGTTTTCGCGCTCACCGCGCGCCACTTTCAGGGCGAGTTCGGCGGAATAGTATTCCGCCATGCCAATCAGCATACTCTCCACCATAATGCCTTCAGGCCCCTGCGAGATGGGTTCCATGGCAGACACCAGATGGACACCGTTCTTTTCCAGCTGGTACTTGTAGTTCACGGCATCGAATCGGTTCCGGGCAAAGCGGTCCAGCTTCCAGACCAGAACCACATCGAAGATTTTCTTTCCGCTGTCCTTGATCATCCGCTGAAAGTCTGGGCGGTCATCCGTTTTGGCAGAGTAGGCACGGTCAATGTAGGTGCCGACCACGGTGATGCCGTTCTTCTCGGCGTAGTCCTTGCAGTCGCGCAGCTGTCCCTCAATGGACGCTTCTCGCTGGCTGTCGGATGAATAGCGGGCGTAGATCACGGCGGTCATGGTTGCACCTCCTTGGCGTGTATTCGACTTGCCTTTATAGTATCGGGTCAAGCGCAGCTTGTCAACAATCTGCGAGCAGATTGAAATGTGAAAATTGCGAAACGCAGCGAAAAAGGTGAGAGCAAGAATCGTCCCGTGGCCACAAATTTTCAATTCTTGAAAATTCTTGCCCCTTTGGGACAGCTTCTTGTTGGGGCGTGCCTGCCCCAAACCCTGCTGGAACGAGTACGGCAAACTGGAATTTGACTAATCCTACATGTGCATCATATTACACTCATGTAATTATCCTCTACATAAACAGCTTTTCCATCAGCAAGCTTAATCTCATCTTTGCCGTTCGGTAATACTGTTGTTTCAGAACCATTCCAATGGGGGATAATAGGATTGTCAATAATATGTAATCCATCTGTTAAATTTCCCGCCGCATACATACTTCCTGCACTGATTCCGACATATATAAGTCCGTTTTTAATTGCATTATTAAGTATTCTATCAAAACCAGTTCTAGACATTTCACGACAAAGCACAGATACATCACCACCACTGACAAAAACAGCATCAAATTGGTTTAATTCTTCAAAAGTTAATAGCCTTGTAAGCATAAACGGGGTTGTAACATACGAAGAATAGGTTCTTTGATAGTCTTTTGAAAGAATTAATTCCAGATTGTACACTAATATATTTTCGTACTGAATTCCCATTAGAAAGAGTTCATGAAAACATATTGCAAGCGACTCTCTTGCACCATCTGTTTCAATGCCAGCTGTTGGAATATAAAGCACTTTCACATCCTTCGGACACTTTCCAATAATATCAAAGAATTTCTCTTTCATCTTATCGGTCAACCCTGCAGATGTAAGAAATAGATGTTTTCCATTCATATTCTTTTACCTCGTCAAACTCCGATTTACTGGGCTAAGCCGAGTATACCACACTCCACCATGAAAGAACACCCCGATATAGTGAAATTTTGCCATTTTTCTGCGTACGTGCGTACACGCTCCGCAGGGATTCTAAGGGGCTTGGCCCCTTGGCACACAGACTTTGGCACAAAGTCTAGTGTGTTACACCTTGTCAGAGGTGTACAGGCTCCCGGTACGCACGTACGCAGCGACTACCCCCAAACGCGCCATATAGGGGGACGACCAAGTTCGCACAAAGCGAACTTGATTCCGCAAAGCAAAAGGCAGGATACCACTATCATAGTGATACCCTGCCTTTGCTCGTTTACCGTTCCGAGTAGTCCTTCCGCAGA
>OMAS01001312.1_pt1 | contig 10557 bp, 4 predicted proteins | sample 1674031 | NCBI WGS metagenome assembly OMAS01 (sample SAMEA103958138, study PRJEB25191) | human gut metagenome | biome: human-associated habitat [ENVO:00009003]; feature: intestine environment [ENVO:2100002]; material: feces | place: Germany | collected 2013/2015 | reverse complement strand
CGCGGTCATGTGCTGGTATGGCATTCACAGACTCCGGAATGGTTCTTCCACGAGGACTATGATGTTGCAAAGCCATACGTAGATAAGGAAACTATGAACCGCAGACTGGAGTGGTTTATTTCCAGTGTGTTTGATCATTATTTTGGAAAGGCTGCAAACGGAAAGTATGACGGACTCTTTTATGGCTGGGATGTTGTAAATGAGGCGGTCAATGGCAATACATACCGTGATGATAAGGTTATTCCTGATGAAAGTGATACAAGTACATCGGATACCCGTCATGGAAGCAATTCCATGTGGTGGAGAGTATACCAGAGCAACGAATTCATCATCAATGCTTTCAAGTATGCAAACCACTATGCACCAGAGGATGTAGAACTTTACTACAATGACTACGGAGAGACAGACAACACCAAGTGTGAGGGTATCGTAAAACTGATCAACGACGTGAAGCATGCAGCCGGAACCAGATTGGATGCTTTTGGTATGCAGGCACATTACAATGTGGACGGTTTCTCGGCTGCACAGTTTAAGAGTGTAGCGAAGAAGTATGCAGCGGCAGCCGGCAAAGTGCAGCTGACTGAGCTGGATTTTAAGGCAAGCAGTACCTACGACGGTACAGCGGCTACAAAGGAAAGCGAATACACCAAGATGGCATACTGCCATAAGAATCTGTATGAGGCGATCAAGGCGTTAAAGAAGGAAGGAACAAACGTATCCGGCATTACCGTCTGGGGTGTCATTGAGCCGAATTCATGGCTGCATTCCCAGTCGAATGTCGGTGGCGGAGCAAACGGCTCTGCACAGTGCCCGCTGCTTTTTGACGGAAACTATAAAGCAAAGCCTGCTTATTGGGCTTATGTGGATGCATCGCAACTTAAGCCGGCGATTCAGAAGGTTACTATTACAGAGGCGAAGGATGGCAATATTGCGGGAGAAACCTATACGATTGATCAGGGTGAGGTACAGGCAGAATTTATCCCGGTATGGGATGCAGCCGGTCTTACCGTACAGGTAAAAGTAAAAGACACAACCGCAAATGATGCAGACGCCGTTACAGTATATGTAGATCCAAAAAATTCGGCATCGGATATCACACCGGATAAGGTAACGGTTACAAGAACAGCTGCTGCTGAGATCGCAGGCGGATATCAGGCAACCGTCAAGGTTCCGATGGAGAATTTGAAAGTTGCACAGCAGATCGGTCTCGATGTTGTTGTAAACAATGACGGGAAGACAGAAAGCTTTAATGATCTGACCGGAAATCAGGAGTCAAGCAGCAAGTATTATGCAGTGGCAACCATGAAGCCGGGCATCGAGAAGATCCCGTACGGAACAATTTCGGTTGACGCAGATGCAGATGCTGCATGGGGCAATGCGGTAAACATCCCGCTTACAATCAACAAAGGCTCCGAGGCTTCTGCCAATGCAAAGGTTCTCTGGGATGATGACAATCTCTATGTATATGCAACCATAAAAGACGCGGTATTGGATAAAACAGGCGCTCAGACGCATGAGCAGGATTCTCTTGAAGTGTTCATCGACGAGGACAACGGCAAGACCGCTTCCTATGGAGAGGACGATAAGCAGTATCGTATCAATTATGATAATGAGCAGTCCTTCAATGGTAAAAAATGTCTGGCAGAGAATGTCAAGTCTAAAACAAAAACAATCGATGGCGGATACGTGGTTGAGGCTGCTTTCAAGTGGACGGATATCAAGCCGGCAAACGGAACCAAGATTGGTCTGGAATTCCAGATCAACGATGCAAAAGACGGCAAGCGTACCGGTACGTTAAGCTGGTATGATGAGACCGGAATGGGCTGGTCAGGCTCAAACGTATATGGTACGGTCGAATTAACCGGAAAGACCGGCAGCAATGGCGGCGGCTCGTCTGTAAATCCGGGAACTTCGGATACGAAGCCGGATGTGAAACCGGACGGAAAACAGGATACGACCGTTGAGACATCCAAAGTGGAAATTACAGTTTCCGGCGATAAGAAGGCTGAGGCATCGGTAACTATAACAAAGGATGCGCAGGGAAATGTGACCAGCGCAAAAGCAACGGTATCGGGATCAAAGGGAACACTTACCACAGATGTGGTAAAGCAGCTTACTGAGGCGGCAGGAACCGAAGATCTTACGATCATCATGCAGGTTAAGAATGCGAATGGTGATGTGAAATACACGGTTTCCGTTTCCGCAGAGAATGTGAAAAATAATAAATCACTGAAGGCATTTGTTGTCAACCGTAAGACGGGTGAATATGAACTGATCAACAGCAAGACCTATAAGGCTAAGGACGGAAAGCTGAATGCAAGTTTTGGAAAGAAGGGCGATTATGTACTTCTGACGACAAAGGAAGCAGCCAGAATTGAAAAAGAAATCCTTAAGACCATCGCTCCGAAGAAAACAAAGGCAACGGTTAAAAAAGGAAAAACAACGGAGTTTAAGCTTGACAGCAAGCTGAATCAGAACAATGTAAAGAAGGTAACCTACAAAACTTCCAAGAAGTCGATTGCTACCGTAAACAAGAACGGTAAGATCAAAGCAAACAGGAAAGGAACGGTAAAGATCAAGGCAATCGTGACTTTAAAGAATGGAAAAACAAAAACAGTATCCATGAAGATAGCCGTTCGATAGAAAATATTGACAGGAATACAATTACTATAGTTTGTCGGTAATTATTCCATAAAAAGCCCTCGTGACGCAAGCGGGGGCTTTTTTTATAATCAAATCACAAGAAAAGCATAATCCCAAAAGAAATAAAGCAGTAATAAAAGGGGGCATCCGGATGTTCTATAATAAAAGAAAAACAATCGGGGTCTTTTTGAACCGTGCAGAACTGGAATTCCAGCAGGTGCTCAGCAGATCGCTGACCGAGACGGCAAAACAATGCGATTATAATATTGTTTTCCTGACTTCATTTGGAATCCGGGAAACCGAGACAATGTATGATCTGTATGAGAAGAACGTTGTTGATTTTGCACCGATCGAAGAATTTGATGCAATTATTGTTGCGCTGGATACATACGATACACCCAGCTTTCGAATGAAACTGATCGAAGGTCTGAAAAACAGAGCGCATGGTCCGGTCATCAGTTTTCGTGAGGCGTCGGAGGGATTCTACGGGATACTCTCGGATGCCAATTCGATGGTGGAGGAGCTGGTAAAGCATATTGCAAATACGCATTCTGTGAGAAATATCTGTTTTATGGCAGGATACAAGGGGCATTATGACAGCCAGATCCGAGAACAGCATTACCGGCTGGCGATGGAGGAACTCGGACTTCCGGTCTATGAAAATTCAATTTTTTACGGAGATATGTGGAAAGGAAAAGGCGAGCAGGCATACGAATTTTTCTTTTCCGATGAAACGCATCGTCCGGAGGCGATCGTCTGTGCGAATGACTTTATGGCGAGAGCACTCACAATCGCGCTTGAAAAACACGGAATTTTGGTACCGCAGGATGTTATGGTCAGTGGCGTGGATAATTCACCGGAATCATGTGATGTACTTCCGCAGTTGACATCGATCTCCGTGGATTATGAAGCGATGGCAAAAGAGGCGGTCTATCTTGTGAGGGATCTTCTTGAAGGTGTGCCGAGGGAACGTAATATCTATGTTCCGGCTAAAATTCTGTTTCGGGAGAGTACGAAGGATTGTACCGACCGGGAGGATAAGAGAAGTGATGAAATCTACCAGAAACTGATTGAGATCCGGGAGAAACACAACCGGCAATCCTATTTTTCGACGGACATGGACGGATGCACCGATTATGCGGAGATGAAACAGATTGTAGCCAAGAATCTGCATCTTCTCGGAACGTGCAAAGAATTTTATCTCGGGCTGCTCGGTGAAGAAAAGGATCATATCCGGTATTTTAAGCAGGATATTACTTCGTATGCAAAACTCGGAATGGAAATCAGGGACGGTCAGATATTGCATGTATCCGGGGAGTGCTTCCGGCAGAAAGATCTGCTTCCGGAGGAAGTGTGTGATGATAGCTGGAAAGTATATTATATCCGGGTATTGCATAATCGGGAAAAAAATTTCGGCTATACCGTTGTACAGTTTGAAAATCCGTTGGACGGACCGGACGAATTTTATCATGACTGGAATTTGACCTTAAGCCAGACGATCAATAATTTTTATACGACAAAATACCTGATCCGGCTGAATCACGAAAATCAGGAAAAAAGTGTGACGGATTATCTGACCGGATTAAATAACCGCCGCGGCATGGAAGATTACATCAATGAGAAGTGGCCGGAGTGGATCCTTGGAAACCAGTATCTGATCTGCGCAAGCGTAGATGTGGACGGATTGAAAGTGATCAATGATTCTTATGGACATAAGGAAGGCGATTGGGCAATCTGTGCCGTTGCGGAAGCAATACGCAAGGCAATTGGCAAATACGGCATTGCAGCCCGAACCGGAGGGGATGAGTTCGTGTTTGTTCTGACCGGAGCGAATGCCGGACTTGTCAGGGATGTGGAGAATCAGATCCACCATTATCTGGATGAGGCAAACGCGCAAAGTGGTAAACCTTACCGGGCGGACTGCTCGATGGGACATTATATGACGCAGATTACGGCGCGTGAATCGTTTGAAGAATGCATGCGCATGAGTGATATAGAAATGTATAAAGAAAAGAAAGCAAAGAAAGTAGGGAGGTAATGATTATGAACGGACCGGCAGCACCAAAGGATCCGGAAAAGAAAAGACCATATTTTTACATTATGAAGGATAAAGAAATCTTCGGAGCAAAACAGGAAGACGGAAGTGCGATTCATTTTATCTATGAGAGTGACGGAAGACTGATCAACAGCGCACAGATCGTCGGAAATATTACGGATGAGAACATGCTTCGGTTGTTGGAGACGGTGGAGGGATTCGGCAAGCTTGTACACAGTATCGGGGTGTCTGTTGAGACCGACAATCCAAAGGAGGAGATGGAGTTCATCTTCCAGATGTACGGGAAAAAAGATCTCTACGGAGGCGGAACCAATCTGCGATGCAGCCTGACCGGAGACGGAATGGAACGGCGCATTTATCTGTCGGATTATACCTGGACAGAGGATGATTATATTCCGGGACAGATCAAGTTCATCATGAGCGCACCGGAAAAGATGGGAAAAGCCAGCGTTCGGTTTTATCTGAACGACGGATATACGGCTCCGGAAGAGGTGGAAGAAGAAGCGGTGGATACGAAATCGGAACGGTACTGCACGATGATCGAGCGTTCTCTCATGAATCTGGGCAACACCTACCGTATCCGCAAAGCGATCGAGAAGGCGAGAGCCGGAAAAGAAGTAACGCTTGCCTATATCGGAGGGTCGATCACGCAGGGGGCGGGAGCGACACCGATCAATACCGAGTGTTATGCCTATAAGTCCTATCAGCTTTTCAAAAGCAGATTTGCGATGAGAGATAACGTTAAATTTGTGAAAGCGGGAGTTGGAGGAACCCCGTCGGAGCTTGGAATGCTCCGCTTTGACAGAGATGTGTTAAGAGACGGCGAGAAGCCGGATATCGTAGTCGTAGAATTTGCGGTCAACGATGAGGGTGACGAGACGAAGGGCGATTGCTACGAAAGCCTTGTGCGCAAGATCTTAAAGCTGGATTGGAATCCGGCGGTCGTTCTGCTTTTTTCCGTATTTGCCAATGACTGGAATCTGCAGGATCGCTTAAGCCCGGTCGGCAGACTGTATGATCTGCCGATGGTCAGTATCAAGGATACCGTAGTGGAGCAGTTTACAAAGAAACCGAACGAGGGAAGGGTTCTGACAAAAAATCAGTTCTTTTACGATATGTTCCATCCGAGCAACCTCGGCCATACCATTATGGCAGACTGTTTACAGTATCTGTTTGAGCGCTGTGATTTAAGCGAGCATGCAAGACTTGACGCTTTTGAGAGCGGCCTGACCGAGGAGGGAATGCTTGCACAGCAGCTGCAGATGAAGCCGGCAATCGGCAAAAGCTTTGAGCATGTACGGCTTCTGGATAAGAAAGATGTCTATGACAAGGCCAAAATTGATGCCGGTGGCTTCTGTGCAACGGATGATCAGCTCCAGAGTGTGGAGATGGATGACCGGTTAGAATTGACACCGGAGTTTCCGTACAATTGGATGTACGATGCAACGATGCCGGAGAATGCCGCCTTTACAATCCGCATCCATTGCAAAGCGCTTGTGTTGATCTTTAAGGATTCCGGAGAAGTGGACGTTGGAAAGGCGTATGTCGATGTGGACGGTGAGCGTCGCATGACGGCGGATCCGCATATTAACAACTGGCAGCACTGCAACGCGATGATCGTGTTCAATGAGGATGAAAGCGCCGACCATACGGTACGCATTGAAGTCGCAGAAGAAGACAGAGACAAGAAGTTTACAATTTTAGGATTTGGTTACGTATTATAGGAGTAGTAAAATGGTTACAGTTAAGAATCCAATTTTAATGGGATTTTATCCGGACCCTTCTATTTGCAGAAAGGGAGAGGATTATTATATCGTCAATTCAAGTTTTGTGTATGCACCGGGAGTGCCAATCTTTCACAGCAGAGATCTCGCACATTGGGAGCAGATCGGCAATATTTTAGACCGTCCGTCGCAGCTTCCTGTGGCGGGAGCGGATATCTCAGATGGTATTTATGCGCCGACGATCCGCTATCATGATGGTTTGTTTTATATGATCACGACCAATGTGACGCACGGCAACAATTTTATCGTCACAGCGGAGAATCCGGAAGGACCGTGGTCCGAGCCGTATTATCTCGGCGACGATGCCCCGGGCATCGACCCGAGCCTTTTTTTTGACGATGACGGCAAATGTTATTATTGCGGAACCCGTCCGAATCCGGAGGGCGTTCGCTATAACGGGGACTGGGAGATTTGGATTCAGGAACTGGATCTTAAGACCATGAAGCTGGTCGGTGAGAGCATGGCAATCTGGAAAGGTGCGGTAAAGGGATGTATCTGGCCGGAAGGTCCGCATATTTACAAGATCGATGGTTATTATTATCTGCTCCACGCAGAAGGCGGAACCGGTCCGGAACACAGTATTACGGTGGCACGCAGTAAGAAGCTGTTCCAGTGGTTTGAAGGCTGTCCGCGCAATCCGATTTTCACACACCGCAATCTCGGTATGGATTATCCGGTCATCTATGCGGGACATGGAGATCTGGTTGATGACGGCAAGGGAAACTGGTATGTTGTCATGCTTGCATCAAGACCTTGCAAAAAGCATAGCAGCATGGGGCGTGAGACTTTCCTTGCCAGGGTGATCTGGGAGAAAGGCTGGCCGGTGATCGCTCCGGGGGTCGGACATCTGGAGGATGAATTTACGATCGATATGCCTGAGCATCGCTTTGCGGAAGAAATTACGAATTCCGATGTCATTCATTTCTGGGGAGAACAGCTGGATCAGCGGCTGGTGGCAATCGAGGACTGGACATCCGGAATTTATTCGCTGACCGAACGTGAGGGTGCACTTCGGATGTACCTTCGCAAAGAAAAGATTTCCGAGAGAGCAAACTGTGCATATCTTGGTGTAAGACAGAAGAGTTACCGCTTTGTCGCAGAGACCGGTATGGAATTCTATCCGGAAAATGAGTCGGAGACGGCGGGACTTGTGCTTTACCAGAATAATGAAAATCATCTCCGGTTTGAAGTGATGCGCGTGGATGGAGAAGTTTGTTTTGTGGTAACCAGCTGTATTCACGGAGATGAGCAGACGCTGGCAACGACACGGCTGGAGAAGAAAGGAAAATTAAAGATCCGCCTGCAGTGCCGCAATCAGTGTGCCCGTGTCTGGATTTCGGAAGGCAAAGGATATGTATCCGTTGCGGAAAATCTGGATCTTCTTGCTTACACGACAGAGGAAGCCGGAGGCTTTGTAGGATGCACAGTCGGTGTATATGCATCTTCCAACGGTATCGACAGTACAAATTATGCTGATTTCGAATGGCTGACATGCCAGTCGATGGATGATTGATAGAAAGTGTTTAAGACGAGGAGATGACATAATGAGTAGACAGACAAAAGAATATGCAAAGAAACTGGTTGCGCAGATGACGGTTGAGGAAAAAATGAGCCAGATGCTCTATGAGTCACCGGCGATCGAGCGACTTAATATTCCGGCATATAACTGGTGGAATGAGGCTTTGCATGGTGTTGCAAGAGCCGGAGTTGCTACGGTATTTCCACAGTCGATCGGACTTGCGGCGACATTCGATCCAAAACTTGTCGGACAGATCGGTGATGTAGTGTCGACGGAAGGACGTGCAAAATTTAATGAGTTTTCAAGAAGGGGCGACCATGGAATCTATAAAGGACTTACGTTCTGGGCACCGAATGTCAACATTTTCCGCGATCCGAGATGGGGAAGAGGTCATGAGACGTATGGAGAGGATCCGTATCTTACGGCAGAACTCGGATGTGCGTACATCAAAGGCTTACAGGGACCGGATCCGGATCATCTGAAATCTGCAGCATGCGCAAAGCATTTTGCGGTACACAGCGGTCCGGAAGCAATCCGCCATGAATTCAATGCAAAAGCGTCTAAGCATGATATGTATGACACTTATCTGTATGCGTTTAAGCGATGTGTCAAGGATGCCAAGGTTGAGGCCGTCATGGGCGCTTACAATCGCGTGAACGGAGAGCCGGCGTGTGGAAGCAAAACTCTCCTGCAGGATATGCAGGAAGCTTACGAGAAGGGACTTGTTTCCGAGGAGGCGATCACAGAAGCGGTGGAGCGCCTGATGGAAGTTCGTATTCGTCTGGGTATGATGAAGGATTATCCGTCCCCGTATGAAGACATTACCTATGATAAAGTAGAATGTCCGGAACATGTGAAGTTGTCTGTTGAAGCGGCAAGAAGAAGTCTTGTTCTGTTGAAAAACGAGAATGCGTTCCTGCCGTTGGATAAAAATAAGATACAGACCGTCGCAGTCATCGGTCCGAATGCGAATTCAAGAGATGCGCTGGTCGGAAACTATGTCGGAACCTCTTCCCGTTACATTACTCCACTGGAGGGAATTCAGCAGTATGTGGGGGATGATGTGCGTGTATTATATGCAGAAGGCTGTCATCTGTACAAAGACAAAGTGGAATTTCTGGCAGAGACGAAGGATCGATTCAAGGAAGCGGTCATTGCGGCGGAGCAGGCAGATGTTGTAGTTATGTGCCTTGGTCTTGATGCGACGATCGAAGGCGAGGAAGGCGATGCCGGTAATGAATATGCCAGCGGGGATAAACTGGGACTCAATCTTCCGGGACTTCAGGAAGAACTGCTCGAGACGGTTACGGCTGTCGGAAAGCCGGTTGTGCTCGTGATTTCGGCGGGAAGTGCACTCGATCTCTCATGGGCGGATGCGCATGTTGCTGCGATTATTGACAGTTTTTATCCGGGAGCCCGTGGCGGAAAGGCAGTCGCAGAAGCAATCTTCGGTGATTTTTCACCATCCGGAAAGCTACCTGTCACCTTTTATCAGGGAACGGAAAATCTTCCGGAGTTTACGGATTATGATATGTCCGATCGCACATATCGTTATACGGACAAGAATGTGCTCTATCCGTTCGGTTACGGATTGCATTATGGAACGATCCGTTACGAGAATGCACAGATTTCCTGTGCGCAGTGCGGTGTGAGAGATGCCGTCGATGTGAGTGTGGATGTCATAAATGAGAGTTCCTACACGATCCATGAGAGTGTTCAGGCGTACATTCAGCATGAGGAAGCGGATGCGTATGAACCGGGATATCAGTTGAAAGGAATACAGACGGTTACATTACAGCCGAAAGAGACGAAGCGTGTGACCATATCTCTTAAGGCACGTGACTTTGCAATTATCACGCAGGAGGGAGAATGCGTTGTAAGACCGGGATCTTACCGCATCGCAATCGGAGGTCAGCAGCCGGATGCAAGAAGTGCAAAACTTACCGGAAGTGACGTGGCTGCGCTGGTGGTCCGCAGAGAGGGTGAGCAGACACCGGTTGAGTATTAGAGTGCAGAAATATCAAGAAACAATTTTAAATATAGTCTCGTATATGTTATAATGAATTTAATCGGTTGTACGAATGAGGAGCAGGTCGAAAAATCTGCTCCTTTATCGCTTTGTTGTGTGTGAATTTAGAGGGATTGGTATGAATATCATCGACAAGTTCATCAAGGTAATGGAAAGATATATGGATAATCTTTCTATTAAGAAAAAATTTATACAGTTATACATTTTCTGTGTTTTTTTACCGCTGATCATTACGGACAGTGTCGTCTTATATATTGTAGACAGCATGGAATCGCAGCGGCAGTATCATGAGATGGCAAATGTTGCGAATGCAGTCAGCTATAATATCAGTGCACTGGTGGAGAATGCGGGAGAAATTGCCAAAAGTATGTACACCGATAGAAGGATGAATACCTTTTTGGAGAAGCAATATGAGAGCACTTCGGATTATTATGCGGAATATCAGAATTTCTTTCAGGATTCGACGTTGGAAAACGTACTCGGCATGAATCAGATCGTCTTTACCCTGTATACGGATAATCCTACC
>OMAS01001305.1_pt1 | contig 10611 bp, 9 predicted proteins | sample 1674031 | NCBI WGS metagenome assembly OMAS01 (sample SAMEA103958138, study PRJEB25191) | human gut metagenome | biome: human-associated habitat [ENVO:00009003]; feature: intestine environment [ENVO:2100002]; material: feces | place: Germany | collected 2013/2015 | reverse complement strand
TCTCCCTTGCAGCCTACACCGTGATTTTGTGCTTCTCCCTATTCAAAACAGGCGCACTTGCGAAGTCAATATTTAACGCCCATTAAAGACCGAAAGGAGGAGGTTTTCACTTGGCGTATGTACCCGTACCCAAAGACTTATCAAAAATCAAAACGAAAGTCGCTTTTAATCTGACAAAGCGGCAGATTATATGTTTTGCGGCAGCCCTCGCTATGGGACTACCGCTTTTCTTTTTGCTCAAAGACAGCGCGGGAACAAGCATGGCGGCATTTGCAATGATTGTCGTTATGCTTCCCTGCTTCCTCTTGGCAATGTATGAAAAACACGGGCAGCCCCTTGAAGTCGTGATAAAGAACGTCATTCAGACAAAGTTTATCCGACCAAAGGAACGCCCCTATCAGACGGAAAATTTTTATGCCGTCATAGAAAAACAACGAAAACTGGAAAAGGAGGTATCGGCTATTGTCAATGGCAGAACGAAAAACAGTAAGCCGCGCGGTAAAAAATCCCGTCAAGCGTAAGCTGACCCGCGCGGAAAAGAAAGAAATCGCCGCCGTGATACAGGCGGCAAAGGGCGACGGGAAGCCCCGCACCGCACAACAGACCATTCCCTACTTGCAGATGTACCCGGACGGGATTTGCAGGGTAACGGAAAAGAAATACAGTAAAAGCCTTGTCTTTGAAGATATTAACTATCAGCTTGCACAGGCAGACGATAAGACCGCCATTTTTGAAAACTGGTGCGATTTTCTCAACTACTTTGACGCTTCCGTTTCGGTGCAGCTCTCTTTCATCAATCAGGGCGCAAGAAAGGAAAAGGCACAGGCGGCTATCGAAATTCCGGCGCAGGACGACGCTTTTAACTCTATCCGCAGGGAGTACGCGGATATGCTTAAAAATCAGCTTGAAAAAGGCAACAACGGACTGGAAAAGTGCAAGTACATTACCTTTTCCATTGAAGCGGACAATCTCGCAGCCGCAAAAGCCCGCCTTTCCCGTATCGAAACCGACGTACTCAATAATTTTAAGGTGCTTGGTGTAACCGCCCGCCCCATGAACGGACAGGAACGCTTGAACGTACTGCATGGGATTTTCCACCCGGAGGGCGAGCCGTTCCGTTTCTCTTGGGACTGGCTTGTACCGTCCGGGCTTACCACAAAGGACTTTATCGCCCCGTCCTCGTTCCGCTTTGGCGACGGCAGGACGTTTCGCATGGGGCGCAAGCTCGGTGCTGTTAGCTTCCTTGAAATCCTTGCGCCGGAGCTGAACGACCGTATGCTTTCGGACATTCTCGACCTTGAAAACGGAATTATCGTCAATCTGCATATCCGCAGTATCGACCAGAGCGAAGCAATCAAGACCATTAAGCGCAAGATTACCGACCTCGACAAGATGAAGATTGAGGAACAGAAAAAGGCTGTACGATCCGGCTACGATATGGAAATCATCCCGTCCGACCTTGCCACCTACGGCGGTGAGGCCAAGCGCCTGTTGCAGGACCTTCAGACGCGCAACGAGAGAATGTTCCTTGTGACCATCCTCATCATGAATACGGCAACCAATCGCCAGAAGCTCGAAAATGCGGTGTTCCAAACCGCCGCTATCGCTCAGAAGTACAACTGTGCGCTCAAGCGTCTCGACTTCCAGCAGGAAGAGGGGCTGATGTCCTCTCTGCCTATCGGCGTCAATCAGGTGGAGATCGAACGCGGACTGACCACTTCCAGCACGGCGGTTTTCGTGCCGTTCACCACGCAGGAGCTTTTTCAGGGCGGCGAAGCTCTCTACTACGGGCTGAATGCGCTGTCCAACAACATGATCATGGTTGACCGCAAGCAGCTCAAAAACCCCAACGGGCTGATCTTGGGTACACCCGGTTCCGGTAAGTCCTTCTCCGCCAAGCGCGAAATGACGAACGCCTTCCTCATCACGGAGGATGACATCATCGTCTGCGACCCCGAAGCCGAGTATTTTCCCCTCGTGCAGAAGCTCGGCGGTCAGGTCATCCGCATTTCGCCGGTCAGCACGGATTACATCAATCCGCTGGACATCAACACGAACTACTCCGAAGAGGAAAACCCGCTGACGCTGAAATCCGACTTCATTCTCTCCATGTGCGAGTTGATTGTCGGCGGCAAGGACGGCTTGCAGCCGGTTGAGAAGACCATCATTGACCGCAGTGTTCGCATGGTCTATCAGGAGTTTCTTGCAGACCCCAAGCCGGAGAAAATGCCGATCCTCGAAGACCTCTACAACATTCTGAGAAATCAGAAGGAGCCGGAGGCACAGCGCATCGCAACTGCCCTTGAAATCTATGTTCACGGCTCTCTGAACGTCTTCAATCACAGAACGAATGTGGATGTCAACAACCGCTTCGTCTGCTATGACATCCGCGAACTCGGCAAGCAGCTCAAAAAGCTCGGTATGCTGATTGTGCAGGATCAGGTGTGGAACAGAGTTACCATCAACCGCGCCCAGCACAAGGCAACGCGCTACTACATGGACGAGTTCCATCTGCTCTTGAAGGAAGAACAGACCGCCGCGTACAGCGTGGAAATCTGGAAGCGTTTCAGAAAATGGGGCGGCATTCCGACCGGAATCACGCAGAACGTCAAGGATCTGCTTGCGTCCCGCGAGGTAGAGAACATCTTTGAAAACTCGGATTTTGTCTACCTTCTGAATCAGGCATCCGGCGACCGGCAGATTCTCTCGAAGGCGCTGAACATCTCGCCCAGCCAGCAGAACTACATCACCAATTCCAATGCCGGTGAGGGGCTGATCTTCTACGGCTCGACCATCGTTCCCTTCAAGGACGATTTCCCGAAGGACACCCAGCTCTACCGCATCATGACCACCCGCTTAGAAGAAACCGTACAGAACTAAGGAGGATTTTTGAATATGAACAACAAGATGATTACCATTCCCTATGCGGACGCTATCGAATACGGAGAGAACACCTCCGCGCTGTTTAAGGCTCTGTGGGAGCTGACCGATCTGATCCGACTGGAAAGCGACCTCAAGAAGCATCACCGCGCCTACCTCCATGTGAGGGAGGACATCGACGAAAAGGTCAAGGAGGCACGTCAGATTATGACCAAGGTATCTGTGGATATGATCGGTTTCTATTTCAAGGTTGATGTTCCCGAAAGCAGCAACAGCGACGAGAATACCCCGTTCGCTGACGCGGCGGATGATGAAGCCGTATCTATCCCCAAGGACAAGTATGAGCTGATGATCGACGATCTGCTCACGATGTCCGAAATCATCCAGTGCGTCGCAGATATGCGCACGCAGGATGTGAAGGCAATCCGCGAGTTCGGCAAGTTCGTCCCCGCCTTTGCCGCCTTTGAGAAGAACCGGCTGAGCCTCTATCGTGAGGCGGCGAAGGAAGCCGAGGAAATCTTCGACCGTTGGGCGGACGAGATTGACGATCTCGACGAGGACTTCACGGAAGATGAGGATTACGAACCGGACGAGTATTACTCCGACTGATATGCGCTCAAATCCGAAGAAAGGAGCTGGTTTTTATAGAGCTTGACATCATTCATACCGGCGATTGCCTTAAAATCCTGAAAACTCTGCCCGATGACAGCGTTCATTGCTGTGTGACGTCCCCTCCGTATTACGCGCTCCGCGATTACGGCATGGAGGCTCAGATCGGCAGAGAGACAACGCCGAAGGAATATATTTCGCGCCTGACGGAAGTGTTTACCGAAGTCAGGCGCGTTTTGCGTCCGGACGGAACGCTCTGGCTGAACATCTCGGACACCTACGCCGGGAAAGGCAATCAGGGTGATTTCGTTGATCCGAAGAACCCCAGCGGCAGAAACGGTCAGGCTGTGGCTCTCAACAACAAGGTTGAGGGCTGCAAGCCGAAGGACATGATCGGTATTCCGTGGATGCTGGCTTTTGCCCTCCGCGATACCGGCTGGTATCTGCGCAACGACATCATCTGGATGAAGGATAACCCCATGCCGGAGAGCGTCAAAGACCGCTGCGCCCGCTGCTACGAGCATATTTTCCTGTTCTCCAAGTCGAAGAAGTATTTCTTTGACTACAAGGCGATCTCAGAGCCGATTGCTCCCGCAACGGCAGAACGCCTCAAGCGCGGCATGAAAGGCGGCAACAAATACGGCAAGCCCGTTCCCGGTCAGCCTCAGCCGCAGTCCATCAACCGCTCCCGTGAGCATGGCGAGATCAAGGACGCAGACATCAATCCGCTCCGCAACAAGCGCGACGTCTGGAAGATCAACACCGTCCCCTTCAAGGGCGGTCACTATGCCGCCTACCCTCCAAAGCTGGTTGAGACCTGTCTGCTTGCCGGTTGTCCCGAAGGCGGTATTGTGCTTGACCCGTTCATGGGAAGCGGCACAACCGGCATGGTTGCCTCACAGATGGGGCGTCATTTCATCGGCATCGAGCTGAATCCGGCGTACACCGAGCTTGCCTACAAGCGGATTGGAGGTGAAATCTGATGTCCAAGGAATCGGAACTCAAAGCCAGCGACAAGGTAGTCGTGCGGATGACGCGGGAAGGCGCGATTGAAGAAAACCTGACGGCTGGCACCGAGCAGCGTGTGTCAAAACGTCCGGAAGATGCAGAGTTGGTTAAGCCCGCTGAGACAGCCGAGCCTTCCGAGGCACTTTCACCGGAGGAACAGAAAAAGGTGCAGATGCGCCGTCAGCAGCGTCAGTTTCAGACGGAACACGCCGAAGATAACGACACACAGCCGCCCTCGGAAACGCCGTTCAAGCCTCCAACTTTAGAGCAGCACAGCGTTTCTTCTCATACCGGCACGGTGATTGCTGAAACGGTTGCCACGCACAAGCTGCGCAAGACCTCTGCGGTTGAAGCCGTTGACGCGGATGCCGTTCTCTCCCAAGCGGCGGAGACTGCTTCCGCAAAGCCGATCATCGACGATGCCGTCCCGCCCACGAAGCGGATGCAGAAGCTCGAAAGGAAGTCCGAGAAGGCACATGAGCGTCTGGACGCTGCCCGCGAGAAGCTGCCCACGCACAAGGTTCTCAAGAAAGAGCGTGTTTTTGATGAGGAAACCGGCAAGTGCAAAACCCGCCTTCATTTTGAGGATGAGCTGAAAAAGCCAAAGGGCAAAGGCAAGCTGCAATTTGAAGCAGATAAAACCGTCCGTAAGGTCGGTGACACCCTCGCTTCCGGCATTCACGGCAAAATCCATGAGGTCGAACAGGAAAACACGGCGGTTGAGGCGGCGCATAAAACGGAGATCGCCGCTGAGACTGCCGCTCGGCATTTCCGTCATCATCGGGAAAGCAGCGTCAACAAGCCCTACGAGAAGGTCTCCAAGCTGGAACACAAGGCGGATGCTGCTGATGCGAAGCTCCAATATGAGAGAAATCAGCAGGAGCATCCTGAGATGAAGAAGCAGAACATGAACAAGCACTACCAGAAGCAGAGCATCAAGAAGGAATATGCCGCCGCTCGAAATGCCGGTTCTCAGACTGCCGGGACTGCTACAAAAAGCACCGGCAAGAAGCTCGGTGAGAAGGCGTCCGACAAGATCAAGGAGTTCTTTGAGAAGAACAAGAAGGTCTTCATCTGGATCGGCGTCGGAATTGCCCTTCTCGTTTTGCTCGGTGCCGGAATCAGCTCGTGTTCGATGCTCACCTCTACCGGCTCGTCGGTTATCGCTTCCTCTTATCTCAGCGAGGATGATGCGATGCTGGGCGCAGAAGCGCAGTATTGCCAAATGGAGCAGGAGCTGCAACGCTATCTCGACACCTACGAAAGCACTCACAACTACGATGAATACCACTTCGATCTGGACGATATTGAGCATGACCCGTATGTGCTGATCTCCATTCTCTCGGCTCTCCATGAGGGCGAGTTCACGCTGGATGAGGTGCAGGGTACGCTCCAAATGCTGTTTGAAAAGCAGTACATCCTCACCGAAGAGGTTATCGTCGAAACCAGATACCGCACGGAAACCGACACATGGACGGACGCAGACGGCAACACGCACACGGAAACCTATCGCGTCCCGTATGACTACTACATCTGCAACGTGAAGCTCGAAAACTTCAATCTCTCCCATGTCCCGGTCTACATCATGTCTCAGGAACAGCTTTCCATGTACGCAACGTATATGTCGGTGCTGGGCAACCGCGAGGATCTGTTCGGTGACTCTCCCTATGTGGACAAGTACATCACAAATCCTCCTGCCGACTACGATGTCAACCCGGAATACTTGAACGATGAGAAGTTTGCGACACTGATCACCGAGGCGGAAAAGTATCTCGGCTATCCGTATGTGTGGGGCGGCTCCAATCCCGACACATCCTTTGACTGCTCCGGCTTTGTCAGCTATGTTCTCACGAACAGCGGTCTTGTGAATACCGGACGGCTTGGCGCACAAGGGCTTTACAACGTCTGTACGCCGGTTTCAAAGGCGAATGCACAGCCCGGTGATCTCATCTTCTTTGTCGGGACGTATGACACCCCCGGCGTGTCTCACGTCGGCATCTACGTCGGTGATGGGGTCATGATCCACTGCGGCGACCCCATTCAGTACACATCCATCAACTCTTCCTATTGGCAGCAGCATTTCTACGCCTTCGGAAGACCCGCCTATTAAAAGAAAGGAGTTTTTCATGAATCCCAAGTATCAGAAAGTCCTCTCCGACATTGAGAAGGCTGAAAAGAAGAAGTCCGAAATCGAAGGGCAGCTCAAGGAGCTGTACGACAAGAAGACAGAGCTGGAAAACCTTGAAATCATCAATACCGTGCGCTCTATGGTGATGGACAAGGATCAGATCATGGCGTTCCTGTCTTCCATGAAGGGCGGCACCAAGACCGCTGAAAATACGGAGGTAATCGACAATGCATAAGAAGTTTCGTTTTTTGACCGTCCTTGCGGTCTGTGTCATGGTTCTGTCCTGCTTCTCGGTGACGGCGTTTGCCTACGCCGACGATACCGAACAGAACCTTCCGGTTACGGAGGCAACTCAGCCGGAACAGCAGCCTGAAACCACTCCCGCACCGGAAAAGCCGAAGGGTGAGCCGATTGACGATGAGGGCAACGCCTACACCCGTGACTTGCTCTATGACAAAGCAACCAACAAGCAGTTCATCACTATCCAGACGAAAAGCGGCAACACCTTTTTCATTGTCATCGACTACGATGCACCCATCAACGAGGATGAGGAACAGTATCAGACGTACTTCCTGAACATGGTCGATGAGAGCGATCTGCTTGCGCTGCTGGATGATGACACTGCGGCGGCTCTGACCACCTGTAACTGCAAAGAAAAATGCGCTGCCGGTCAAGTCAATACCGACTGCCCGGTCTGCAAGACCAACATGAGCGAATGCACCGGCACAGCTCCCGTTATGCCTGAGCCGGACAAGGATGCAGAAACCGACGTTCCTGCGCCCAAGCCCGAAAAGAAGTCCAACGTCGGCATGATCCTCATCATCTTCGTTCTTGCCGGTGCTGCGGGTGCAGCTTATTACTACATCAAGTTCGTCAAGGGCAGAAAGCCCAAGGATGAAGATATGGACTTCTTTGATGATGAAGGCTACGAGGAAGAGCCGTACATCAACGAGGATGAAGAGCCGCAGATTGCGGAGGATGCTGAAACGGATGGTGATGAAGATTGATCTTAGTCATTGCTGAAAAGCCCAGCGTTGCCCAGTCCATCGCAAAGGTGTTGGGCGCGACTTCCCGCAAGGACGGCTATATGGAGGGCGGCAATTACATCGTTTCGTGGTGCTTCGGTCATCTGGTGGAGCTGGCAGACGCCAGCTCCTACGATGAGCGGTATGCCAAGTGGCGGTATGACGATCTGCCCATTGTTCCGGAAAGCTGGATGTTTGAGGTCACGAAGGACAAAGCACAGCAGTTCAAGGTGCTGTCCTCTCTCATGAAGGACAAGCGCGTCACCGAGCTGGTCTGCGCAACCGATGCAGGACGCGAGGGTGAGCTGATCTTCCGGCTGGTCTACAACAAAGCCGGATGCACCAAGCCCTTCAAGCGTCTGTGGATCAGCTCGTTGGAGGACTCCGCCATCCGCGAAGGCTTCCAGCATCTCCGGGACGGCAAGGAATATGACCGTCTCTATGAAGCGGCACTCAGCCGCTCGAAGGCAGACTGGATTGTCGGTATCAACGGCACCCGCCTTTTCACCACGCTCTATCACAAGAAGCTGGTGGTCGGGCGCGTCCAGACGCCGACCCTTGCAATGCTGGTGGAGCGTGACGGGAAAATCTCCACGTTCCAAAAGGAGAAGTATTTCAACGTCCACGTCGGCAAGGGCGATCTGACCGCCGATCTGGAAAAGGTCAAAACCGAAGAGGAAGCAAAAAGAATTGCGGCGGCTTGCGAGAAAAAGCAAGCCGTCGTTTCTTCTCTCAAGCGGGAGACGAAAACCGTCAATCCTCCGAAGCTCTATGATCTGACCACCTTGCAGCGCGAGGCAAACCGATACTACGGCTTCACCGCCCAGCAGACGCTCGATCTCGTTCAGACGCTCTACGAAAAGAAGCTCCTGACCTATCCGCGCACGGACAGTCAGTTCATCACGGACGATATGGAGGACACTGCCCGTCAGGTCATTTCCATCGTCTGCCGCCAGCTTCCGCTTTTCTCCGACGTTTCGGTCACTCCGGACATTGCCCGCGTAACCGACAACAGCAAGGTCACAGATCACCACGCTATTCTCCCGACCGTCCAACTCGAAAAGCAGGATGTTTCGGCACTCCCTCAGTCGGAGCAGAAAATCCTCAATCTTGTTGGGATGCGCCTTCTGTGTGCGACCGGCGAGAAGCACACCTACGCAGAGACGCAGATTACACTCTCCTGCGAGGGCTATGCGTTCAAAGCCAAGGGCAAGACCGTCGTTCAAAACGGATGGAAAGCCATTGAAGAGCTGTTTAAGGCATCTCTCAAGACGAAGGAAAAGGACGATCCCGTGAAGTCCCTGCCCGAAGTCCATGAGGGCGATGTTCTGGATAATGTGTCCGCCAGCGTTACGGAACACTTCACGACGCCTCCGAAGCAGTACACGGAAGACACGCTCCTGTCTGCAATGGAGACTGCCGGAAACGATCAGTTCGACGATGACACCGAGAAGAAAGGACTCGGCACACCTGCAACCCGCGCCGGTATCATTGAAAAGCTGGTGAAATCCGGCTTTGCAGAGCGCAAAGGCAAATCCCTCATTCCCACGAAGGACGGCTGCAACCTTGTCTGTGTTCTGCCGGAACAGATCACGTCTCCCGCAATGACGGCGGAATGGGAAAACACGCTCATGGAGATTGAACGCGGCAAGGCAGATTCGGACGCCTTCCTCAGCGGCATTGTCCGGATGACCGGGGATCTCGTGAAAGCCTATCCCTTCCTCTCCGATGCCGAAGCCCAGCGTTTCGGCACGGGTAAGGAGGAAATCGGCAAATGTCCCCGCTGTGGTTCTCCGGTCTACGTCGGCAAGGGCAACTTCTACTGCTCGAACAAGGAATGCTCCTTCTGCCTGTGGGAAGACAACAAGTTCTTTTCCAGCAAGAAAAAGAAGCTGACCAAGAAGATTGCAAAGGAGCTGCTGGACAAGGGCTGGTGCCGAGTGACCGGGCTTTACACGCCGAAGAAGCCTCAGCTCTATGATGCGGTCATTCGTCTGGATGACAGCGGCGGCAAATACGTCAGCTTCAAGATGGAGTTTGATCGATGACCCGCCCAAAGTATGTTGCTTCATGCAGCGGAGGCAAAGACAGCGTAGCGACGCTCCTGCTGGCTGCACAGCACAATGAGCCGCTGGACGAGGCGGTTTTCAGTGAGGTCATGTTCGATAAGGACACAAGCGGCGAAGTCCCGGAACACCGGGACTTCATCTATGACCGCCTCAAGCCCTTCTGTGAAAAGGAGCTGGGCATCAAGTTCACCATTCTCCACGCGGACAAGACCTACGATGAGGTGTTCCATCATGTCATCACCCGCGGACCGCACAAGGGCGAGGTTCGCGGATTTGCATGGGCTGGTATGTGTGCAGTCAATCGTGACTGCAAAATCCCGCCAGTCCGCAAGTACAATGCCGCGCTTTCTCCGGACACCGTGAGCTATGTCGGCATCGCGGAGGATGAGCCAAAACGCCTTGCTCGTCTGGATGGAGTAACGAAGGTCAGTCTGCTTGCCAAATACGGTATGACCGAGGCGGACGCCTACAAGCTCTGTCAGGAACACGGGATGCTTTCCCCAATCTACGCTCACTGCCGAAGAAACGGCTGCTGGTTCTGTCCCAACGCCAGTGACTCGGAGCTGCTGCACATGGTCACAAAGCACCCGGATATGTTTGACCGGCTGATTGAATGGGAGAACGAGGATAAAATCTTCCATCGTCGGATGACGCGCAGAGAAACCCCGTCTGAGGTAAAGGCTCGTTTACTGAGCAAATCCCAGACGGGGTTTTCTTCTGCCCAGAACAAATAAGAAATGGAGGTTTGAGATGGCTGAAAACAGAAATGCACAGCAAGTCCGCGAGATTACGGACAAGCTGGAACAGGGCATCAAGGAGCTTTTTGAATCCGAGCGGTTCAAGGAATACCTCCGCACGATGTCCAAGTTCTACAACTATTCCTTCAACAACA
>OMAS01001300.1_pt1 | contig 10627 bp, 10 predicted proteins | sample 1674031 | NCBI WGS metagenome assembly OMAS01 (sample SAMEA103958138, study PRJEB25191) | human gut metagenome | biome: human-associated habitat [ENVO:00009003]; feature: intestine environment [ENVO:2100002]; material: feces | place: Germany | collected 2013/2015 | reverse complement strand
TCAATGGAGAGGGAGGAATGATGGTGAGTGTTGATATGATTGCGATGGTCACGAGCGAAGCGAGTAACGGTCGTGTTCCGTGACACTCCTATGGAGGAAGTTTCTGGAATGTTCTTCCTCACCCTGCTCACTTCGTTATCCCTGTGATCTCACTCACTCTTATGGAGGAAGGTTCTGGAGTGTTCTTCCTCACTGCTCACTTCGTTATCCCTGTGTCCTCACTCACTTCGTCATCCCTGTGTTCTCACACCCATGACTTGTCTTCTCACCCATCTCATCGTTATCCCTGACTTCTCTCTCGAGTCATCTCACCCAAGTCATCCCTGACTACTCACTCCCATCACTTGTGCTACCATGCTCACTCATCCCCGCCTGTTCTCACATCACTCCTACTACCACTCACTCACACGAGTGTTCTCACACTGAGTGTTCTCACACCCATCGTCATCCCTGACTACTCACTCACACCACTCGTCTCACACTCACTCACTCATCCCCGCGTTCTCTCTCACCTCACTTCTCTGAGTGCTCACACCCATCACTTGTCTTCTCACACTCACCATCTCACATCGAGTGTCACCACACGCACTCTCACATCCTTCTCACTTGTGTCACCACACTGAGTGATCTCACATCACTTGTGTTCTGAGAGAGTGTCTGTTCCCACTTCCATGGTGTCGTACTACCACCAAGTCTACACACTCACTGCTCTGAGAGAACTTGTGCTCCCACTCACACTTCCATGGTGTCGTACTACCACCAAGTCTACCCACTCACTCTCACACTGTCTTCTCTCTCACACACACTCCCATGGTGTCGTACTACCACCAAGTCATCACACACCCACACCAATCCTTGTGCTCCCACTCACTCCCATGTCCTCACACACTCTGCTCCCCTCACTTCATTTCACCTCATTCTCACCACCAACTCATCCCAACTCATCTCCCACACTCTCCCACCCATCATGCCTCCATCGCATCATCATCACTTCCTATCACCAATCACTACCAACCACCACCAATCGCTTCCTCTCACTCCACACAACACTCCTAACCCCTCCATTTCACTCCCAACCCTCCCAATCGTCTCCTAAATCCTCTCCAATCTCAATTCATACCCATAACGACAATAGTCGCACCCCATAGACTACCCAACAACATCAAACCAATTCAATCAAGAAGATGGGATAAACCTCAAGGACTCGCTGGACAAAGCCAGCTCATACCCTCACAGTACCCACTTCATACTAAGTCGTCTACAAAAGATTGCACAGACAATACCATTTCATTCAATACCATACAAATCGTTTTCCTTTATCCAAAAAGAATAAAGTATTCTTACGTGAAATACATATTATCCCTCTAAAACTAGAGAATCATCGTATTATTTCAGCAAGGATTCTGACTTAGAGGCGTTCAGTCATAATCCCACAGATGATAGCTTCCCATCACTAACTTTTCAGTTAAATGGATTTACCAATTATCTGAACAAACGGTTCCTCTCGTACTAAGTTTGATTACTGTTACGACAATGCCTTCATCAGTAGGGTAAAACTAACCTGTCTCACGACGGTCTAAACCCAGCTCACGTTCCCTATTAGTGGGTGAACAATCCAACACTTGGCGAATTCTGCTTCGCAATGATAGGAAGAGCCGACATCGAAGAATCAAAAAGCGACGTCGATATGAACTCTTGGCCGCCACAAGCCAGTTATCCCTGTGGTAACTTTTCTGACACCTCTATCTAGGATCTCACTAAATATAAAGGATCGATAGGCCATACTTGCATAGTTTGTGATCATACTGAAAACCAAAATCAAATGAGCTTTTACCCTTTTGTTCTACATAAGATTTCTGTTCTTATTGAGCTCATCTTAGGACACCTGTGTTATTCTTTAACAGATGTGCCGCCCCAGCCGAACTCCCCACCTAACAATGTCTCCCATTTAGGTCATTGGATTAACCAATTTACTTCTTAACAGTATACGAATATACTATCCTTTTTCATGGAATAAGTAAAACAACATTCAGAGTAGTGGTATTTCAGGATCGAATTGCTTCTCCCACCTATGCTACACCTCTAAAGTCATTTCACAATGTTAAACTAGAGTCAAGCTCAACAGGGTCTTCTTTCCCCGCTGATTTTTCCAAGCCCGTTCCCTTGGCTGTGGTTTCGCTAGATAGTAGATAGGGACAGTGGGAATCTCATTAATCCATTCATGCGCGTCACTAATTAGATGACGAGGCATTTGGCTACCTTAAGAGAGTCATAGTTACTCCCGCCGTTTACCCGCGCTTGGTTGAATTACGCCACTTTGACATTCAGAGCACTGGGCAGAATTCACATTGTGTCAATATATCTTTCACACTATCACAATGCTTTGTTTTAATTAAACAGTCGGATTCCCCTTGTCCGTACCAGTTCTGAGTTAGCTATTCATAGTGGGAGAGTGACAGGATGGGTAGATGCTATGCAAGCGTCATTCTCAACAACCGAAGCCATCAAAAACAACACCAACACTACACCAACACATACCTAACACTCATATCCACTTAGCCCTCAGAGCCAATCCTTTTCCCGAAGTTACGGATCTAATTTGCCGACTTCCCTTATCTACATTATTCTATTAACTAGAGGCTATTCACCTTGGAGACCTGATGCGGTTATTAGTACGACCAAATATTCTAAGATTTTACCTCTTCATTTTCAAGGATCCCTATCATTGCACCAGATAATATACAATAGTATACTACTTTACCAATATTCAATGCTTATCGCTAACTGAATTAATTCCAAGCACTCAAATATTGTTAACAAGAAAAGAAAACTCTTCCTGGGAATAATAGAAATGTCTCAAGAGGAATATACGTTACCGTTTCTTATACTATTTGGTTCAGGAATATTAACCTGATTCCCTTTCGATAACTTATAACCAAATGTTATACTTTCAACAGATTTCACTTATCTCTTAGGATCGACTAACCCATAGATAATCACTATTCCTATGGAACCTTTCTCCACTTCAGTCTTCAAAGATCTCATTTGAATATTTGCTACTTCCACCAAGATCTGCACTAATGAATGTTCCATATTCGTTCACACGATATACTTCACAACATTCATCACGCATTCCTACTCAACACCATACAATCCTAATTGTGTTGGCTATGTATAGGTTATTCGCTTTAGCGCCATCCATTTTCAGGGCTACTTCATTCGGCAGGTGAGTTGTTACACACTCCTTAGCGGATTCCGACTTCCATGGCCACCGTCCTGCTGTCTAGATGAACTAACACCTTTTACATCGAACTGAGCGAATAATAAGGCACCGTAACATAGCGTTCGGTTGATCCCGCATTGCCAGTCCAGCTTACCCGGAATGGCCCACTTGCAACTCATATTCAAACTCAGAGATTAATTAAACATCCCCGATTTCTTACCCATTGAAAGTTTGAGAATAGGTCCAGGATATTCCATCCCAGAAACCTCTAATCATTCGCTTTACCTCATAAAACTATTTCAAAAGTTGCAGCTATCCTGAGGGAAATTTCGGAATGAACCAGCTACTAGATGGTTCGATTAGTCTTTCGCCCCTATACCCAAATTTAAAGATCAATTTGCACGTTAGAATCCAATCGAACCTCCACCAGAGTTTCCCCTGGCTTCGTCCTATTCAGGCATAGTTCACCATCTTTCGGGTCCCACCCTATATGCTCATACTCGAATCTTTCATCAAAGAATTATGATCGGCAGATGTTGACACTTCAAAAGTTTCACACCTCTTACTTTCATTATGCATATTGGTTTAACACCATACTACTTGCATAAAGGATAGACTCCTTGGTCCGTGTTTCAAGACGGGACGAAGAGTGTGTGGTGGGGTGGGGGGGTCGTGGGCAGTCAAACTTTGACCAATCACAACCTACACACCCATATCATACACAATAAACCAATCATCTATGATAACCAGCACATTGCATACAATCTACACACAATCTTCGCTTAACCTATATACGATTTCAAGTACTATTTCACTCTTTTTTCAAAGTTCTTTTCATCTTTCCCTCACGGTACTTGTTCGCTATCGGTCTCTTGATCATATTTAGCCTTTGATGGAGTTCACCACCAACTTAGAGCTGCAATCCCAAACAGCTCGACTCCAATAGTATTCAATGCTTGAACAATATTGAATCATATACAGGGCTTTCACCTTCTATGACTTGACTTTCCAGCCAAATTATATCCAATACCATTCATTCTCAAATACGATACACACCACAACTCGACTAGGTCGATTCAGGCTTGGGCTATTCCCTATTCACTCGCCGTTACTAAGAGAATCATTGTTATTTTCTTTTCCTCTGCTTAATTAGATGCTTCAATTCAGCAGGTCTTCTTACTTGATTTGAGATTGATTTTTCGAGGAGGGCGAAGCCCGACGAGATGCTGTGCTATCACAACAACTCATCTCTTGTATCACAAACACTCCATTCAATGTGGTAACTACCTCATCAAATACAATGCTCATCATACAAAATCATTTCCTCAAGGATACATAACATATTATCCCAATTCAACTATCTCTAGTTAAACCAATCAAACAATACTCAAACAAGTATACTCCCAAAGGAAGTGCAATATGCGTTCAAAAATTTGATGACTCACAGAGTTCTGCAATTCGCATTACCTATCGCATTTCGCTGCGTTCTTCATCGAATCAAGAGCCAAGATATCCATCGCATATAGTTGTTTTCACTACCATCACCTAATTCATTATAACTATGTTTTACAACATAATTACAACAAATACCCATTGGATATACCAACAGGCTACTAAGCCTTACGGCATTCTATAATGATCCTTCCGCAGGTTCACCTACGGAAACCTTGTTACGACTTCACCTTCCTCTAAATGGTAAGATTTACACAACTTCTCTCAATAATCATCAATCCGTTAAGACTGACATTACTAAAATCCAAAGTGTTCATCGGACCATTCAATCGGTAGGTGCGACGGGCGGTGTGTACAAAGGGCAGGGACGTAATCAACGCAAGTTGATGACTTGCATTTACTAGGAATTCCTCGTTCATGACGTTTATTACAGACATCAATCCCCATCACGATTCATTTTCAAAAGATTTGCCAAATCTATCGATTCAGCCACTTGTTGAATGAATCAGTGTCGCGCGCGTGCAGCCCAGGACATCTAAGGGCATCACAGACCTGTTATTGCCTCCAGCTTCCCTATACTTTATGTATAGTGTCCCTCTAAGAGGATTCCTATAGAATACTATAGAAAACCATTTAGCAGGCGGAGGTCTCGTTCGTTATCGGAATTAGCCTGACAAATCAATCCACCAACTAAGAACGGCCATGCACCACCACCCATAGAATCAAGAAAGAGCTTTAATCTGTCTATCCTTCCTATGTCTGGACCTGGTAAGTTTTCCCGTGTTGAGTCAAATTAAGCCGCAGGCTCCACTCCTGGTGGTGCCCTTCCGTCAATTCCTTTAAGTTTCAGCCTTGCGACCATACTCCCCCCGGAACCCAAAGACTTTGATTTCTCATAAGATACTAGTCAAGACACAATGACCTTCACTAACCTCTAGTCGGTATCGTTTATAGTTAAGACTACGAGGGTATCTAATCCTCTTCGATCCCCTAACTTTCGTTCTTGATTAATGAAAACATCCTTGGTAAATGCTTTCGCACTTGTTCATCTTCCATAAATCCGAGAATTTCACCTCTGACTATTGAATATGAATACCCCCAACTGTCCCTTTTAATCTTATTCTCATGAACCAAACCAATCAAATACATCATGAAAATCATACATGATTATTCCATGCTAATATATTCAAGCAAATGCCTGCTTTGAACACTCTAATTTTCTCACAGTAAAAGTCTAAAACCATATACAAGTAAATTAATACTCATATATCGAATTTAGAAGGAGGGTAGTAGAATAACAAAATACACGAATGTATTCATTACACAACTACCCTTCATTTCAACTACGAGCTTTTTAACTGCAACAACGTTAATATACGCTATTGGAGCTGGAATTACCGCGGCTGCTGGCACCAGACTTGCCCTCCAATTGTTTATCGATAAGGTTTGTACGTTGTTCTCAATCCAATTGCAAAACATTGTTCCGCATTGTGATTTATTGTCACTACCTCCCTGTGTCAGGATTGGGTAATTTACGCGCCTGCTGCCTTCCTTGGATGTGGTAGCCATCTCTCAGGCTCCCTCTCCGAAATCGAACCCAAATTCTTCGTTACCCGTTACTGCCATGGTAGTCCAATACACTACCATCGAAAGCTGATAGGGCAGAAACTTGAAAGACACATCGTTACATAAGCATACGATATGATTAGTTATTATTACTCACGAATAGGCCGAAACCTATGGTTTTCATTCTAATAAATGCAGTCTACAAGACTTTATACATGTATTAGCTCTAGAATTACTACGGTTATCCAATTAGTATTCTTCATCAAATAAACTATAACTGATATAATGAGCCATTCGCAGTTTCAAAGTTAACTATTTATACTTACACATGCATGGCTTAATCTTTGAGACGAGCGTATGACTACTGGCAGGATCGACCAGATTAATACTTCAGCTTTTGAGGTTTCTCAAATGCTTTCTATTAATATGGCTTCTACTACCATCTTCCATGTCTCGATCGCTACCTACATGGCTAGCGTGCTTTCCATACATACCATTTACCAATTATTAACCATTCACACCAATTGATTCTATGAACGATGAAGTTAGTTACTCTTCATACTATCATATCATCAATACAACCTATTCAATGATCTAACATAGTCTAGTCATCCATATCCATTCATCCTCTATCATCCATGTCATTATCAAATATATGAAATCAATGACCCATCTCAAGGATATCGCATTGTCGTCCATATACCTCATAACATCCACTTCTGACTTTGGACTCATTTCCACTTCAAACCAAACCATCAACCAAAACCTATTGAAAAGGCTTCACTAGTCTATGTCTATTACGAAAAGTCTAAGACAAGTCCATTACCACACTTTTCTTAATGTCCATACAACCAACTCACCCTTTTCATATAGTATTTTAGGGGGGTACCCTACCCTTTCCTATGAAAATTAAATATATCAAGACAACGTCTCTCATGTACCCTGACCAATTCTTATACCAATCGACGCAGAATTGTCTAAAACGATGCTTTGTACCAGAAGGAGGTGTGTAGCGATAAGTTCGAAGAGCATCGATGCATGATGTCGCTCACATCGATGTCAACGTTCACGTATAGCTAGTACTTGTAATACCAATAGCAGTCTTTAAGATCACTTTCGCCACTCTCTACCAACTTTACGAGCATTGGAATTCCTATTCATATTGATGGAGGGTTTGCACGGGTGAGGCTAGTAGAGGTGACCATGTTTTGGGATTTCTATTGACTTTGACTTTCTTAATGTCTTGATGGAGGGTGTCATAAGGAATTGCTAGTACACTAGTCCATCACCCACAATTTCCATTCAAACTCAACCCTTAATGTCTTGATGGAGGGGTCATAGGCGCATTCTCTAACACTCATCCTATCTCACATAAGGCTTCAACCCTTCGATGAAACTCCCACCTCACCAATCCTTAAGACTTTCATGGAGGGTGTCATAGGCGGAGTCTAGTACACTTGTCCATGTTTCATCCATTCCTATTCAAACTCAACCCTTTATGTCTTGGTGGACCCCTAGGTCTACCTACTCTACTTGACCCCTCCCAGTAACATCCTTAAGCAAATTTCACACATCTCCCAAACTCACCCTCCAAACTACGAACGCTTCTCCTCGCATACCCACACGAGCTAACAACGTTCTGAAAGTTGTGTTCATACTCACACACCAACACCTTCCTAACGCAACTTCCTCCTGCTCTCTACCTCTCCTCCTCATTACGTAACAACACTAACGCGAAGTCACGACACTTTCCACACATCGCCAAAACTCATCAAAAATCGTTTTCCTCGAAACTTCTTCCACAGTTACTCCATTACCCCCTTACCACAATTCCACGTTTCTACGATGTAACTCCCACTTCCCGTTTCGCAACTTAACTTTCATCTGAACAATTTCTTAAGACCTTAAGGGGAGGTATCATAGGAGAAGTCTAGTAGAGGTGGTCGTTTACGATCTTAAGGATGTTCCTATGAATTCAACCCACCAACTTCAAACTCATTTTTTCGCATGACCAAGCGAGCTAGCACCGTTCTGAAAGTTGTGTTCGTACTTGCATACTAACATCCTTCTAGCGCAACTTTCTCCTTCTCTCTATCTCTCCTCCTCTTTTCAAACCAACACTAACGCGATGTCATCACACTTCCCACATCTCACCCAAACTTTCAAATTTCAATTTCCATGAAACTCCTTCCACGGTTTCCCCTTTACCCCCTTTCCCCAATTCTCCGTTCCCACGGTCTAACTCGCTCTCCTCACTTCACAGTAACACTACCAACTTTCAACTTTCTTAATGTCTTAAAGGGAGGTATCATAGGGCGAGGCTAGTAGAGTGAGTCGTTTACGTTGTTAAGAGAGTTTTCACACATCTCCCACACTCAGTTTCACACACATTCACGCATCTCCTCGCAAGCTGAGATGAGCTAGCACCGTTCTGAAAGTTGTGTTCGTACTTGCATACTAACACTATTCTATCCCCACTTTCTCCTTCTCTCTACCTCTCCTCCTCATTCCAAACCAACACTAACGCGATGTCATGACACTTCACACATCTCACCCAAACTTTCAAATTTCAATTTCCTTGAAACTCCTTCCACGGTTTCCCCTTTACCCCAAACCTCCGATTCCCGAGTTTCTCCTTCGAACTCTTCTTCCTCACTCCAAACGGACTCATCCAACTTCATAGACATGCCTTAGACACTCCTAGACACCTCTTAGGGACTCCCTCCTAGACCCTCCCCATCTCTTCTAAACACATCTCCATCAGTCACTCCTGCGATTGTACAAGAGGACACGCATCCCCTCGCGGGTTCGACTCCTCCTCATTTCTTTCTTTCACACTTTCTTTTTCCATAATAAGTATATACAAAACCTTGATTGATGGTTCTCTCTACGAATGGAGGATGATTGAAGATGAAGAGTGGATAATGTCTTCATAGCTGAAATTGATTCTAGCATGGAACATATGTATATGAACCTCATGGAATTTGAATAGGAGCGAAATCGGAGAGGATGGGTGTAGAGAGATGATGTAGACATCATTGTTGGAAATGGTACCAAATAGAGATAGTTGATGGTTGATCTCACAGAATTTGAATGATAGGGTGATATGAGTGGGTTGAGGATATCACAGCCTCAGTTTAATCTAACTTCATTTCATAGAGATAGTTGGTGGTTCACTTCATGAAATTTGAATTATAGAGAAAACTAAGTGGCATCACGACATCACCCATCATCTCTCCAAACCTCATTTCATAGAGATATATCCCCATTCACCTCACAGAATTTCAATTATAGAGAAAACTAAGTGGCATCACGACATCACACAACATCTCTCCAAACCTCATTTCATAGAGATAGTTGGTCATTCACTTCATGAAATTTGAATTATAGAGAAAACACAGTACATCACGACATCACACCAATCCTCACACAAACCTCCCAACATAGACATATATCCCCCTTCCCCTCACAAAATTTCACTTTCAGCAATACTTCATTCTCCCCGTGTATCTCCCTCCCACACTCAATTCCTATGTCAAAACAATCTACAGCCCGTCCTGACCAACTTTGGTCTCGGCACCTCATGTTCATCGCCATCCTTCATCGCAAGCCAACTTTCTACTCAACTTACTCATTTCGAACTTCATGCCCTCCTCATCCTACTTTGCCCCACTACTACCCCTCTTTACCCCACCCCTACCCTTTCTACACCCCACCTGAAGTTGCCAACTTTGACCCTCTCTATCTCCGCGGGGAGGCGAGCTACGTTGAAACGGACAGTGCCAATCAACTCGTCTCATTGAGATCTATTGATTTTGTCCGGCTTGTCAAGTTAACGCGCGCCCTCGCTTTTCTTGTCTTTTTCTTGCGCGTCCCAGTTAGAAGGGGGGGTCTGGGGGTTCTCCCCCAGAGAGAAAAATAGAGGATAGTATGTGTAGAAAGTGCCCTTTTCCTCCTCTTTTTCCTCCCTTTCCCCTGGTGGGGAGGAGGTGGGGATCCCCCATTTTTGGGTCTGGGTTCGATGGATAGGGGTTGAGTGGTAGTGTGTTTGGAGAGTGGTTGGAGAGTGTATCCCCGCAGGGTGTAAGCCCCGCAGGGGAGTTGATGGGGAGTAGTAGAGAGAGATAGATTCATTCCCTCTCTTCTTCCTCCTCTCCTCTCCTTTCCCCTCCTCTCTCCTTCTCTTCCACACACCACCCTATCCTCAAGTCCCTTCCGACCCAAGAAGAGACTTCCATTCCACTCACTATCCTTCTCTCCTCCTCCAAAGCTGTTTGTTCTCCATCATCGCATCTCCGATGTTGTGTTTCTCACAGTCGATTCATTCCCGATGTCTGCTCAATGGATAGTAAGACCACCCTTACTCATTCCATGGTTTCATCGTGA
>OMAS01001288.1_pt1 | contig 10683 bp, 10 predicted proteins | sample 1674031 | NCBI WGS metagenome assembly OMAS01 (sample SAMEA103958138, study PRJEB25191) | human gut metagenome | biome: human-associated habitat [ENVO:00009003]; feature: intestine environment [ENVO:2100002]; material: feces | place: Germany | collected 2013/2015 | reverse complement strand
TGTATCTGTCTTAACATGCAACTAATCGCTATTTTATCCCGAATTGGGGTACAATTCTACACTCTTATCTCCTGCAACCACACAGCACAATCTCATATTGTATGGTGATGTGCCGTTTTTCTTGTCTTGCTGATACGTAATATTCTGTAGCCAAAGTTGGTTATAGTCGGAATTCGGTTGGTTGCATAGTTTTGAATATACAAGACTGATGATTGCGCTTTTTTCGTTTTCATCTTTCAGTGAATCCACCATTCTGCTAAGAACACGCAGTGCGTAATGGCAACAGCCTACGTTCTCTAAGGCTATCTGGGTACATACAGCAGACATGGCTCGCACACTGCCACCTACAAGTCTGCGTTGTTTGGTTATCTTTTCAGTTGTCGGCTCACATTCTTCAAACACAGGTTTTGTAGTAACCTCTTCTTCATAAGGCTTGAGCCAGTCTTCTATACGTTTGTCTATATCCGAAAGCATGGTCTTGATGGAGCCGCAGTCTGGATATTGACGGGCAAACATTAAGATGTAGAGCAGGTGCTTCTCGAAACTGTCAAAGTAGCAACCCTTTTTGTTGAAGATAGGTGTATTGTAGATAAACGCAAGTTTATCAGATTTTACAGCATCTATTACTATACTATCGCTAATCTTTGTCTTCTTGCTGTTCATACGGAAGTTCAGACTCTCCAACACATGCTGTAAGATGTAAGAGATCTTTTCAAGCACATCCTTATCGTTGCAGAAAATACGATAGTCATCACGATAACGAATAATTTCGTATGGATTTGTGATACCTGCCTTTTGTATTGCTTCATGTAGCAAAAGATCTGAATATCCAAGTATGATTTCACCAATAAAGTCAAATATAGCATTTCCTTGTGGAATGCCAATATTACGTCCTTGTTGGAAAGCACGAAGATATTTTTGGATGCTTTTTGAAATCGAACTCTCGTTGTCTTTCTCATACTGAGTGTCTTTAAAAGAGAACGCCCAATCAAATGCTTGCGGATTTACAGAGCCGTAACAGTTTGTAATGTCTGTAACGAACATATAACGGTATTCCAAGGATAGCTCTATACTCCGCTGTTCCATAGAACTCCACCAATTAATTATGGTAGGGGATTTATGAAAAGGCTCTTTTTCCTTTGGTATAATAGGCAAAGCACATGATGTGATGTGCGGTACATGGAACTTCTCAAAAAGATTTTTAATCAAAGGCCAAGACTGCTCGTTGCATATCTCTCTAACAAGAAAATAGTATAGAAAAGGGTTGGCTAAGATAATTGGGCGAACTGCGTAGCGCCCATCCTTATTGAGTAAAATGTCCAAATTCACATCCGATAGAATCTCTGGCGACAGTCCATCCTGTAGGCATTCCTCGTAGGGCTTATCTTCAACTACTTCTTTTATATTTTGAAGAAGTTCGTCAAATACAAAATACTCAGGGAGTTCAAATCCATGATATTGTTCGGATTTCAAGAAGAAATCCATTGCATCTTTTGACTCGAGACTTAATACATTCTTTGTTTCGTTAGCCATAAACATTGTTGTAATTTAAATTCTATTATAGAGTTTCATCGCCTCCCTCGGCACATACGCCGTAGCCACCAAGCACCCATCAAATAGCTCTACAATCACGCGCTGTTGCCCTGCAATCCTCGCCACTCTGCCATGAACACCCTTGAATTCACCTTCAGTCACAACTACGTTATCACCCAGCTTAAACTGGATACTGTTGGAAGTGACGGGAATGATATGCGGATTCTTGACAGATGTGAGGCGGATGAAGTTGTTCATTGCTTCATCTTGGATTGTGAGCGGTGGATTGCGGTCGGGATTGTCTTGGCGATGGATGGTGTGATTGAAGTAGTAGCTGAGTAAGGCTCTGTTTTCATTTGCCACTACCTTGTTGTCGTGGAGTAAGGCTTCTATTTGCTCTGCTGATGCATGGACGAATATTAAGGAGTGGAGGAGTGGGATGGTGAGGATTCGCTTCTTGCCTTGCTTCCTTACCTCTTTATATTGCAAAGGAACATAACATTCGAGTCCTTTTGCCTCTACAAAGGTCTTTGCTTTGTGAATGCGTCCATACGAAACGCGTAGTACGAACCATTGCTTGTTTCCGGCAGGCACATTCTCTACCGACACCCCATTCCTGACATCATCAGAAGTGGAGGGCGTACGGGAGGTAAGTCCAGCACTTGGACACGATAAGCCAGTGTCGGATGGCTGCCCATTATACAATGAAGCGTCTGCCTTTGGAGACAGGTTGGTAGTATCTTCCAATGTTGTTCAGAGGTTAGATTAAAACCAATAGACTTATTCTTGATAGAATTGTCATAATGTGACTACAAAGATATGAAAACTAAACAAGAATGGAAAAAGAAAACAAGGAAAATATTTGTGTTGTGGAGCTTTCCTATTTATTAGGGCTGTTGGTGGCTGACTGATAGCGACTCATCTGCCAGACCATATACGAAACATCAAACGGTTTTTGGCATAGTCGCCAATAGTAAGAACCTTATAGGTATGCGAACCTATACCTATAGGCGGAGTGCCTTTATAAATATTGCTGATCGCTGGAATGTGTACCTTTGTTCATGGTTGCTTGAATTGATATTTGCAATAAACATGGGTAACTAAAAAGGCTGGATTCCTCATGATTGAATCCAGCCATAATTATTTTTGCTTAAAATATCTTAGCGTACAGCAATATGAAGTTTTGCATGACTGCAATATCCTGTTATATACTGTAGACTGCAGAATGTAAGTTATATACTGCAGAATGTAAATCTTGCTCGTCTTTTTACATCCTCATTATTCTTCCCTTATTACCACTGTCACGCCGCGTGCAGCCTGCGCTCCAATTACCAGCGCCTGCTCGATGTCGGCAGTCTTTGATGGTCCGGAGATGAATGTGCCGAGTCCGGTTTCTGGCATGCAGATGCGGTCGTATGCCTCGTGCATGTTGTTCACGATGCCGCTCTTCGGGAGGACGATGACCAGATATTCGCTGATGAAGCATACTGCTTTCTCCTTCATGTCCTGCGGAATCCAGACGCAACCATTCTCCGCCACTCCAATCTGTCCGTACACCACTCCTACGTCGGTGCCGTTAAGGTCTTGCGCCTCTGCCACGGTGTCGGGATTGATGGTGGCGATGGTGAGTTCTGCGATGTTAGAGGCGATGGTCTTTGCCTCCGGATAGGCGTTTCTTACGATGTCGTCGAGCTTTTCGTTCGGCTTAGCCATCACCACTTTGCTGCCCACCGACATGCTCATATCCACAAACTGTTTTACCGTGTCGTCGTACGATATGCCGTCTATCGGTGTGTCGGGCATCGGATACTGTTCGTGTGTGTTGCGTCGCAACTTCTCCAATAGTTCGTCTTTGTATGTCATTGTTCTTTCTGTTCGTTTTGGTTCAGTTTTCCTTTCTTCCACATCGTCTGGAACGACTCATTCGCAAATTTCGGCATTGCGTGTCCCACGCCCCACGGATTGAGTGAGCGTATGTGCGTAAGGTTGTCAGGTATGAGGTTGGCAAGAGGAGCCAGACGCAAGGCTGAAGAATAGAGTAGGGGATGGTTGAAGAGCTCTTCCATTCCCTTTGACATGCACTTCTTCATCGTGTCCGCCTTGTGCAGCGAGTCGAGCTTCTGTCTCCACATATAGACCTGCGAACCGGGGTTTACCTTAGCCGGGCATACGTTGTCGCATGAGAGGCAGAGCGTGCAAGCGCTGACGTTGTCGCTGTAGCGTGACGCATCGTGCAGCATACCAAGGTTGATGCCGATGGGTCCGGGGATGAAGTAGGTGTATGAGTAGCCACCCGAGCGGCGGTATACGGGGCAGGTGTTCATGCAGGCTCCGCAGCGAATGCACTTCAGCGTTTCCCAGTGCTCGTCGTTGGCAAGGATGTCGCTTCGTCCGTTGTCCACGAGGATGACGTGCATCTCCGCTCCCGGTCTTGCCTGACGGAAGTGTGAGGTGTAAGCCGTTGTGGGCTGTCCGGTAGCAGAACGGCAGAGCAGTCGCTGGAATACGGCGAGCGACTTGTAGTCGGGCACAATCTTCTCTATTCCCATTGCCACGAGATGTAGCTTTGGCATTGATGTTGACATGTCGGCGTTGCCCTCGTTGGTGCAAACCACGATATCGCCGGTCTTTGCCACACCGAAATTGCATCCTGTCATTCCTGCTCCTGCTTCCATAAACTGGTTGCGCAGATGCTTGCGTGCGCATTGCGTAAGGTATGTTGGGTCGTAATTGCCTTTCTCTGTGCTGATGCCTTTCTCCTCGAACATCTGTCCCACCTCTTCTCGTTTTAGGTGTATGGCAGGCATTACGATGTGGCTCGGTTTCTGATGTAGCAGTTGCAGGATGCGTTCGCCAAGATCGGTCTCCACGACGTCGATGCCGTGACTCTCAAGGAATGGGTTCATGGCACACTCCTCGGTAAGCATCGACTTGCTTTTCACCATCTTCTTTACGCCATGACTCTGCAGTATGTCGAGCACGATGTTGTTAAAGTCGTTGGCGTCCTTAGCCCAATGCACAATGACGCCACGGCTCTCCAGTTGCGTGCTGAACTCCTCCAGATAGTCAGCCAAGTGCGTTACGGTGTGCTGCTTTATCTGGCTGGCATGTTCGCGCAGCTCCTCCCATTCTGGCAACCCTGACGCCATGTTGTCGCGTTTTTGTCTTAACGACCAGAAGGTGGCGTCGTGCCATGTGGTCTTTGCTCTGTTGTCGTTGAAGCGTCGTGCCGCTTCTGAATGTATTGTGCTCATAGTCCTGCTGCTAATATCTCTACCACGTGTATGAATTTTATAGGCTTGTTCTCCTTCTTTGCAATGCCCTGCATGTGCATAAGGCATGACGAATCGGGACCGGTGATGTATTCCGCTCCCGTAGCCATGTGACGTTCTATCTTGTCCTCTCCCATGCGTTTCGACACGTCCGGCTCTTCTACGGAGAACATACCTCCGAATCCGCAGCACTCGTCCTTTCTCTCCGGCTCACGGATGGTGATGCCGTCCACGAGTTTAAGCAGGTCGATAATCTTGTTGAACTGTGGCACCTGTCTTTCTGAGGGCGACGACAATCCCAGTTCGCGTACGCCGTGACACGAGTTATGTACGCTGACTATGTGCGGGAAGTGAGCCTTTAGGCTTGTTGGTTTTACGACGTCGTGCAGAAACTCCACCACGTCCATAATCTTCTTTGACGTGAGGCATTCGTGATTGCCCGTGGCAAGTCGTGGATGATAAAGCTTGACAAAAGCCGCGCACGATGCCGACGGTGCAACCACGTAGTCGAACTCCTTGAAGAGGTCGTCGAAGTGGCGTGAGATGTCCGTAGCCATCTTTTCAAAGCCGGCGTTTGCCATAGGTTGTCCGCAGCAAGTCTGCTTGAGAGGGTAGGTGACGTCGAGTCCGAGGCTTGTCAGGAGCTTGTACGTAGCCACTCCCACTTCCGGATACAATGCATCGACGTAACATGGAATAAACAATCCTATCTTCATAATGTCTTTAAAACTCTATTAGCGTGTAAAAAGTGTTCTTCTTTTTTGTTGTTTTTATTTGTTGGCAAAAGTAATAATAAAAAATGAAAATGTTTATCTGTTATTATTTATTAAAAGTTAATTTTATGGTATACGGTGAGTGATAGACTAATTTCTGTGAATTGAAAGAATTAATCCTAATATCATCATCTCTTCCTATAACACCCCTGTACGTGAAAAAATCCTCCATATCCCCCAGCATCGCCGTAACCTGCACAGCATAAGTACAATAAAGACTGGCGGATAAGCTCCCGAAAGCGATATCTGCCAGCCTATCTCCCAGCCGCAGAGGCGTATCTTCTTTTTGCGGACAAACATAGTTAAAATATCTTTCGTATCACCCAATATAATGTGACACAAAGATACAAAATGTTGTTTATCAACAAGTTATAAAATACGTGTTTTTTGAGTGACGAAGTCAGAAAAAGAACCGCATACCTTTATAGACAAAATGTCTACATTGGTATGCGGTAAAATATAGGAAGAAGCTAGAAAGGATTAAAGATCATCCATAATCTGTTTTCTCAACTTTTCTTGGTTGGCGTTATCGAAGTAACTGAGCATTACATAGCAAGTCATGCTCTGATGGGTTATTTCCAATTGAATTTCGCCATTATATCCATCGAAGATGCTATAGTATTTACATCTGTCCATACTTAACTCATGTTTTTTGGAGTTGTTATCATTAGCATAATCATTTTGGAACTTTTCCACACAATCTTTTGGCTCACCGTATTTTTCCGAGAGCATAGATTTGTAGTTCAAATAGCACCGTTCCAGGTCTCCCCATTTATCCATAGTAGGGAATATTACGGAAACTTTACAGATCATTCCGCTTTTATCAGCTACAGCACAAATGGTACAGTCTTTGTAACCGGCAAATTCACCATTCAACAAAGAAACACCGTCTTGAATACCAACTGGTGTAAATCCTTTTGCTTTTAACTTGCTAGTAAAGGTCTGAAGGGTACCTTCCATTGGAACGCCCTTAAATTTCATGTGCTCTGTTTGTGCAGAGCAGATACCGACAACGAATGTCAGTAATAAAGTCAAAAATAAATGTTTCATAAGTATTTGTTTATAAAATAGAAGAGCCAACTACCATTCTATCTCGGATGAATTTTTTCGGTATTCGTTCCACCAATATATATGGCCTTCTTCTCCAAAATCTTCGACATAGTGATAAGCAAGCAGCTTTATATCTTGTTGATCGTCCCTTTCATCATCACAATATACAGGAATTGAATACAGATAGCCTTCACTAAACTTCAAAAATCCATCTCTTTCAAAAGAAAAACAATCTTCTCTTATAACATCATATTTCAATACACCATTTAATGTAAACGCTAATACCCTCAAGCCATAGGTGTCATAATCACAATTACATGGATACCATGAATTATCTGTGACACACGATGACTCAGAAAAGCCGTTAGAAAAAACAAATTCTTTACAGAAATGATAGGCAATTGGGACAAACCAATTTGTAGGGTCGGTAGATAACGTACCTACTGCACAATAAAAGGATTCGCCTTCATTCAGTTTGCGACACTCATATGAAATATGATTGTCATTTCTGATGGCAAATAAATAGATTCCAGATACTGGTGCTTTCATATCTGGTTCTAACAACAAATGCCAATGGTTCTTTTTCATATCATTCTTTTATTTGATGATTTAGTACATTCTTTATAAGGCAATATCATAACACATTATAAATGTGTCAATTACCATGTGTTTTCTATCCTATAATCTTTTTCTTTGTGTACTAAGTTGTACAAAACTTAAGCAGAGGCAATACTGTAGACTTCTTCTTTAAGTCGTGCATTGTCTGATCCCATTCTGTTTCTAAGCAAATTATTCTATTCATCTTTGTCCTATTATAGTTCAATAATCTGAGGGTGATGGTCGCTGAGTTTGTCAAGATAGCGATAGATTTTAGAGAGATCCACATCTTCATCAAAGTAGTTCTTCAGATATTCCACCGTAATAGCCTTGCTCGTTATATATACCAAACGAGCCTTTACAAGCTTGCGGAACACTTCATCGTCAATACAACCAATCCTGTCAAACGGGCGGTCCAATATCAAGTCGCATCCGTTGAGAACGATGTTGCTGACGTTGGACAGAATACGGCGGACTTCTTCTCGTTCACGGGCGCACGCCTCACGTTCCTCACCATACAAATCGAGTTGTGGATGGCGTCGGGATTTTTCCTTAGAAATCCAATCGTGACCTGCATTTACGAGACTATCAAATTTTTTGAATCTTAGGCTACACCAATAGTAATTAACTCTTTGTAAATGCCCTTTGTTTTCTCTGCAACAACAACACTTGTTGTGCCAGACCGATTCTTTTTTCTTTTGACAAACATAGTTAAAACCCTTTTACGTACCACAAAATTAGGGTGTGCAAAGATACAAAATATTGTTTATCAACAATTACAAAATTGATGTTTTTGAGTGACGAAGTCAGAAAAAATCCTCCATATCTCCCATCATCGCCGTAACCCGCACAGTATAAGTACAATAAAGGCTGGCAGATACGCTCCCGAAAGCGATATCTTCCACCCTATCTTCCAGCCTTAGATGGGTATCTACCAGCGTAAGCTTAGTCACAACTCGGTTTCAATCCGGTTCACATCGGCACTTCATATTGTATGGTTTGAGTAAATGTTTGTTAGTTCCATTATATAGCTCCGTGGAAATAAGATATTTTGTTTATTCCAAACAAAGAGAACCCTTACACTCATTTATCAAGGAAGTGTTGACGCATCTATTTCCATTGATCTTTTATGGCTAAATTGAAAACAATGGAGGCAAGTTCTGTAAGGTCTTCTTTATCTGCAATGGTAACACCTGTATTGTTGCGCTTCTGTCCTGAGATTTCAACTATCATACACCCACCAAAAGAAGCTTCCAGTGTAAAGTATCTTGTTTGATGATATTTTTTATCAACAACAATTATTCCAGCCTTTGCACTTGATAAGGTAAACGGCTCTGGGAACCGAATTATTATCATATGCTTATCTTGATAGCTTTTGAAATCGGTGCCAGAAATCTGTATCTTTTCCCATTTTATGATATTCTTGCAATTATCAGCAAAAGCTATGTAGGTTGACGTTTTTTCCAATTCTGTGAATGGCATGTACCCAGTTCTAAATGCATTTAGGACTTTGGGAACAATGTCAAATGCTAAAGCATAGTTAGCCCTTTGTCCCTCTAATGGGTCTTTCTTTTTAAAAGGATTCCACATAGTCGTTAACGTTTAGTTGGTTTGAATAGATATTTGCGAAAAATGTGTGCTGTCGTCCCACTGAGGAATTTCAGTTATGTTGATATCTGGCAAGAGAAAATCTTCTTTATCGGGATGTTCTGCCAATATAGCCTCATCGCTTATAGTAAGTTTTGAACGTATCTTTTTGAAGAATTTTACTTCTGCATATTCTATGCTGTTGTCTGCTTCAATTGCTTTGATTGCTAATGATACCAGTAGTAACTGTTCTTGTTCGTTCAATTCTACTGAATTTATCTCTTTAAGATATGTTTGTAAAAACGCACCACCTTGTTCATTGATTTCTGTAATCCATGAGTTGAGGTACTCTTCAGAATCCAGATTGTGGAAAATTCTGTCTTTTGCACACAAATCTCTACCATATCTACTTCCTCTGTAGCAATATTTCCATCACAAGCTATGCAACAGAAAATGGTTTTCAAGTATAGCTCTTCTTTTGTCATAAAAGTAATAATTTAAATGTTAAAACCTATACGAGGTCTATCATCTGATTTCTTAACTTCTTCGCCATTCATCATAGCTCGAATGCGCTCATATTTGCGTAATTCATTGTTGCTAAGTGAAGGAGTGGTGTTTGTAATTGCAGCTTTTAATAGCTCCATTGTTATTTTACTATGTTGGCGAAGTGCATTTCGTGAGGCATCATTGACTATCAGTTGTATATCAGCTGAGACATAACCTCGAGTCATATCGGCTAATTGCATGTAGTCTAAACCAAAGTCATATGGACGTTTTTCCAAATACAATTTGAACAAAGCCATTCGAGCGTCTGCGTCTGGCACACCAATGTAATACTTTTTATCCAAACGTCCCGCACGCAAAATCGCAGGGTCAATCATGTTTGGATAGTTGGTTGCCCCAATAATGAATATGCCTTTTTCTCCAGTTCTATCCATTTGAGCCAACATCTCATTCACTGCACTTCTTGACATTTCATGCACGTTCCCATCATCTCGATTAGGGACAAGTTCATTCATCTCGTCAATGAAAATCACGGTTGGTGCGTTCTCTTCAGCCTCTTTAAACATCTTGGCAATATTCTCTTGTGTAGCATTAACATAACGGCTCTTTAGAGTAGCTGGCGTGATGCACATAAAGTTGAATCCGACCTCTTCTGCAAAGTGTTTTGCAAAAAATGTCTTTCCACAACCAGGAGGACCATACAGCAACATCCCATTTGGAATAGTTACACCATAACGATGGTATTCTTCGGGATTGTGGAGAGGTTCGATAACTTCTTCACGCATTTGTTGTTTCAACTCTTCCATTCCAGCAACTGCAGCAAAGCCTTCACCTTTCTTTTTAATTTCTGAGGACTTAGGTGCGTCCTTTGATTGTTGTTGTGAGAGAATTTTACGTTTAGTCGATTGACGTTCTATCTTTACTTCTCCGTCAATAGCCCTTATAAACTCATCTGCACTTTGAAATCTATCCTCTGCATCATAGCTTAAAGATTTTGCTATCACATTTAGCAGTTGGTCGTCAAGTTCATACTTGTCCTCTTTTGCTAATTCAAGTTCTTTGTCTCGTTCTGTTAAGATGGAGTCAATAACATCCTGTCCACGTTTTCTCGAAACATCTACAAACCAAGGCAATTCACCATAAAGCAAGTGATACATCATGACTCCAACGGAATAGAGGTCTGTCTGGACAGAGCATACTCCAGAAAAACGTTCTGGCGCAAGATAGAATGGATTTAATTCATCCAAGTCTGGTTTGGCTGGTGACTGGTTCAAGAATCTTGCATATCCAAAATCTATAAGTTTCAAATCCTGAAAGTACATATAAAAAGTGTTTGAGAGAAGAATGAGGAAAGTTTACTGGTTATC
>OMAS01001285.1_pt1 | contig 10717 bp, 7 predicted proteins | sample 1674031 | NCBI WGS metagenome assembly OMAS01 (sample SAMEA103958138, study PRJEB25191) | human gut metagenome | biome: human-associated habitat [ENVO:00009003]; feature: intestine environment [ENVO:2100002]; material: feces | place: Germany | collected 2013/2015 | reverse complement strand
CGCATTCGAACGCCAGATATTCCGCGGCAGTCAGCGCCATACGCGGCGTTGCGATACGCTCGACCGCCGGGTCGTTTGCGAGGTTCGAGAAGACGACGGTGCGGTCGATGGCACCCGTGCGGCGGAATTCCTGAATGAAGAACTCCGATTCCTCAAACGTAATACCGATGGCGGCGAAGACGACAGCGAAGTTCGACGCGTCGTCGCCCAGAACCTTTGCCTGACGCGCGATCTGCGCGGCAAGCTGCGCGTGGGGAAGACCGGAGCCGGAGAAGATCGGCAGCTTCTGGCCGCGGACAAGGGTGTTCAGGCCGTCGATCGTGGAAATGCCGGTCTGGATAAATTCGTTCGGGTAATCGCGTGCGGCGGGGTTCATCGGAAGACCGTTGATGTCCTTCATCTCGGCGGCCAGAACCTCCGGCCCGCCGTCCTTCGGGTGGCCCATGCCGTCGAAGACGCGGCCGAGCATATCCTCGGACACGGCCAGCTCCAGCGGGTGGCCCAGGAAGCGGATCTTGCTGTCCTTCAGGTTGATGCCGGCGGAGTTTTCAAACAGCTGCACGACGGCGGTATCGCCGCTGCACTCCAGAACCTTGCAGTGCCGGACCTCGCCGTTCGGCAGCTCCAGCTCGGCCAGCTCGTCGTAGGTGACGCCCTCGACGTTTTTGACGATCATCAGAGGCCCGGAGACCTCACGGATGGTACGGTATTCGCGGATCATTCAGCCTCAGCCTCCTTTGCAACTTCTTCGATCTGCTGCTCCATATCGGATACGATCTTCGCGTAAACGTCCTGATACGTGTCCGCCGGAACGGTCTTCGCACGGCCGATGGCGGCACGGGCCGCGATGGCATAGAGCTTCCAGATATCCGCGCCGCGCTCGATGGCCGCGTCGCAGAGATCCTTGTAGCGGAGGATCAGGTCCAGCAGACGGGCCTGCCGGTCAAACGACGAATACTGGTCGTTCTCCAGGAACGCGTTCTGCTGCAAGAAGTCCTCGCGGATCATCTTTGCGGATTCCAGCGTCAGGTTGTCCGCCGGGGACAGCGCGTCCTGGCCGACCAGCTTGACGATCTCCTGCAGCTCTGCTTCCTTTTGCAGCAGCGCCATGGCGCGGCCACGGTTCTGCATGAACCCGCGGCCCAGATTTTCGTCGCACCAGCCCTTGAGCGTGTCGAGGTACAAAGAATAGCTCGTCAGCCAGTTGATGGCCGGGAAGTGGCGCGCGTAGGCCAGCGAAGCGTCCAGACCCCAGAAGACCTTGACGATGCGCATCGTCGCCTGCGAGACAGGCTCGGAAATATCGCCGCCCGGAGGGGAGACCGCGCCGATGGCGGTCAGAGAGCCGCGCCGCTCGTCCGCGCCGAGGCACTCGACGCAGCCTGCGCGCTCGTAGAACTGCGCGAGGCGGGAGGCCAGATATGCGGGGTAGCCCTCTTCGCCGGGCATCTCTTCCAGACGGCCCGACATTTCACGCAGGGCCTCGGCCCAGCGGGAGGTGGAGTCGGCGATAACGGCCACGTCATAGCCCATGTCGCGGAAATACTCCGCGATGGTGATGCCGGTGTAGATGGACGCTTCACGCGCCGCGACCGGCATATCGGAGGTGTTTGCAATCAGGACTGTGCGCTTCATCAGCGGTTCGCCGGTGTTGGGGTCGTGCAGCTCCGGGAACTCCATCAGAACGTCAGTCATTTCGTTGCCGCGTTCGCCGCAGCCGATGTAGACGACGATATCGACGTCCGACCACTTTGCCAGCTGGTGCTGCACGACGGTCTTGCCCGAACCGAACGGGCCGGGGACGGCGGCTGTGCCGCCCTTGGCCAGCGGGAACATGGTGTCGATGATGCGCTGGCCGGTCATAAGGGGCTGAGAGGGGGTAAATTTCCGGTCATACGGACGGGCCACGCGCACGGGCCACTTCTGCATGAGGCTTAAATGCTCCTCGCCCTTTTCCGTTTCCAGCACGCAGACCGTCTGCTCGACGGTAAATTCGCCGGATTTGATCTCCTTGACGGTGCCCGCCATTTTGGGCGGCACCATGATCCTGTGCAGAACGGCGCTCGTCTCCTGCACGGTGCCGATCACGTCGCCGCCGGAGAGCTTGTCGCCCTTTTTGACCGTGGGCGTGAAGGCCCACTTCTTTTCGCGGTTCAGCGCCGGAACCTGCACGCCGCGGGCGATGGTTTCCCCGCAGCGGTCGCGGATCTCGGTCAAGGGGCGCTGGATACCGTCGTAAATATTTTCGAGCATGCCCGGACCGAGCTCGACGGAGAGGGGCATACCGGTCGTCGTGACCTCGGCGCCGGGGCCGAGGCCGCTCGTTTCCTCATAGACCTGAATGGAGGCCGAGCCGCCCGTCATATTCAGGATCTCACCGATCAGCTGCTGCTTGCCGACGCGGACGACGTCTGCCATGTTGGCGTCTTCCATCCCCTCGGCAACAACAAGCGGGCCGGATACCTTTACAATTCTACCTGACATTTCATCGAATCCTTTCTATATTCAAGGATGCTGTTTAAAGAATATTCGAGCCGACCGCGCGTTCGACAGCGGCGTTCAGCGCGTTCATGCCGAGCCCTTTGCAGCCGCCTGCGCCGGGGATCAGAATGACCGCCGGGGTAACGCTGGACGCGTATTTTTCGATCTGCGCGTGCAGCGCCTCGGCATACGTCTCGGTCACATAGATGATCGCGTATGCGTCGGACTGCCTTGTGAGGCGGTGGAAGACCTCCGCCGCTTCCTCGGCGGAGTCCACGGGGAACACGGCGAGGCCCAGAGCCGCAAAGCCCATGACGCTCTCGCGTTCGCCCAGAACTGCGATTTTATACATACCGCTCACCTCGCTCATTGATACAGATCCCGCAGCCGTGCGCGGATCGTGTCGGCGGGCAGCCCCGCCTGCAGGCCGCTTATGATCATGCGGGCCGCTGAAATTTCATTTTCCAGCGCACAGAGATAGGCGATGACGACCTGCTCCCCGAATACGACCGACTTTGCCTTGGCGAAATACGCTGTGAGCGTGTTGTCGCACAGCCGTTCAAACGCAGTCAGAGAGCCAGACTGCGACTCGTCGCCCGCCTGCGCGGCGGCGAACAGGATTTTCGTGCGGAGGTTACTTTCCGGCGATACGTCCGGCACATAGAGCGTTTTGACGCGCACGCGCCGCAGAAGCTGCCGGACGCCGTTGCAGTGATCAGCGTCAAAATGCGTGAGAATGAGCCGGTCGACCTGCGTCACGCCGCGCGCAAGCAAAAACCGCGCGGCTGTCTCGCCGCTGGCGTCCTCCTGCCCGCCGCAGTCGATCACGCTGACACTTTCCCCGCTGCGGCTGACGAGGCACTGTCCCTGCCCAACATCGAGCATGGAAAAGCAGGCCTCCGGCAGCGCGTAATCCGCGCAGGAAAGCCCCATGCAGCACGCCGTGACGAGCACGGCTGCGGCAGCGGCCTGCCAGAACTGGACGGCCCTCGGGCGCAGGGTCAGCAGAAGCGCCAGGCCATAGAGAAAGACCGCCGCTGCGATCAGATATCCGTTTTCAAGATAAAGCGCCGCGAACGGGAGCTTTGCCGCGCTCCGCACGAGCAGCAGCACCAGCCGCACCGGCCAGCTCAGCGCCCATGCGCAGACGCCTGCCGCCGCCGGAAGGGCCAGCGCGAGCAGCGCCGTGAGCATCCCGCCGCAGAAGACGATCGAGAGCATCCAAAGCGCCAGCACATTCACGACCGGCGCGGCAAGCGAGACAGTTCCAAATTGAAGCGCCGTAATGGGCAGCGCGAAGACCATGGACGAGATCGTGCAGCAGAGCGCCGTCAGCATGGCACGCAGAAGCGAGCTGAGAACCGTTTTGGGGCGCAGCAGGCGCGTAAGGAACTGGTTTTCCGAAAGGCTCCGGTAAAGTCCGCCCGCAAAGAAGACGATCCCCGCCGTCGAAGCGAACGAAAGCTGCAGCCCCACGCTCAGAAGCGACCACGGGTTCTGCATCAGCAGCACGAGAAGGGCTGCACAGATAGTCGTCGGCGGGTCATTCTCCCGGCGCACGAGCGGCGCGCACAGGACCAGCGCCTGCATCACGCCTGCACGGACTGCGGAGGCGGGTGCGCCGGTCATGACAATGAAAAACACGGCGGCAGGCAGACCGAGCGCCGCCGCAAGCCGGTGGTTCCCGCCGCAGAGCAACAGGATCATGCCGAGCAAAATCGAAACGTGCATACCGGACACGGCGACGGCATGGTAAATGCCCGCGATGGCCAGATCGTTCTGATCCTCGTAGCGGAGCCCTGTTTTATCGCCCAGCAGCAGCGCCTGTACAAAGCCCGCCGTGTCAGACGGGAATGCGGACTGGATCGCCGCGCGGAGGCGTTCGGCAAACAGAGCCGGGGCAAGCCAGACTGATGCGCGGCCCGGCTCGGCGTGCAGCGTTTCGCGGCAGCTTGCCGTCAGGAATACGCCGCGCGACAGATCGTAATCCTTGCCGCGCAGATGCTTTTCCTGCGCCGTGGTGAACTTTGCCGTGCCGGACAGGAGGCTTCCGGGAAGGATCTCACCGTCGGCCTCGTCAAAGTAAATGACCGCCGTGCAGCTTTTTCCGTCCAGCGTCAGCCGGGCGGAGACGGACTGCCCGTAGCTGCTTTCCTGCGGAGCGGCAAGCGCCTGCGCGGAAAACGCGGCTGTTTCGCCGGAAAGGTCTGCAAACGGGCGCAGAAAAAGCGCCTCGTACCCACGGCACCAGGCAAATCCGGCCAAAAGGCCCAGCACGCAGACCGCCGCCCGGCGCAAAATCGGACGCCGGAGCAGAAACAGCAGCGCACAGACCGCTGCAAGCGCGGCGAGCAGCACGCCTGGCGCACCGTGCAGCAGAAACAGATACAAACCAGCGGCAGCGGCGAAGCCGCCGGTGAACAGGCAGAGCCGTCGCATGGGCCGTCTCCTTCAAAAAGCAGAAAAACCGGGCGCACTGCGAGCAATGCGTCCGGTTCTGACAGGCTTATTCTTCTGTCTTGGGGGCGTCCTCGGCGGGAGCTTCCTCAGCGGGGGCTTCTTCCGTCTTCGGAGCCTCGACGGCGGGCGTCTCGTCAGCCTTGGACTCGTCGTCGGCGACAACGATCTCAAAATCGTCGTCCGTGGGAGCGGCCTCGGTCTCGGCGGGCGCTTCGTCTTCGCGGAGGGAGGCGATGAAGTCCTTCAGCTCGGCGATGGCCTTCTTGGACTCGTCGATCTTCTGGCACCACGGCAGATACTCGGCAGTGTCGAGCTCTTCACCGACGGCGTAGTCGCGGTAATACAGCTTGCCCAGCTCGATCTCAGCCTTCTTGACCTTGTCTTCCTCGGCATAGATGGAAATGTTGGCCTTTGCGACGGCAGCCAGCTCCTTCGCCTTTGCGGCGGCAGTCTGGGCGGCCTCTACGGCCATGTTCTTTGCAGCTTCAAAATTTTCAGAAAAACGCATGGGAGAAGCTCCTTTCAGCAGCATATTTGCTTTATTATTTCCTGTAGTATACCACCTGCCCGAAAAAAATGGAATAGGCAAGTGATGCGGAATGTCAGTTATTTTGTAAATTTTCTTTTAATCGGCCTGTTTTTCATCCGCCTGCGGTTCTTCGCGTTTGCGGTTGACGTAGAGCGATTCGCGCGCGGGCTTCTTTTTGACGAGCACCCACGCGAGGATTCCCGCCGCGGCAAGGAAGGAAACTGCCGCGACCAGCTGGCTGACGCGGATGCCGGTGGAAAACAGGTACAGACTGTCGGTGCGCAGCCCCTCGATCCACACGCGGCCAAGGCCGTACCACGCCACATAGGCCAGGAACACCTCGCCGTCGAATTTCCGCTTCTTCGAGAAGAAATGCAGGCCGATGAAGCCGATCAGGTTCCAGACGGATTCATAGAGGAACGTCGGGTGGTAATACGTCACGACGCCGGACGCATCCTGCAGGCCCATCTTCAAAAACGTATCCGTGACAGCGCCGTGCGCCTCGCGGTTCATAAAGTTTCCCCAGCGGCCCATAAGCTGGCCGATGATGACGCCCATGCCCGCCACGTCGAGCAGGACGGGAGCCGGGATTTTCTTGCGCTTCGCAACGACGAGCAGCGTGATCGCGCCGCCGATGATGCCGCCGTAGATGGCAAGTCCGCCCTCCCAGATGTAGAGGATGGAAATGGGATCGTCGGCGTAGAGCTCCCAATAGAAAATGCAGTAATACAGCCGGGCGCAGATCACGCCGATGGGTACGGTCCAGAGGATCATGTCAAGCACGTCGTCCTGCGTGATGCCGAAGTCCTTCGCCCGCGCGAGCATATAGAAAACAGCGAGCAGGAACCCGGCGGCAATGATGATGCCGTACCAGTAGATGTCCTTCCCAAAGACCGTAAAGGCCACGGGGCTTGGATCGATCTCGATGCCGAGATTCGGGAATGTGATGGGAGATGCGAGAAACATATGAATTCCTCCTAATGAATTGAGAGGCGTTTGCCTCCGGCGGCCCTGTCTTTTCTCTCGCAAGAGAAAAGACAGGGTAGAAAAGAGTGCTGGGACGCGTTTGGTGCCTGCTGCGGGTACAATTCAGGCGAGGACCTGAATTTTAGTCCCTGCGAACACACCAAGTCACCTTACGTGCGCTGTGGTACGCGCCGCCTGTTATGGTGCTCCAAATTTGTGGGTAGTTGCGTTTTATTATCTGCGGTAAATCAGCTTTGCGTTCGAAATTTGCAGGGCAGTACGGATTCACCGAAGATTTCCGTTAAAATAGTGCATTCTGCCGGGCCGATGTGGGCATCAGCCCCTGCAATTGGTGCGTCCAAAATCTACGCTTCTTCCGGCGCAACAACGCTGAGCGCGGCGCGTTCCGGTGTGACTGTCTGCGTCAGCAGCGCTTCTGTGTCGGAAAGCGTGATGGAATCCAGCAGATCAAACTCGCAGAAGCAGTCTCCGCCTGCGAATATGGCCTCGCATATACGATAGCAGGTCGATTCGAATCCGTCAAGCTCCCGCAGGAGTCTGCCGCGCACGGATTTTTTCAGCCGTGCAAAGCGCTCCGGCGAAAAGCTGGCCTTCGGCGCCTGCAAAATGGCCTCCAGCACCGCCTCCGGGTCACAGCCCGCGCCGCCGGCCTGCAAAAACGCCGCGCCGGGTACGCGTGTGAAGCCGGAGGAAAAGTCCGCGTCGATCAGTCCGCGCGTATAAAGGTCCTCGTACAGTGCCGCGCTTTCGCCCAGCAGCAGCTCTGCGGCAAGCTGTCCGGTCAGCTCCTGCCGGAGCGGGTCGGCGGACGGCGCGGTCTTGAAGCCGATGGCAAACACCGGCTGGCTGACCGGGAGCGTCCGGCGCGTTCTGTGCCGGAACGCGCGAGCAGGCTCCGCTTCACCGCAGGGACGCGCGGGAGGCGGCGAGAAGTCCGGCGGCAGGACCTCCCGCGCAAGGCGCGAGACGGCCTCCGCGTCCACGTCGCCCATGACGGTGAACGCCATGTTGGACGGGACGTAAAACGCGTCAAAGCAGCGCCGCAGCAGCTCCGGCGTGACGGCGCGGATGGAGCGGCGGGAGCCTGCGATGGGGATGCGGATGGGGTGGCGGCGGTAGAGCGCGCGGCACAGCCGCTCCTGCACGCAGTCCTCGGGCGAATCATCATAGAGCGCGATCTCATCGGCAATGACGGCGCGCTCCGCTGCCATAGCCTCCTGCGGGAAATATGGCGTCGAGGCCATCCGCAGAAGCAGGCGCAGGCAGCTCTCAAAGTGTTCCGTGCAGGTGAAATAATAGCCGGTCATGGTGTAGTCGGTAAAGGCGTTCGTCTCCGCGCCGAGGCGGGAAAATTCCGTCTCCGGGTCGCAGTCCGGGAGGCAGAACATCCGGTGCTCGAGAAAATGCGCCGTGCCGTCCGGCACGGTCTGCCAGCCGCCGCTTTGCGGAAGCTGTGTGTCGCATGAGCCAAAATTCACGCCCAGAAACGCGAATTTCCCGGCAAAGCCCGGCTTCGGCACGACGCGCAGACGCAGACCGTTCGGCAGCGTTTCCAGATAACAGCGCTCACTGAGCGCGGGATAGTCCTTCCAGCTCATGCTTCCTCCAGCGTATAGACCGCATCGGGCCGCACGCGCCGCGCAGCGGCGCAGACGTCCTCCGCCGTGACGGCGCAGAGCGCTGCGGCCAGTTCGGCGGGGCTTTGCGAAATGCCCTCCGCTGCCCGGCCTGTGTAAAATTCATCGAGCCTGCCGGGGCTGTCGCACAGCAGCCGCAGATCGGAAAGCAGCCCCGTGCGGGCCGTTTCCAGCTCAGACTGTGAAAAGCGGCCCGCGGCCAGCTCCGCAAGCTGATGCAGAATTTCCTGCTCGACAGCGGGCAGATCCATGCGCCCGCAGCCTGCGGACGCAGCGAGAATGCCCTTGTGCCCATCGTACCAGCTCCCGGCCTCGTAGCACAATGCCATCCGCCCGCGCACGACGGTATAGAGCCGGTTCTGTTCACCTCCGCCGAGCATTGCGTTCAGAAGCAGCATTGCAGGATACTGCGCACTTTGCAGCGTCACATCCGTGCGGAAGCCCAGCGAGATCCGGCTCTGCGCAAGCGGCATTGTTTCGGAAAACCTCCGAAGCTCCTGCGGCAGCGGGCTGGGGTTTGTTCCGACCGGGATGCAGGCCGTGCGCGGCAGATGCGCCAGAAGCGGCTGCAGCAGCGCCTCCGCTTCTCCGACGGATTTGCTGCCGAGATAGAAAAGCTCCACGCGCGACGAGGCCAGCACCGACTTATCGTGCGCCCAGAGCGTGCGCACGTCGATTTTATCAAGCTCTTCCGGCTCTCCGAGACGGCCGCAGGCGTAGCGTTCGCCCCGGCACATGGCCCGGAGCAGCTGCCGCTCACAGTACGCGCTCTTGTCGTCCAGTACGCTCTGCATGGCGTTTTGCAGATTCCGGCATTCCTGCGAGACAAGCTCCGGCACGAACGCGCCGTGTTCCGTTCGCGGGCAGAACAGCAGCTCGGAGACAAAGTCCAGCAGGTGCGAAAAAACGGCCTCGCCCGCATATTGGTCTTCCAGACAGTCGGCAAACAGGCCCATGAGCTGAATTTCTCCCTTTTTGCGCACCAGCGCACCAATGGACGCGCCGTGCAGTTCGTCCAGCCGGTCGGCGATGGCGCGGATGGAGGGCGTTTTTTCGCTGCCGCGCAGGAGTACGCTCGGCAGCAGCGCGTTCATGGCCGCCTCGCCTGCGCGAAGCGGCCTGAGGAAGCTGAGGCTGAAGCAGGCGGTCTTGAACCGCCCGTCCTGGATCGACGTGAGGAACACGCCCGGCAGGAGCTCTTTTCTTGTCGTCATGTTATTTCTTGTCTGCCTCCGTGCGCAGGCGGATGATCTCGTCGCGCAGGACGGCGGCATATTCGTATTCCATCATGTGCGCGGCCTTGCGCATCTGCGCTTCGAGCTTTTCAATCTCACGCGCAAGCTCCTGCCGCGTCATCTTTACGCCGCCCTTGCCCTTGTGTTCCGGTGTGGGCGAGGCGGAAATTTCGATCAGATCCCGGATGGATTTCACGATGGTCTTCGGCACAATGCCGTGCGCCTTGTTATACGCATCCTGAATCTGGCGTCGTCTTGCCGTCTCGTCCATGGCGGCACGCATCGCGGGCGTAATTTTGTCCGCGTAGAGCAAAACGCGTCCCTGCGCGTTTCGCGCGGCGCGGCCGATGGTCTGGATGAGGCTCGTTTCCGAGCGCAGGAAGCCCTCTTTATCGGCGTCCAGAATCGCGATAAGCGAGACTTCAGGCAGGTCAAGGCCCTCGCGCAGCAGGTTGATGCCGACCAGCACGTCAAACTTCGCCATGCGCAGATCGCGGATGATCTCCATGCGCTCCATAGCCCCGATGTCCGAGTGCATATAGCGCACGCGGATGCCGTTTTCAGTCAGGTATTTCGTCAAGTCCTCTGCCATTTTCTTCGTCAGCGTCGTGACGAGCGTGCGCTCGCCCTTGTCCGTCGTGGCGTTGATCTCGCCGATCAGATCATCGATCTGCCCCTCGATGGGGCGCACGAAGACCTCCGGGTCAAGAAGGCCCGTGGGCCGGATGACCTGCTCGGCGATCTGTCCGGCGCGGCTGCGTTCATACTCGGCAGGCGTGGCGGAGACGTAGATGGCCTGATGGATGCGGTCTGTAAACTCGTCGAAGGTCAGGGGGCGGTTATCATACGCCGACGGCAGGCGGAAGCCGTAGTCGACGAGGCTTTTCTTGCGTGCGTGGTCGCCGTTATACATGGCGCGCACCTGCGGCAGCGTCACATGACTCTCATCGACGAAGAGGATGAAATCGTCGGGGAAATAGTCCAGCAGCGTCGTCGGCGGGGTGCCGGGGGCACGGCCGGCAATGACGCGGGAATAATTCTCGATGCCGGAGCAGAAACCGATCTCCTGCAGCATTTCCAGATCGTACTGCGTCCGCTGGCGGATGCGCTGCGCCTCAAGCAGCTTGTCGTGCTCCTCGAAAAAGCGCACCTGCTCCCACATTTCGGCCTCGATGTCCTTCATAGCGCGGGCCATTTTCTCTCTCGATGCGACGTAATGCGACGCAGGGTAGATGGCGACGTGGTTCAGAATGCGTTCCGGTACGCCGGTGACGGCGTTGACCTCAGAAATGCGGTCAATTTCATCGCCGAAAAACTCAATGCGGATGGCCCGGCCAGACCAGTAGGCGGGATAGACCTCCAGCGTATCGCCGCGTACGCGGTAGGCG
>OMAS01001281.1_pt1 | contig 10752 bp, 12 predicted proteins | sample 1674031 | NCBI WGS metagenome assembly OMAS01 (sample SAMEA103958138, study PRJEB25191) | human gut metagenome | biome: human-associated habitat [ENVO:00009003]; feature: intestine environment [ENVO:2100002]; material: feces | place: Germany | collected 2013/2015 | reverse complement strand
AATATCGGAGATTACCAACTTTTTTAGGCACTATTTCTTATCCCGAACTGAGGTCTCAGATATACGCATTCCTGTACTATATAGTAAACGAAGAAGAGCTGGCATGGCTATGAGAGCTGTACCCATGCGTATGTCATATAGTCTATATTCGTCCGCTGCAGAAAAGATTGCGCCAATCTGCTCCTTTGTGAATATATACGGAGTAAAATCAGACTTCGGTTGCTTGGGCATTCGTGGAATGAAGCATACACAGCCACACCTGCACATCAGTCTTGTCAATTGACACCATACGGAACATTTGGAATATAAAGTTCTGTCACAGTCCGCCACACGTGTAGCTCTCCACTTTTTGAAGAACACCTCTTTGATATGAGGATCCTTTAGGCACTCTGCATTGGCAAAGTCGTCAATCTCTTTCAATATCCATCTGGTACGCAACGCACTGATTCCTGCAGACATTTTAATGTCAAGAAGATGATTCATATATGGGGCTAACACGCTGGAATATTTAAATTGCTCAGCCATAGAACGCACCTCCTCTCTGTTTGTAAAAGGCATCTGGAACTGGCGGTACAGGAATGGCACACTCTATCAAAGACTTTATGTCAATCTTAAGATAAGTGAGAGTTGTTTCCGTACTGCGATGCCCTAGCGATTCGGATATGACAGGTAACGTCGTGCCTTTCTCAAGCATGACGCTTGCAAGAGAATGACGTAGAGAATGTGGACCATGATGCTTGGCCGATACATCTATTCCGGATTTACAGATGATGTTGTTTATTGCAGAGCATACCATACTTTTGGTTGCTGGCACATAAGGTGCCTTGCAAGAAAGAAATACATTCTGTGAAACTGTCTGAGGTCTTCCATGCTGCAAGTAATCTATGATGGCATTACCAACATCCGCAAGCAATGGCAACTCTATGACCTTTCCGGTCTTATGCATCACAAGGGTTAGTACATTGTTGTCCCAGTCTATATTAGAGAACTGTAGGTTGGCTATGTCCGAAGCTCGCAACCCCAAACGTGATGCAAGTAATAACATTGCATAGTTTCTCTTGCCAACGCCGCTGCTTCTATTCACGGAGTTCTCTATTATATTTACCTCTGCTGCTGTGTAAAACGAAGGAATACGCTCTTTCTTGCGCAGCTTATATGTGTCAAACAGACCATCAAACCTTCCATCTACAATATGCTCCGCTTTCCAGAAACGAAAGAGGACACGCAGGGCAGAAACTATGTTTACCTTGTTGGTCGGATGGGACGAGACAAACGACAAGATGTGTTTATCCGCAATCTCGGACACACTGTTGACACCACTGAGATTGAGATGAGTTAAGAACTCGCTTAGATACAAACGATAGTCATTTATAGTCACCTGACTTCTACGAAGAGAAGTAAGATGGATGATGAGTTTTTCCATCTCCATGCCAATCTTCCCATCGAGGGTATGGAAAACAGGAGTGAAACAACGCTTACGTATAAGCCCTAACGAAAGCATATCGTCAAGGACTTGAATACTGCGAATCATTTCACGCTCCTGGTGACGAATCTCACCATAATGATGACAGGTTGACAGGAACTCTTCACCAATAGAGTGGGAATAATCGGAATACCGATAAACAGCCCCTCAAATAAAGATGAATTGATTTAAACTCAATAAGTTAGGGGATTCGTTGACGTAAATCGCTGATTGTCAACAAATCCCCTTTCTTGTACATTTTATCCAAAACCGTCCCCGATTTCGTCCCTGCTTATCCCCGATAGCATTGGTTAAACGATAGGGCTAAAACCAAATAGCTTGGCATATTGCTCGGGCGTAACTTTTACATATTTGCGAAATGTTTGCTCATTAGTGTGTCCCGTGAGTTGTCTGATAGCAAGAGTTGGTACACCTTTGAGAACCATATTTGTGGCGAATGACCTACGAGCTGTATGGAATGATACCAAATCATATTTCGGATGTTTAAGTGTCGTAACCTTTCCACCCCTGTTTTCTGTTTTACCCACAATTTCATTAATGCCTGCCAAGCGAGCCAAGTTCTTAAGATGTACGTTTGTGTTGTGTTTGTCTCCTAATTTTGGCAAAATACCACCATACTTATTGTAGATAGCTCTTACGTAAGGATGGAGCGGTATGACTACAGGTTTCTTTGTCTTTTCGGTGACAATCGAAACTGTATTCTTGTCCTCTGCTAAATTCCAAATGCCATCATTCAATTTGTTCAAATCGCTTCTTCGTAAACCTGTATAGCATCCAATAATGAACAAGTCTCTTGTTTCTTCCATTCTGTTCTTTTCGTCAATTTCTCCTTGTTCTTTGAGACGTGGAATATTTAAGTCGTATATAGCCTTTATTTCATTTTCAGTAAGATATATGTTGTCTACATCTTCCCCTCTGCTTCGTAGTTGTTTGTAATATGTATCATCAATATCAATACCACTTTTCTTTGCGGCATTCAATTGAGCTTTGACAACTTCAAAAGTATGGTATATGGTATTTGGAGTATACTTCTTTTTCTTCTTCATCTTCTCGTAGCCCCATATTGTAAACTTACTGCCAAAGTCTTCATCAGTGAACGTTGTGAACGAATCATTCAAATGACATTCTGATAAAAACAATTGCAGTCTATGAATAACTGTTGTTTGAGTTCGCTTTGTTCTGTCAGCGATAAAACGTCCTGTACGTAGGTCAACTTTGTCGCTGTTAATGTTGTCCAACATCCACTCTGTAGCCTTTTGGTTCTGTTTCTTTTCTTCTTCCTCAATGCCTCTGAAGAACATATCTGCATAGTGGGCTACGATGTCTTTAAATTCTTTTGTGTCTGTAAGATATCTACTTTGCTCGCCCCAACCACTAAGACGTTCAATGATAAAAGACTCAATCTTATCCAACTGCTTATTGACTTTTCTTGCTTCACGATTCTCACGGTCTGTGAACAGTTCCTTTGATGTGATGCAGCGATGTAGTTGCTTATTCCACATTTTTGTCTTAACAGTTTGTCGGGTTGATACCTTTGCCGTATTACCATTACAACGAACCGTGAGAAATACCAAAGACTCTTCCTTCTTTGGGTACTGTAAAATAGAGCTATAGCTAATTTTCGTCATGTCTATTCATTTTTTAGTTAAACAATCATTTTATCGTTTCAAACATACTACTTGATTGATTGCTTTTTACAAAATCATCATGCAATAATTGTTAAATCACGTATTTTTCTTAAAGTGTTCACACTTGTATGGATGATTTTGCTGATATTTCTGAGTGAAATCCCCTTTTTGAGCAAACGGATTTCTTCTGCATACTCTTCTTTCATATCCTCAGTGGATTTCTTATAACCTTGCTTCCTGCCTACTTTGCCACCTGTTGCACGATAATGATTATAGCCACTTTCCATGCGACTTCTTATAAGCCCTCTTTCCATCGAATTGAATTGTGCTATCATACCCAAAACAAGTTGAGCAATTGGGTTCGGCTTTCCGTCTGCTTGTAGTGTTTCCAAACCATTCTGAAGGATAAAGAGAGATATCCCTTTTTCGGTAAGTTGCTCTATAACTTGCAGAAAATCTATAATACGTCTGCTCAAACGAGAGCATTCGTAAATCAACACCTTATCTATATGGTGAGCCTCAACATAATTCAGCAGTTCCGATAACTGCTCACGTTCTGCGACTTTCTTTGCTCCCGAAATCTTTTCCGAAAACTCCTTTATGACATTATAATCCATGCGCTTTGCATATTCACGCAAATCTGAGATTTGTCTGTCGTAATCTTGTGAGTTCGTTGAAACTCTTGCATATATAACTACTCTTTTCATATTCGTATTGATATTATGTGTTACTATTATGGCCGCTAAAGTACATAATATATCAACTAAAACCAAATATTTTATGATATCTAAAGTTAAATCGTTGTTTTTTGATTGATATTCAATATCAATTTGCTACCTTTGCAGCAAAAATGAATCATATGAAAGTTAATTTAAGTACAACAGTTAAGGAATTATGTCGCATACAAGGCATAACATTGAAAGAATTAGCCCAAAGAATTGGAATCGCCCCCGAAAGTCTATCCCGAACACTGAGCGGCAACCCGCAACTTTCTACATTAGAGGCAATTGCAAGTAATTTGAATGTAGAGCTATCTGATTTGTTTTCTTCTTCGCACTCAAATTCGTTGCATTCCATAATAGTGCATGATAATACTACTTATATTGCAGACGATTTGAATAGCTTAATAAATAATATAAAGGCTATTTGCGAAAAAGAAGGCATTGAGCTATAAAAAAGAATAACTGCCAAGTATTGATTCTTTTAAATTTCAACACTTGGCAGTTTCATTTATTCACATAGAATTGGTAATTACTTTAATCCTATGCGCTTCGTCTCTTGCTCATACAACTTTATCAAGTCCTTTTCAACCATTGAAAAGGTTGTATTCATATCCATTTCTCCTACATCATCAAAGTGTTTGGTAACAGATAACTCTTTATAAGGCTCAGTCATTGTTACCTTAAAAGTATCAGAGGAAAGCATTTCACAAAAGCCCTCCAAATGACATTTTTTGCCGTTGATAATGGGATTAATGTCAATATCAAATCGGTACATATCGCTTACTGTTAGAACAATCCCCATTCGGCGAACTTTTCAAAGCCTCCAACTTGCTTGATGTATTGACGAGCAATCTCCACAATCTCAGAATACGGCTTCCCATCGATCTCTGTATCACCAATGGCACAAAACAACTCAACAGGTTTACCTGTTTCTTGTGCTTTAAGGAACGCATAGATATTGACTGAAACGTCTGCTTTGCTTAGGTCCTTGCCCTGCACTCCTCCGCCCGAAACTGACTGTGCCATGTCTGACCCGAGCTTACGGTTTGTTGCACCTGCATCCACATCTGTTCCACCGCTCCAATCGCCGAGAGGATTAACAACAGCGTTAGGGTAGATTCGCTTCAAATCCGCAGTCTTGGCATTGCTCTGACATATTATCAGCTTGTCATTGCCTAATACATACTTACCATCTGAAGGATAACGCTCATAGATGTCATGGGCAATTTTACTGAGCAGCTTCTCCTCGTCAGTTAGTGGAATCCCCTTGAAAATACCATTGTCTCCGCAACGGATTTCATCATCTTGGTTGTGGGCAAGGATAGGGTCTTGAGCTACCATAACGAGCGAAACCTTCAAGTCTGTACGCTTAGTAATACGGCTAACAATAGCCTCAGCCTCAGCGTCTGAAATGTTCACGCTACTCTCAATGATGATGTTTACTACACCATGTCCGAGCAGTACTTCTACTGCGATTCTCGGGTTTTCTACCTTTGAATAAGCAAGGTCTACAAGAGCACCTGCGATTCTGTCTGCCACCTTATCTGGATGGCTTGGATTTACTTTTTCAATCATAATTTATTACTTTAAATTAATTGTTTTTATATTGTCTAAAAGTTCTGTCAACGTAATTGCTTCGTCACCTTCTGCCTCCTTGAATAATTCTTGTTGCGTAAGGGCAAGAGTATGCGCACGGCTAAGGAAACTTCCAACTTGGGCATTGCCGTTTTTATGGCAATGTATGCACTTGTAGGATATTGATGTTGTGCCACTCAACGGACTACCTGCAAAGCTATATATGAAAGCCTTGTGCCCACATTCGCATTGATATGTAAGCCACTCGTTTTCATTCGCCCAAAGTCTTAACATCGTGCCAATACAGATAGGTTGACATACCATATATACTTTCAATGGTATTGTAGCCATTGCCCATTCCTTATGAGCAAGAATTTCATTTCGATGCTCATAAAGCAATTCGATGTTGTCTATATATGGACTCCATATCCTTTTTTCAGCCAAATTATGCTCTCTTTGTTTGACTAATGATGTAATTGTATCATGCACGTTTTTGAGCGTAAGATGTTCGTATTCACCTGCCGCCTTGCTGTATCGGCTACAGTGTTGCTTTAAGCGACTTAGCCTGTCGGAATTGTCTTTTTGAAAAAGAACATCTTTGATTACCTCCGATATGGTAGCCACTTGTGTAATACTTTCAAACCATTCCAATAAACCACCTAAAGTGTATATGAAATCTCTGTCTTGATATACAGGTATCAAAAACATACGGCTGTTATCGAAAATGAACTCTCTATGTTCGTAAAAGAAATCAGCATGTTCGCAAAAATACCTTATGGTATTCTTGTTACTGTGCTTTTGGCCGCCATAGAGCTTTAACTCCTTGCCACTCTTTATTTTGATTGTATTGCTAATTTTCATGCCACTATATGTAAGTTAGACATTGGCGTGTTATTGGTTGGGAACGTGAGGCGTTTGCCCATGATGTGAATGTCTTTTGACTCCAAAAGAGCGTAGTCTATTGGTGGTTCTACGCCTTGTATAAGGCAATCACGGCAAATCATGAGAATCTTGCCTATGTTGTTTTGACCGACAAACGTTCCAATGCCATTGACTTTGCAAGTCTCACTATTAACTATACGCTTCAATGCAGCCTTGCTAATCTTTGGATTGCTCTCTTTAGCCTGTCGGACGGTTTCCTTTTTTACCTCAGCTCTTTTTGCTGATAACGCTTGGTTGGTGCATCCCCAAATTTCCTTAGTGTCGCTATGTTGTTTGGTTGTGTCCTCTATAATGATAACGTTATGTGGTAGCAGCAAGAGCATATTAGCAAAATCCGCATTGTCTTTGCACTTCATCCATACAACAAATAGCATCCACTGTATGCGGAATGTAGAGAAATCACTACGAATGAATCTCTTGTATTTGTTCTTGACAAAGCGTTTGGCTGCAAAGCCGCTTGTTTGGTGATACATTTCTTCTTGAATGCTTTGATGCTTAGATGAAGCGTAGGAAAACTCGCCACATAGGTAAAGCGTTTCGGAATCTCTCCATGTAATACCACTAAAATCGAATGGATAGCCACTTGCCATGTTGGTGAGACGGATATTCATCCCATCTACGACATCACTTGCTTTGGCAAATGAGCAACAGCGAACCTGTGTGGCATCATACTTTTCCACACGTCCGAGTGAATTGATAAGAATGTTAAGTGTTAAGCGATTTGAACCGCAAGATAATTCTTTCATAATCAGAAATTTATTAGTGTTAAACCAATCACATCTATTTTACCACCGTGTTTCTGTTACCGGTCGGTGCTGAATTTAATCAGTCTCTTGATGCTTGAAATAAAGAGTTGTTATGTTATGTGCAAACACGATAAATGAGGTATAAAGCTATAGTGCTAATATACCAATAAATTCACCATTGGTGAACTTTGATAAATATTTCTTGACTTTGTTTGTTTTTTTACCATAAAAGATTTTATTTAAAAGTTACTATTACTTTTCATGTCGTGACATCCACCGTGGCTTCTTTTGCTCGGTTGGCTTCACCTTTTACAAGGCTACTCTTGACATTTTCGGCTGCAAATTTACAATCTTGTTTTGAGAATTACGAAAATTTTGTGCTAAGAATGGTTAACGAAGAACAATTTAGAAAATGAACAAATTGTATTTTGTCTTATACAAATGATTCTGTATGGGCTTTATGAAATGAAAAGAGGCTGCCAGAAGCAGCCTCAATTTGATCTGTTACGTTACTCGTCTAAAGTAAATGTTATCGTACCATTGATTGTAATTCTTTGCTTATAGCTTGAACTGATACTTGTATAACGTTCAAAGCTAAAGTCTTTAAACTCAATGGTAATCTTGTCGCGATTGATAGATTTGACAGTCGCATTTCCGCTGCATTCATCAGTTGAGCGCACACTATCATCGCCAAAGAAAATAGCACTCACGGCAAGTTTTTGTCCTGCCTTAATGTTCTCACGGCTTTGGAACTGCCAATAAGTGTAGTAGTTGTCACCGTCAGTGAATGTTACGTTGAAGGTTGCACCGTTATCATAGTCATAATGCGTTGTTCCCTCTACGCTTTGAGAAAACAACTGAAATGTAGCTTGCTGCACAGAATAGTTCTCCGTTGTTGCACCTTCATACTTCACTGACACTTTGCCGTTGTTATTACCGTTACCGCCCTGTTCGTCATCATCGTCTGATGAACAACCTACCAATGCCAAAGTGCTGACAGACATCAACATGGCAATGAAAAGAAATAAATACTTTTTCATTCGAATGATATTTAAAAGTTTGACATAATTTGCTAATCTCGTATTAGCGTAATAGCCTTGCAATAAATATGAAATGCTTTATCTGCTTATCTATTTCTGAACTGATAGATTTGCACTTCTCTTGCTTGCTTAAAGCCATTGTATCTTCTTTCATCCCCCAAGGAACTTGCCGTACTGATAAGATTGTCGTAATCGCTGATAATAGCTTGCTGCAAAAACATCAGTCTTGCAGGGTCGCCACGCCATGATCCCGAACGATACTCAGATGTATGTTCTGTAAGTCTCCTCATATCACGTTCGTAAGGGTCTCTATTGGAAGAACTGTTGCTATATGATGAACTTGATGAATAGCCTTGATTGTAGTTTCGTGCAGCCTCTTTCATTTCCTCTAAGGTCGTAAGACTTTCATCTTTATAGAATGACTTGCCATTAGCACCTTGGAGGGTTCCATTCTCAGCATCATAGTATAATGTTCCGTTATTGCCAAAGTGTATGATTCCGTCTTCGTAAGTGTATGCATTCTCAATGCTATATCTGTCACTCACATATGTATATATAGTATTGTTGTCAAAGTACATATAAAGACGAGAATTATTCTGTTGGGAATACCATGCTCCCAACAATCCCTCTATCGGTTGAGTACGCTTTTTATATTCTTGTTGCCATTTAAATTCGTCCTGTTTGAAATCATTGTTCTTCTCTTCTACAAGCTTGTAATCTTCACTTGTAAAGGTTTCATTACCTTTTAAGTCGATATACCCATATATGTATTCTGTATATGTGTTTTGCGACATATCTGAACTGTCTTCAAAAGAACAGCTTGTCATTTCCAATCTCTTGTATGCAAGAGTTGCGACAACTACACCATTGTGTAACTCAACAATATCATTACCACGGCTACTTTCACCGATTGATTCATATTTAGCAGGAACAACTATCTTCTTGGTCTTTACATTCTTGACACCGACCAATCCATCATCATTTCTGTATATCTCATACTCAGATGTAGTTGTTGATGTAGACGCTTGTGGCTTGGGTGGGGCGACCTTTTCTCCCTTGGAGTTAATATAATAGTCGTAATCATCACCTACTAATATTTTACAGGTTCCATTACAAAACTCAGGATATGGATTTCCTTCGTTACTTGAGCCTGTGTTGATATAAAAGCCTTTTGGTAGATGAATTTTTATATTTCCGTCTGTATCAATAAAATAATGTCCTTTTTTGTCACCTGCATAGGCAAGACCTTCGCTGAACTTTCCGCACTCTTCAAATTTGAATGGAATAGCGATTTCTCCTTTTTTATTGATGAAGCCTTCTCTTCCGTTCTTTGTTACAGCAGCAAAGCCTTCAGAGAAATCGTTGGCATTATCGTAGATGCAAGGTATGACTAACTCGCCTTTAGTGTTTACGTATCCCCATTTGTCTTTTTTGCATACAGCAGCCAATTCGTCATGAAATGAATTTACCATATCATAGATACAAGGAACAACTTCTTTTCCTTCTGTATTGATGACTCCCCACTTCTCTCCATTTCGTACAGATGCAAACCCATTTTCAAAGTCAAAAAGACAGTTATACTTTCTAACAGCCTTACAAAACTCGGGAGTTAGCTTTACCATAGGTTCTTCATGCGTAGCTTGCTTGATGATATTGTCCTTGCTCAAGGTGAAATATGCAATACCACCACCGATTGCAATAATAGCGATTACAGCAACCAATATCCACTTTCCGATTCGTCTAGGACGATTATGAATTTCTTCTACTTGGTCATCATGCTCAACAGGACAACCAGATTTTGGGCATGACTTCGCTTGGTCTGAAATCATTGCGCCACATTCCGTACATTTTATTAGTGCCATATCTAAACTGTTTTAATGTTTAATCACCTTAAATTCCTTCGTATGCTTCTCCACAATGCTCAAAGCCAAGGAATATTGCCCTCGACTCATTCCCTTTTGTGAACACCGCATCATAGGCTGCACCGAGTGTTTCTTCACTCAATGCCCCATGAGTATTCTTTATATGCAATGAATACGACACATTGTCGAGTTTCCCTTTGAATATCAAGCCACCATCATCAGCAACTTCACCAATCACAGGAATGTCAAAACTATAATAGTCCGCCTTGTTGGGATAATAACTTAATGTGCCTTGGCAGTTTTGTGTGCTATCAACATTATATGCTAAGGCAATGCCACCGATAATTTCTCGACCGTTTTCTTCTTCGGAGGCATAATAGTCGTACCCTCCTGTTCTGACCAAAGAAAGGTCTACTTTTACTTTTTTCTGCTTTGTCGCAAATGGCTGCATTACACTGTCTTGAGGTATACTGTAGTTTGCATACTTGTTGCTTTCAGCCTTGTTTCCTAAGATGCAGAATGAAATAGCAACAACACACAAAATAGAGACTATACCGATAGAAAATGCTACAACATTCCATTTGCTTTTTGTTTTTATGGGGTAACCGCAATTAGGACATATTTCCATATTTGGCGGAATTTGCTCACCACACTCTTTACAATATGTTGCTTTCATATGATCAATCAATTATTATAATTTCAATAGTTCGTTAATAATTCAATAATGTGCTAAGCAGCTATACGCTGTAAGCAC
>OMAS01001274.1_pt1 | contig 10770 bp, 10 predicted proteins | sample 1674031 | NCBI WGS metagenome assembly OMAS01 (sample SAMEA103958138, study PRJEB25191) | human gut metagenome | biome: human-associated habitat [ENVO:00009003]; feature: intestine environment [ENVO:2100002]; material: feces | place: Germany | collected 2013/2015 | reverse complement strand
GCGGGTGGTTGTATGGAGTAACCCCGCAGACATAAATCTTTACCTCGCCAGGAGTAACCGGTTTAAATACAGTCTTGTCCTTAGTCAGCGTGTTATACACTTTGATTTCTTCCATTGTTTTTTCACCTTTGCCATTCATAAAAATAAGAACGGATACAAATGTATCCGTTCTTATCTTATGAATTATTTTCTGTTTTATTCACCGAGAAGATAATTATACAGTCCCTCATAGCGGAATTTTGACGCATTCCATGAAAAATCATTTGCCATTCCACGGTCTACCATCTGGTTCCACTGGCGCTTGCGGTCATAGAAAATATGCTTGGAATAATTAATCACCTGCAGCATTTCGTCAGCGTTGTAATTTGTAAAGGAGAATCCATCTCCACTGTTATCATATTCATTGTAAGCCTGAACCGTGTCTTTTAATCCTCCGGTTTCTCTTACAATCGGGACGGTTCCATACCGGAAAGAAATCATCTGTGTCAGACCACACGGCTCAAAGCGGGAAGGCATTAAGAACGCATCCGCTGCCGCATAAAGCTTGTGTGCCAGATCATCAGAGTAACAGATATTTGCAGAAACCCGGTTCGGATATTTCCATGCGTAGTGCCGGAACATATTCTCATACTGTGGTTCCCCGGTTCCGATGACTACCAGCTGGGTAAATTCATCTACCAGTCCGTCCATGACGGCATTGATCAGATCCAGCCCCTTTTGATCGGTCAGACGGGAAATGAGTCCGATCATGTATTTCTTCTTATCTACTTCCAGACCAAGTTCTTCCTGCAGCCGTTCTTTGTTCACATACTTCTTTTTCCGGAAACTGGACGCATCATAATTCATGTAAATCTTGGAATCGGTCTGTGGATTGTAAGTCGTATAATCAATTCCGTTTACAATTCCCTGCATGTCAAAATGACGTGCAGACAACAGGCCATTTAATCCCTCGCCGTAATATTCGGTCTGAATCTCCTGCGCATAGGTATCACTGACGGTAGTAATATAATCTGCATAAACAAGTCCGCCCTTTAACATATTTGCATCTTTATTAAATTCCAGCTTATCCGGAACAAACAGATCACTTGAGAATCCCGTAAGTCCCTGCATGGTTTTTACATCCCAGATTCCCTGGAACTTCAGATTATGTATGGTCATAATCGACCGGATGCCCCAGAAGAAAGAATCTGCCTGAAATTCGTTCTTTAAATAAACAGGAATCAGTCCGGCCTGCCAGTCATGACAGTGAATGATATCCGGGCGGAAACCGATCAGCGGAAGCATGGACAATACCGCTTTGTCGAAGAACGTGAATTTTTCAATATCATAGCGCATATCTCCATACGGTACGAAACAGTTAAAATACTCCTGATTATCAATGAAATAATAGGTGACTCCATCCAGTTTATATTGTAAAACCCCTACATATTTACTTGGAATATAAGAACCGCATGCCATATAAAAATGGGTCACATACTCAAACTGACTGCGGTATTTTTCCGGAATACAGCTGTAATTCGGAATAACAACACGCACATCCCAATCCTTATGATCAAATGTTTTAGGCAAAGCCCCACATACATCAGCAAGTCCTCCTGTTTTAATAAAAGGAACACATTCGGATGCTGCAAATAAGATTTTCTTCATACCTGCCTCCTAATTTAAAACCCTGTTTTGCGTATGACGCATTTTTACAGTATGTAATTTTACTCTTCCCAGTTGTGATATACTTCCTGAACATCATCATCGTCATCCAGGAAATCAAGAATTCTTCCGATATTTGTAATATCAGCCTCATCGGTCAGCGTCACATATGTCTGTGGAATCATGGTTACTTCCGCAGATGCCATCGGAATGTTCTGCTCTTCAAGTGCCTTATGTACCGCATCAAAATCTTCCGGAGCGGTAGTGATCTCAAAGCTGTCATCCGCATCGGAAAAATCTTCTGCCCCGGCATCAAGTGCAAGCATCATCAGATCATCACCATCCATATCACATTCTTCTTTGTCAATGATAATCTGTCCTTTTTCATCGAACATATAGGATACGCATCCCTGTGTACCGATACTTCCCTGTCCCTTGGTAAATGCATTACGCACATTGGCTGCTGTACGATTCTTATTATCCGTCAGGCACTTTACAATAATTGCTGTGCCGCTTGGTCCATATCCCTCATACGTTGTTGTCTCGTAATTAACACTGTTTCCATCGCCTGCCGCTTTTTTGATACCGCGCTCGATGGTATCATTCGGCATATTGTTTGACTTTGCCTTTGCGATTACCTGTGCAAGTTTGAAATTATTTGCCGGATCCGGACCACCCTCTTTTACCGCAACAGCAATTTCTCTACCGATCATGGTAAAGATCTTTCCCTTTGCTGCATCATTTTTTTCTTTTTTGTGCTTGATATTCGCAAATTTGGAATGTCCTGACATTGTTAAAATCCTCTTTTCTAAATTGTATTCTATCCTGTAACCATCCATACTTCATGTCATTCGTACAGAAGCATTACCTGTATTTTATTCTATCATTCTTTGCCGTTTCGCGCAAGTGGGTCATCCTCCGGCCGCTGATGCTTTGCATCTGCTTTTTTTACAAGAACCTCACGGATCATTTTATCCTTCACTTTCCGAATGGAAAATTCATATCCGTACGCCTGCAATCTGGCAGTTTCACCATCATTTGGAATTTTTTCCATCAGGGAAACCAGAAAACCGTTGAGCGTGTCAAAATCATCATCATTTACCGGAATCTGTAACGTTTCCGCCACGTCCGAAAGACTTGCGAACCCGCTCATGGTATAACTTCCATCTGTATTCTGGCGAATCAGCTGTTCTTCCTCATCATGCTCATCCTCGATGTTTCCGACAATTTCTTCCAGGATATCCTCCATGGCTACCGCACCGGATGTCTGTCCATATTCATCTACCACTATGACCAGATGGCTCTTTTTTGCCTGCATTTTCTGAAAAAGAGTATGAATATTTAATGTTTCCGGAACAAAATCCACCTCCCGGATCAGCCCCTTAATGTCTTTGATAGAAGTACGGAATACCTCATTTTTCTGTGCAAAAGCAAATGCGTCTTTAATATGTAAAACACCGATAATATTATCGATGTCCTCCAGATAAACCGGATATCTTGACTTATTGTTTTCAATGATGAACGGAACAGCATCATTATAGGAAAGTTCCCCATCGATCGCAATCAGATTCTTTCGATGTGTCATAATATCTTTGGCTTCTTTGTCACCGAATTCAAAAATATTGTGAATCATCTCTGCCTCCGAAGCACGAAGAACTCCCTGTTCGTGTCCTTCATTTACCATGGAAATAATCTCTTCTTCGGTCACATCATCCTCATGGGAAGACGGGTTTAAAAATCCTATAATTTTTTTTAAAATATTCGTCCTGCCGGAACTGGCACTATCGTCCATTTCGTTTCTCCTTTAATGTATATAATACTCCAAATCATACCATGGGAACTGTATTCCGTCAAGTTATGTATACAATTCCAGGCTGATCTCCAGTGCTTTGTCAATTTTCAAAAGAATCTGATGATCCAGATGACATACTTTATCTTTCAGCCGCTTTTTGTCAATGGTCCGCAACTGTTCCAGCAAAACGACAGAATCCTTTGCCAGATCGTATTTGTCACAGTTTAATTCGACATGTGTAGGAAGTTTTGCTTTATGCATCTGCGAAGTAATCGCCGCACAGATCACGGTCGGGCTGTGCCGGTTCCCGATATTGTTCTGAATGATAAGAACCGGCCGGACGCCTCCCTGTTCCGATCCCACGACCGGGCGCAGATCTGCATAATAAACATCTCCTCTTTGAATCAACATACGTTTTCACCCCATACTTTGTGATACTAAAAGTATTTCCATATTTCTCACATGTATTCAAAAAGATGATTTCATACTATATGTTATTCAAAAAGGAGACATCTGTGTAATCTTATGATTCCTGTATACAGATTCTTGGCACACGCGGTGTGATCAGACATGCAAATTCATAATTGAAACGACCGGATAATTCGCCAAGCTCTTCCATCGTGATACATTCGCTGCCGTCTTTTCCGAGAAGGGTCACCGGATCACCTTCTTTTGCTTCCGGAATTTCGGTCACATCGACCATAAACTGGTCCATGCAGACTCTGCCGCAGATCGGAGCCTTCTTCCCGTGAATAAGAACATAGCCTTTATTGGAAAGCCCTCTTGCATAACCATCCGCATAGCCGACCGGAATGGTTGCAATTCTTTTTTCTGACGGTGTCTCATAGATACCGCCATAACTGATCTTACGCCCTTTTTCGAGTGTCTTGACAAAAGCGATATGACTCTTTAAGGACATCACCGGATGAAGGGAAATATTGTGTGCCACTTCCTCCGATGGCCACATACCATAAAGCGTGATTCCGGCTCTTACCATATCCATATTTGCCTCGCGGATTTCTGCGATTCCTGCGCTGTTGGAACAGTGCTTGACGGGAATCGAAACACCTCTGTCTTCCATCATGGCAATCATTTTTCTGAATTTTTGAATCTGTTCTTTTGTGAAAGTTTTATCATACTCATCTGCTTTTGCAAAATGAGTAAAAATCCCCTCCACTATCATATGCGGAAGCTTTGCAATCTGCGCCATCTCATCTGCGGCTTCTTCTGTCACCTGATACCCGATACGGCTCATTCCGGTATCCACTGCAAAATGCATCCGGCAGTCTTTTCCAACTTTTTCGGCAGCAGCAGAAAGCTCTTCCAGCTGGAATAGCCGCAGCGGCGCAGGTCCAGTGCGTTCTGCACACGACTGATGCTGTCAAAGATCACGAACAGGCCGAACACGATGGGCAGGATACTCACCACGATGTCGCTGCGCAGGATCAGGAACGCACCCAATGCCAGACAGATGATGCCGGAGATCAGGGTGAGCTGGCTCTGGAACACACCGCGTTCCACCACAAAATAGCGGATGAGCTGCACCGCCGCGCAGGCCAGCACCACAGCGCCCAGCGCATAGCACACGATGTTCAGGGCCGTGGTGGGCTTCATGAGCAGAAAAACGCCCAGACCCAGATACAGCGCACTCATGAGCACCAGATTCCATTTGAGCTTTTTTACCATAGAGATCACGTTCCTTTCCTTTGCAGGGACAGTTTTTCACGCCCCTCATTCGGCAGGGGAATACATGGGGGCAATGATATTTTTGTTGATGCGGGCGTAGAAGCCAAGGCTCAGCAGGACACTGACGATCTCAGCGATGAGGAAGGCCCACCAGACATTGTTGACATTGCCGGTCTGTGCCAGCAGCCATGCGGCCGGCAGCAGCACGAACAGCTGACGGCAGACCGAAACGATCAGGCTGAACACACCGTTGCCCAGTGCCTGAAACACCGAGCTGAGCACGATGCCCGCGCCCGCCAGCAGGAAGTGGGGGCAGATGATGCGCAGAGCCGGGATGCCGATGGCCAGCATGGCGTCGCTGGCGGCAAAGAGGCCCAGCAGCTTATCCGGCAGAAACTGGAAGATGCAGAAGCCCACCAGCATGATGCACTCGGCGTAGAAGACTGCGAGGCGGATGGTCTTTTTGACCCGCTCCGGCTTCCGTGCGCCGTAGTTGTAGCTGATGATGGGGACCATGCCGTTGTTCATGCCGAAGATGGGCATGAACACGAAGCTCTGCAGCTTGAAGTAGACGCCGAAGACGGCGACAGCCGTGGCCGAGAAGGCCATCAGGATCTGGTTCATGAAGAAGGTCATCACGCTGCCCACGCACTGCATGGCGATGCTGGGCAGGCCGACGGTGTAGATGCGGCCGATGGCCTTGGCGCTGGGGCGGAAGCCCCGGAAGCTGATCTGGATGTCGGGGTTCTTATTGAGGTTGAAGTACAGCGTCATGCCCGCGCCGCAGAACTGGCCGATGACGGTGGCCGCGGCAGCGCCGGTGGTGCCGGACAGGGCCTCGCCGCAGTAGCCGAAGATGAAGATGGGGTCGAGAACGATGTTCACGACAGCGCCCACCAGCTGGCTTATCATGCTCAGATGGGTGCGGCCGGTGGCGGCCAGCAGCTTCTCGCCCATGGTCTGGGTAAAGAGGCCGAGGCTGAGCACGCAGCAGAGCTGCAGATACTGGATGCCCTGCCGGGCGATGTCCATGTCCGAAGTCTGTGCGTAGAAGTAGGGTTTCATGCAGGTGAGGCCGATGACGAGGAAGACGGCGTAGCTGCACAGGGACAGGAAGATGCCGTTCTCGGCGGTCTGATTGGCCCGTTCCTGGTTCTTTTCGCCGAGGCTCTTGGACAGCAGGGCGTTGACGCCCACGCCGGTGCCGACGCCCACGGCGATCATGACGTTCTGCAAAGAGAACGCCAGCGAAACGGCGGTCAGGGCGCTCTCGCTGACGTGGGACACGAAAATCGAGTCCACCACGTTGTAGAGGGCCTGCACCAGCATGGATACCATCATCGGCACGCTGAGCTTGATGAGCAGAGGGTTGATGTCCATGGTACCCATGATGTTTTCCCGCTCACCGGCGGGAGAGGATAAGGACTGCTTGTTTTCCACGATTTCTCCTTTTGATGTTGATAACTTGGGGATGCAGAGTTCTTCTATGCCGCAAACGTGGGCAGAGCGCAAAAGCACCCCACCCACGCAGCATCATTATTTATTTTGCCCCATCCGGGGCGGCGGGCATCAGCCCTCCATGGCCTTCTCCTTGGCCTCTGCGGCGGCAAGGATCATCTGCACACAGGCGTCATGGCCCAGTGCAGCGTTGATGGCGAGGTCGTAGTTGTGGGCATCGCCCCAGCGGTTCTGGGTGTAGTAGTTGTAGTAGGCGGCACGGTTGCGGTCGGTCTTGTCGATCTCGTCCTTGATGCCCTTTTCGTCCTTGGCCTGCAGCATATTGTTCTCCTTGCCGTAAGCCAGACGCCACTCCTTGGGGGCGTAGACGAAGACGCGCAGCACGTCCTTGCGGTCGCGCAGGACATAGTCGCCGCAGCGGCCCACGATGACGCAGGGGCCTTCGTCGGCCAGCTGCTTGATGATGCGGCTCTGCAGGATGAAGACCTGGTCGCCCAGCGGAAGGTCATTGCCCATCGTATACAGGCTGTACAGCAGGCTGTGGGTGTGCCGCTTCTCGCTGGCGGCCACGGCCTCCTCGGACAGTCCGGAATTCTTGGCGGCCATCGTGATCAGTTCCTTGTCGTAGAGCTTGATGCCCAGTGCGCGCGCCACGTCCTTGGCGATGTAGCGTCCGCCGGTGCAGTACTCACGGCCCAAAGTGATGATCGTCTTTGCCATAATATGTTCCTCCCATGTTGATGATTTATCCCAAAAAGCTCTTGGCTGTGCTGCCTCTCAGGAGACAGAAGGCTCGGTGCTTTGGTTTGCTTCCGATAGCGGCAGCGCGGGCGGCGGAGGCGCAGGCAGGCGCACCTCTGCAAACTGCATGGTGCCGGTCTGGTCCACGATGTAAACGCTGCACCGCCCGCCTGCGGCGGTCTGCTCGGGCGGGAAGCGGAAGCCGCCGGTCCGTGTCCGCTCCATCCGCCGGAAGGTGCGGTGGGCTGTGGTGGCGTGGGCTACTCCGTCGTGGGGGCTGCAGGCCGCCCAGCCGGAAAATTCTGCCGGGAGCAGCTGCCGCTGGCCTTTCTGAGCCAGATACCAGCAGTCATCCTCGGCACTGTACACAAAGTCGCAGGAGACCCGCCGGGGGCGGTTGGCCTCGGTGTTCCGGGGCTTGGGGCGGAGAGCGATGGCCCGCCCGGTGAAGTAGCGGGCAAAATCCGTCACCGCCATCGTGCAGTTCACGGCCCCGTCGCTGTCGGCGGTGGGGTCGTTGAGCAGGACATAATCGGCGAGGACCGCGTCGTCGTGGCCGAAGCCCCGCAGACCCATCCAGACCCCGATGGGGTCCCGCTGGCCCCGGATGCGGCGCTCGATGCGCACGGCCACAGAACAGCCGTCGTGTATCTGCTCCCGCAGATCCTGCAGGTCCATCCACGCCTGCCAGCAGGGAAAACCGCAGCAGCCCGCTGCCGCGGCGGCGAAAGCACCGTTGCTGGTGCTGCCGGTGGTCTTGTCCTCCATGACGTAGGCCACCTCTTCGGGCAGGATGTCCTCGCCCCAGCGGTTCATCAGGGCCGCCATCACCAGCGGCAGGTCCATGTCCCGGCCAAAGCTGGGGTCATGGGCCGGGAGGCAGTATTCCGGTAAGTAGAGGCGGCGGTTGATGGGGTGGCCGTCCTGCTTTTCCCACGCGAGGGGGCGGACCGCCGCCGACAGCAGCCGGAGCGCCGGGGTGACTTTGTCGTCGTTGGTGGAGAGATTCACCTGAAGCTGGACGCCGGTGCCGCCGCCGGGCAGCGCCACCGTCACGGTGTCGCCCATCAGGAAGATGAGGCCGTCGTCGCTGTGGGTGCTGATGCTGGCCCGGGGGTAATCGGGCGCCCACTTGCCGAAGCTCATCCAGCCCGTCCAGTTGCCGCCTGCGTAGACCCGGCAGCGCACCTCCACCATGGTGTTCTGGGGTGCGTGGGCGTTCCAGCTGACATTCAGGTTGCAGAAAGCCGGCATGGCGAACTCAGGCGTGGTATAGCTGCCGTATTGCAGATACCGCCCGGCCACGCTGTCCAGCACGACGCTGCCGTTGTCCAGCGCTACATTATCGAGCTGTCCGCGGGAAAATGTCTCCGTGCCCTGCAGCACCAGATTGTTCCGCTGTTCCATTGCACGCATCCCCTTTCCGCGTCAGTGTGTCGTTTATTCCTCGTCGTCGCTGCGCTCCTCGGCCATCTCGGCTTCATACTCGGCGTCGTGGAGCCTGCGGATGTTCTCCTCGATGTGGAACACCCGGTCGAGGTCGCCGTAGACGATCTGGCTGGTGATCTCCACCTGGAACCAGAAGCCGAACACCAGCATGAGCAGCAGGCCCAGCGGCATACAGAGGATGACGAGGCCCCAGAACAGTACCGTCACGAGAGACGCAGCCAGTGCGTGGGGCAGGAAAGCGATCATGCAGTTGACGCTGTTCTTGAGCGTCTGGCCGAAAGGCTGGTCCAGCAGGACCACCTGGGGCCACATGTAGGAGAACAGCATGTGGAAGATGACGAGGTTGAGCACCGTGGCCACCCACATGCCTACGCCGACATTGGTGCCGTGGTAGAGCAGGTTGAAGCAGAAATACACGAGGAAGACCTGCACCGTGACCACGACGCAGTAGAGCACGCCCGGCAGGATGCTGGCTTTGAAGTTCTGCTTGAAAGCCTTGCGGTAGGTGGTCCACCAGTAACCGGCCTCGTCGCGCAGAGCGCGCAGGACGGTGTCGTACATGCCTGCCAGCACCGGACCGGCCAGGATGCCGCCCACGGCGGCACTGAGCACCATGACGGGCAGGCTGTTCATCAGAAAGCCGATGTACACCAGACAGATGACGGGCAGAAAGCCCAGACAGGTGAGCAGGTTTGCAAGGAACATCCCGCTCATATCCCGGCCCACCAGCTCGAAGAAGCGGCCCACGCCGGTCTTGCGGGGGGCGTCCTTTTCGACGCCCGGCCCGGACTTGAAATCGTTTGCAGAAGGGAACAGACTCATGTTGTATGGTTATCCTCTCTCGCCGTCCTGAAAGACGGCTTGCATTGCACAGCACGGTTTTGGCAGGAAGCGCCATTGTGCTGGCTTTCTGATTATAAATATACCCGGATTTTGTGGATTTTGCAAGCCGCAAAGCCCTCCAAATGTAAAAAAAGTATTTCCTCTCCCTTTTTGGGGCGGAGTGTGATACAATAGAAACGGCTTTTTGAGCCAGAAGGAGGTATCGCTCTGTGAGCATTTTCCGCACCATTGCGTTATTCGTTTATCTGTTCGGGTACATGATCGTCCATTACAGTGTTCTGTGCAAAGCCGAGCGTGCGCTGGCCGCAGGCGACACCGAGGCGGTGCGCCAGCTGGTAAAAAAGCACATCCCCCATTGGAGCAAAGGCATCCTGAACGTCACCGGCGTCCGGCTCAGCGTCGAGGGACTGGACAACATCCCGAAGGATGGTCCCTGCGTCTTTGTGGCGAACCACCGCAGTTATTATGACATCCCGCTGCTGCTGGCCGGCCTCGATGAGCCCTACGGCATCCTCGCCAAGGAAGAGCTGGGAAAAATTCCTCTGCTCAACCGCTGGATGAAGCTGCTGGGCTGCGTGTTCGTGCAGCGTGACGACCTGCGCGCCTCGGTGCGCGCCCTGAACGACGCCACCGCCATCGTGGAGAGCGGCCGCAGCTTCGTCATCTTCCCGGAGGGCACCCGCTACAAGGGCGAAGAGGGCGGTGTCGGCGAGTTCAAGAACGGCGCATTCCGCATTGCGGTCAAGACCGGTGCCCCGGTGGTTCCGGTGGCCATGACCGGTGCCCGCGCCCTGTTTGAGAACAACGGCAACCGCTGCCACCCGGGCCGGGTGCACATCTGCATCCTGCCGCCCATCCGCACCGCCGGCATGAGCAAGGCTGAGCAGAAGCAGCTGCCGGAAGCCGTGCGCCAGACCATTCTGGCCAAGCTGAAATAAACATTCTGGAGGACACCGTCCCATGGCAAGCTACCGTTACGAACGCGACATCGACCCCAAAGACCTCACCCCGCGCAAAAAGCGCGCCTACACCCGCAAGGAGCGCTGGGCAAACTGGTGGGACTACAACCTGAAATGGGTGATCATCCTCGGCATTGCCGCGGCCTTTGTGGGCTACTGCTTCATCGGGCAGTATTTCCTTACCACCCACGCCGACTA
>OMAS01001267.1_pt1 | contig 10822 bp, 10 predicted proteins | sample 1674031 | NCBI WGS metagenome assembly OMAS01 (sample SAMEA103958138, study PRJEB25191) | human gut metagenome | biome: human-associated habitat [ENVO:00009003]; feature: intestine environment [ENVO:2100002]; material: feces | place: Germany | collected 2013/2015 | reverse complement strand
TGTAGAGAAAATCCTTGTCCATGAACGCGCCCGCAAAGGCAGCCAGGATACCATACAGGAGGTTGAAATCTACTTCAACTTTGTGGGCCGGTATATCCCGCCTGCCTTGCAGCCGGTTCCCCTGACCCCGGAGGAACAGGAAGAACTGCGGAAGAAGGAGGAACGCAAGGACAGGCTTCACCAGAACTACTTGCGCCGCAAGGCTAATGGCAAGCAGAAGGAATGGGAAGAACGCTACAACGCCAAGCGCAAGGCGAAAATGGAGGCAGCAAAGGCCGCGATCCGGGCCGAGGATATGGAGAAGGGCATTTTTACCACCATCAGCCAGTTACCCAGGCAGGAGCCGCGCAAGGCCACCTTACCGGCCAGCGCCGCAGTTTAACCATCACAGTGCAAAGGAGGACAAACATGAACGAATTGACTTACACCCGCTGCGGGGATTACTACATCCCCGACCTGGAGTTGTCCGAGCAGCCGGAGGCCCCCATCGGCAAGTATGGCCGTATGCGGCAACGCTACCTGAAGGAACACCGGCCCGGCCTTTACAGCAGCTTGATTTTGAGCGAAAAGCTGTACCCGCACCTGTTGGAGATTGACCGGGCGGCGCGGGAGCGGATGGACGCCATGCTGCCCCGGATGATGGAGGCGGCGGGCGTCACCGAGGAACTGAAAGCCTGTGACCCTATGCGCTGGGTAAGACTGATGAACACGCTGAAGGCGCAAGCGGAGGAAATTGTTTTGTCAGAAATAATCTTCAACTAATTTGGAAAATTGGAAAAAGTAAAATGGCTGTGTTCGTTAAAAACGAAGAAACCATATCTTCTGCAATACATTTCTCCAACAAAAAAACTCCGGTACATCCCAAACGGTTGTATCGGAGTTTATGGATCAAGATGGTAATCGTCAAATAGCGGCGACTGGAAGAAGTCGCACAGGGTAATGCCCAGTCCCTGGCACATTTCATGGATGATCCGTAGCTTCACGGATTCATACGAACAGTTGATAACGTTCCCTATGGTTGATTTCGGAACCCCGCTTTTCATAAAAAGCTGGTACTGTGTCATGTTCCGTTCTGAAAGAAGTTCTGTCAGTCGTTTACTCACGGCTTCATTTAGCTGCATCCGCATCACCACCAATCCCTGTCACTGTACTAATTATTATATGGCGGTACGTTGGAAATTTAGTCCCTGTGCCTGTACTAATTGAATGTTTTGTAGTAGAATGTTTGTGTTGTCAGGAAGATGGTGATTATAAAACTTGTGCGTCATGGGAGCGGCAAGGGGCACATCATCCATCATAAACGAGTTGGTGTTCTGAACACACAAAACAGGGAGGCGTGGTATGAACAAAAAGAAAATAATCGGATTAGCCGGTGCTGTCGTGGTCTGTATTCTGGTCTTTGTATTTATCGTGATAAGAGGCAAATCACCAAATCCAGCAGAGAACCCGGAGGAAATGTTGGGACGGATTGAAAACGCTTTAGGAGATGAGTACAAGAAGCAATCCATGACGGAATTAGTTGCCACCCTCAAATATGGAGACGAGGAGGGCAATGAGATCAACTATTACATACTCAAAACCACCTATTATGAAGCCGATCCTGCGGAAATAACGGGACTAAACACAGAGGCAATCAAACGAATCGTTAATCCTGACCGGGCCGATTCCTGCCAGAAAATGAAAATTCAGGATTGGGACGCTGCCCTTTATGAAAGAGGGGAACTATCCTACCTGTGCTGGACATATTCGCCGGAGGTGAGCTATATCCTGGAATATAGCCCCTATGCGTTTGCGGATGAAGAAATCATAAAAATGGCGGAAAGTGCAAAGCCCATAAATGAAGAATAGACAGACGCCGGACACGGCGGCCCGCTGGCCGTTGCATCCGGCGTCTTTATTATGGCTTGTTTCTATGCATTTAGAACCCCAATACGGCGGCAACGGGATAAAGAATACCGCCGCCCCAGCAACCACGCCGGAAAAGCCTTGAAATTTCAGTCGTTTTCAGGCTCTAAATGCGTAGGTTGGCGGGCTGTTTGGACATAGCAAAGCCCCGGCAGCGTGGCCGGGGCCTGATGATCTTTACTTAATTCCATGAAGATTCCTGTATTCCCTGGGACCGAGGCCATAGACTTTCTTGAACAATTTTGCAAAGTGGCCGGAATTGTGATACCCGACTTTAGCCGCAATCGTAGCAATTCCATAATCAGAATTTTTTAGCAAAATCAGCGCCTGGTTTAACCGCAATTCCTTGAGATATTCATACGGCGTTGTCCCATAATACTTCCGAAATGCCAGTTGATACCGGGCTGTACTCATACCCGCTATCTGGGCAAGTTCTTCCCCTGTCGGGTATGCGGCCAGATCATTTTTCATCACCGTTACCGTTTTTCTTAAATTGCGGATGTCCTTATAATCCAGCTTTACAGAAATATGCTTTTGTTCCTGCTCCATGCCTTTCACAACAAGAGAAAGAAGCTCCATTACTTTGCTTTCCAGATAGATTTTCAGCGTATGCCCCTCTGCCTGACAATCCCGTATCTGCTGGAACACAAAGTTGAGTTCCGGCAGGCTGGGGTTTTTGAGAATGTAATCCCTTGCAGAGTTGAGAAGTTCGGCGTTGTTCCTGTCATGCAGCCGAAAATAAGTATTGAAGTATTTGGGCGATAGAATCACTTTCGTAAAACGAACAGGCTTCCCGCCCTCGCAATAGGTGTAAGTTTTCTTCTGTGTGTTTAGATAGCAATAAATCCCCTTATCCACCTGATTCTTTTTCCGTCCACCAATCTTGAAAGAACTGCTGTCCGTTTCAAACTGGCTGATCTCCATATAGTCCTCTGAAATTTCAGTGATCTTTTCAAAGGTGTCCTTGGGCGTATAGTCACCAATCAAAATCAAAAGAAGATCGTCCTCAAACTCGATCAGTTGGAACGTGCCGTTTCCGTATTCGGAAAGCATACGGTAGAAAAAAACACCGTCGCCGCAAAGCTCCTGCACCCTTGCAAAGTGCATGGCTTCGGGGAGCTGTAACAAATAGTCAATTACAGATGGAACCATTGTACCGCCGCCTCCTTTCTCTACTTGATAGTATATCATACCGGCTTTCTGCGCGCCACTTCAAAAAAAGGTGACAATCCAATATTTATCGGTCACGATTTTATAAAATATATGAAACAAAAACGCTGAAAACCCTAGAAATATCAGCACTTTCAGCGTTTTTCAAAACGCAAACAGTAAAGCGGGGTGGCTATTGAAATTTCCACTTCGTGCGGGTAAAGTAGATTGTGTCAGGTTAGCAAAATCTAACTGGCACATTTCAAAGAAAGGGGTATCGTTTCGATGGAACAAAAACGAACCGGATTATCATACGTTTTTACTCTTGCGAAAGAGGAGCGCGGCAAGTTAAGCCTTGGGATGCTGCTGGCGGTCTTTTCGTCGGCCCTGTCTTTCGTCCCGTATTTGGTAGTCTACCAAATCCTGCTTCTGATAATCAAGCAGGAGGTGACGCTTCCCGCAATGCTTGGTTGGGCCGGAATCGGCATTGCCGCAGCAGTCTTACAGGCAATCCTGACATCCTTTGCCGGTATCTGCTCTCATACGGCGGCTTTCAACACCATGCACAGAATCAAGGTCAGAGTATTGGAGCATATGTCCAAATTCAACCTTGGATTCTTTCAGGAACACGCGCCCGGACAGATCAAAACAACCTTGTTTGATGATGTGGACAGGATTGAAACCTTTCTGGCCCACAGCACTTTGGAACTGGCCCAAGCAATCGTCGTTCCTCTGATGATGTTCATTTTCATGCTGCGGCTGAACTGGATTATGGCGCTTATCATGCTGGTTCCTATGATCTTGGGGATTGCAATTCCGATGGCCCTCATGGGGCGCTACCCGGATTTGACGGACGAGTTTGCAGGCGATACGGAAAAGCTGAACGCTTCCGCAAATGAATTTATCACCGCTATGCCGGTTATCAAAATGTATCACCTTACAGCCGAAAAATTTGAGCAGTACCGAAATTCCTTGAAGATATATACAGACTGTTGGATTAAGATGTGTGAATCGTCCTGCAATCCGCTGTCTATCGCTCTTGTGGTTTTGGATTCTGCCATTCTGTTCACGCTGCCGGTGGGCGGTTGGCTGTATCTGCGTGATTCGCTGTCTGCGGCATCGTATCTTCTCTTTATTCTGCTGACTATGTGCTTTTTCACGTCTTTCCTGAACATGGTGACGATTGCTATGCAGTCTATGGAGCTGGGCAGCGGCCTTGATAATGTGAAGAAGATCATGGATATGGAAACCATGAAAAGCGGACAGCAAACCCTTTCCAAAACCGGCTGTTATGGTATTGACTTTGACAATGTGACCTTTAACTACACACAAGGCGGAAAGGATGCGTTGTCCGACGTTGATATTCATTTGGAACCGGGCAGCTTAAATGCTTTTGTCGGCCCGTCCGGTGCTGGCAAGACGACGGCGGTACAGCTCCTTGGCCGCTATTGGGACGTGAGCAGCGGGACAATCAAGATTGGCGGCGTCCCGGTTACAGAACTTCAAACCGAAAATCTTTCTGACTTAACCGCGTTTGTATTCCAGGATGTATTTCTTTTGGAGGACACGCTTCTTGAAAATATCCGTATGGGAACAGATGCTACCGAGGAACAGGTACGCCAGGCGGCAAAGGCGGCGCAGATTGACGATTTCATTATGAGCCTGCCGAAAGGATACGCAACGAGAATAGGCGACGAGGGAGTGAAATTATCCGGCGGCCAGCAGCAGCGGATTTCGATTGCGCGGGCCATTTTGAAAGACGCGCCTATCGTTGTTTTCGACGAGGCAACTTCCTATTCAGACATTGAGAACGAACACAAAATACAGCTTGCACTCCAAAACCTCCTGCGAGGAAAGACCACGATTATGATTGCCCACAGGCTTCATACCATCCGCAATGCGGATAAAATTTTTGTCTTTCAGGATGGAAAAGTTGTCGAACAGGGAACGCATGATGAACTGATCGCCAGCGGAAGTACATACAGCCATATGTGGGACACCTATACAAGAGAAACTATCGGGGAGGAGTGAAAAGACTATGTTACGCAGTATTCAGAAATTGATTGGTGACAAACGAAAGCAGTTGATATTTCCTATTTTCCTTATGTCACTGGACGCCATCGGAAGCCTTGTCATGTACCTTATGCTGTATTTTACCGTAATTCATCTCCTGAACGGTTCTCTGACAGGTGGACTTGTACGAAACTATACCATTGTATGCCTTATCAGTATAATTCTCCGGCTGATTATTTACCGCAGCGGCTATTTTCTCTGCTTTTCCAGAGGGGCCGAAATGTGCAGCGGCCTACGCTTGGATTTGGCAAACCATTACCGTTCTCTAAGCCTTGGCTATTTTAATCAAAACAGCAGCGGGTATCTGCTTAGTACACTGACAAAGGATTTAAGCAATTTTGAACTTGTATTGACCCATACGCTGCCCTCTATCGTCAAAACATTGGTCATGGGCTGCCTGATCTTGGTTGGAACCTTTTTTATCAACTGGAAACTGGCGTTGGCCGAGTGCGTGGTAATTCTGATCGCGCTGCCGGTTTTGAATTGGGGCAACCGGCTTGTAGAGAAGTACGGAACGATCAAGCGTGATCTGACTTCTAAAATGATCTCTATTGTTCTGGAATACATCAAGGGCATGAAAGTGTTCAAGTCTGCAAATATGACAAGTACGCACTTCACAAGAATGTCTGATACGTTGGAGGACATACGGAAAACCAGCGTACAGGCGGAAGTAAAAACCGCCGCCCCCACAAGTATGTATTCTATCATTGCAAATTTCCTTTTGCCGTTTGTCCTGCTGATTGGAAGCTATCTGTTCCTTGGCGGTACGATTGCTTCTGAACTGCTTGTGGCGTTTATGCTTATGAGCCTTGCGCTTTCTGCGCTGCTGATTGCGTTTGAACATTCGTATAACCTGCTGAAAGAACTGAAACTTGCCACTTCTAATCTGGAACAGGCATTTGACACAAAGCCGCTATCCTACAAAGAAGAAAAGGTAAAGCTCTCGCACTTTGATATTACCTTTGAAAACGTGGACTTCTCCTATAACCAGCAGACCGATGTTTTACACAATATCAGTTTTCATGCCCCGGAGGGAAGCACTACGGCGCTGATCGGGCCGTCCGGCTCCGGTAAATCTACGGTTGCTAATCTGATCGCCCGGTTTTGGGATGTGACAAAAGGCTGCGTCCGCATTGGTGGGCAGGACATACGGGAGCTAAATCCTGACGGACTTTTGCACTATATCAGTGAGGTATTCCAGGAAAATACTTTGCTGTCCGATACGATTTACAACAATATCAAAGCTGGCCGTGAAGATGCTACCGAACAGGAAGTGATTGCGGCGGCAAAGGCGGCCCATTGTCATGAATTTATCGAAAGACTGCCTAATGGCTATCAGACCCATCTTGCCGAGGGCGGCAACACCCTGTCTGGCGGTGAAAAACAGCGGATTGCTATTGCAAGGGCAATCTTAAAGGACGCGCCTATCCTGCTTCTGGATGAATCAACGGCTTCTCTGGACGCTGACAATGAAGCAAAGATCAATCAGGCGTTAGACCGCCTGATGAAAGGGAAAACCGTTTTCGTGATTGCCCACCGTCTGAACACTATTCAGAACGCAGATCAGATTATTGTGCTGAATCAGGGACGGATTGAAGAAACGGGAACGCATGAAGAACTGTTAAGAAAGAAAGGCCATTACTACGAAATGGTGCAGGAACAGCAGAAAGCAAGAGAATGGATTGTAAAGGGGGCATAAACAGGAGCCGGTAAAGGAGGTGATACCGATGGGGCTACTTGACCTATTACTGGTTGCTGTCGGTCTATCAATGGACGCTTCCTCGGTTTCAGTATGCAAAGGTTTGAATACCAAAATGCACCCAGTAAAAACAGGGCTTGTCGCAGGGCTATATTTTGGTGGATTCCAGGCGCTTATGCCTACGCTGGGATATATCTGCGGCGGAACAATTCGCCAGTACATTGAAGCGGTTTCCAAATATGTTGCACTGTTTCTTCTGTGCATAATCGGTATCAACATGATTCGAGAAAATCTAAAAGGTGAATGTAAAGAAACAAACAGAGCATTGGGTTTTACTGTTATGGTTCCGGCTGCGATTACTACAAGTATTGACGCTTTTGCTGTCGGCATAACGCTGTCAGCCTTAAATGTAAAAATTATCCCCTCGGCAACACTGATAGGAACCACAACATTCTTAATTGCATTTGTCGGCGTATGGATTGGACATTTTTTCGGAAATCGGTTAGGAAACCGGGCCGGAATATTAGGCGGTGTGATTTTAATTTTAATCGGGGTACGGATTTTTATTATGGGCTGACAGAAAAGAATTGGAGGAATTTAAGAAATGAAAAAATTAAATGAATTGAGTGATGGCTCCTGCGGAAGGGTTGTTGCAATCAACGGGGACGCGCATTTTCAAAGCCGCGTGACCTCCATCGGCCTTACGATTGGCTGCCCTTTTGAAGTGATTCAAAATCCGAAAAAGCGGCCCGTTTTGGTGTACGCAAGGGACACGATGGTTGCCATTAACAAAACGGAATCTGACAAAATCATGGTGGAGGTGACAAAACAATGAGTGAAAAAACGATTGCCCTTTTAGGCCAGCCGAACTCCGGCAAATCAACCTTGTTTAATGGCCTGACTGGTTCCCGTCAGCACGTCGGGAACTGGCCCGGAAAAACAGTGGAGCGCAAGGATGGTTCTTTCGTTCACAAAGATACCACCTATAAAATCATTGATCTTCCGGGAACTTATAGCCTGTCTGCAAATTCGGATGAAGAAGTTGTTACACGGAATTACATAGCCAGCGGGCAGGCAGATGTTGTTTGCATATTGGCTGACGCCTCCCAGCTCAACCGCAGCCTTTTCATGCTAGCTGATTATACCGGGATTCGCGTTCCCGTGGTTCTCCTGCTGAATATGATGGATGTGGCAAAATCACAGGGGAAGCAGATTGACACCAATGGAATCGCTAAATCCCTGGGCATCCCTGTTGTGCCGCTGGTTGCTGCCGATAAAAAACAGTATGGCACATTTTTCCGTATGTTAGAAAGCATTGATAAAAATGCTTCGACTTTAGACGAAAAGCGCCTGGCGCAGATTTATCAGAATACAATCGGGGCCGCGTTTGACGAGATCAAGGCGCTGCTTCCTGCGGACGGAATCGGCATCTATTCGTCCACATGGTTGACTGCAAAGCTGATAGAACAGGACAAATTGGCGCGCTCTCTTGTGAAAGAAACCGTTGATGCAGGCACTTATACCGCGATTGAAAAGAAGCTGTCCGATGTAAAGGACGGAAACCTTTTGACAGGTGATTGCAAATTCCAGTGGATTGACAAACTTGTAAATGAGAACGTGACCAGCAAGAAGAACAAGCTGCTGCGGAGCCGGTTTGATAAGGCAGCCACAAGCAAACGCTGGGGAAAGCCTATTGCTATTGGCATGATCGTTTTAGGTCTGATCTGCTCTATGGTGATTGGCTTCCCGCTGATGGGGCTTTTCAGCGGGCTTATCAGTGCAATTTCCGTCCCTCTGGCTAACTGGCTGCTGGATATAGGCGCAGCGCCATTCCTTGTATCGCTGCTCTGCAACGCCATTTTGACCGCTGTTTCTTTCGCTCTGCAAATGGCAAGCTATGTGTTCGGAATCAGCCTTGTCTTTGGCCTGATGGAAGATGTCGGCTATATGGCGCGAATCTCCTATGTATTCGATGATACTATGACAAAGCTGGGATTACAGGGCAAAGCAATTATGCCTTTCCTCGTCAGTTTCGGATGCAATATCGGCGGAATCACTGGAACAAGGGTCATTGATTCATGGGGACAGCGTGTTATGACGATTGCCCTGTCCTGGGTAGTCCCCTGCGCTTCTACCTGGGGCGTAGTTGGACTTGTCAGCGGTACGTTCTTCGGAAACGGGGCTGTTGTCGTAGTCCTGGCGTTGTTTGCCGTGGCGTTTTTGCACATTTTTATCACTTATAAGGTGTTTGGCCGGTCTTTGAACAAGGTAGAGGGGCGCACCGGCTTAATTATGGAATTGCCGCCTTACCATAAGCCTCATTGGAAAAGCCTGTTTGGTTCCGTTTTCAGCAAAATGGGAAATGTACTTAGCCGCGCACTCCGTATCATTATTTGCATTTCCGTGATCTTCTGGCTGCTTTCTTACTCGGCGGACGGAAATGTGGCGAACAGTATCATTTACAAGGTAGGAACCTTTATTGAACCTGTGACAAGCCTGTTTGGTTTACCGTGGCAACTGTTTATCGCTTTTGTCGCTTCCGCTATGGGCAAGGAGGCTTCTCTTGGCGTTATGGCTTCCCTGTTTAACACGGGAAGTATTTGGGCGGCTATTGAGCAGTCCGCTACCGTAGACACGGCGGCACTTAGTACAAGTATGCTGTCCGTCATATCCAGACCGGAAGCTCTTGCTTTCCTGTTCGCGTTTTTCTTCAATATGCCTTGCCTGATGGCCTTGACCGCAACAACCCAGGAAACACACTCTATGAAATGGACTGTGCGAATTGCGCTCTATTATGTCCTTACAGCCTTGATTATGGCAACGATTGCGTATCACGTCGGTCTTGTTATTTTCTAAAGGAAAGGAGTTATTGTGCTAATTCAATTATTGGAGTATTTACAAAGCGGGAAAACATACAGCGTTCAGGAGTTGGCTGAACTTCTGCATAAGGACGTAGGGAGCATCCAAGTGGAACTTGAATATTTGGAGAACCAAGGATATATCCGAAAAGTAGCTTATCAAGCCGACTGCAATCATAATTGCAACGGCTGTCATGGCTGCGATCAGCCTACCCCGGCTGCCCCTGATGTCAATATATGGGAAGTTATTAAACGAACCGAATAGGAGAAACAAAATGAAACTGTATGAGTCGGGCGAGGATTATTTAGAAGCCGTACTAATGCTGCAAAAGAAAAATGGTATGGTACGCTCTGTTGACCTTGCCCGGCACATGGAGGTGTCAAAGCCCAGCGTGTGCCATGCAGTGGCTACCTTGCGGGACGGCGGCTTTCTTATGATGGACGAAGATCACTTTCTCCATCTGACCGATGTTGGCCGGGAAGTTGCCGAAAAAATCTACGAGCGTCACTGCTTCTTTACCGAGCAGCTTATCGCCGCAGGCGTTGACCCCAGGACTGCGGAGGCTGACGCCTGCCGGATTGAACACATCATCAGCGATGAGAGCTTTTCACGGCTGAAAGAGGCAGCCGAACAGGAACAAACCTAAACCAAATAAGACAAGCGATCCTGCCCCGCAAGACGGGGAAAGAAAAAAACCGTTGCAGGGCAGGCAGCTTCGTGCGCCCATAATGGATTTTCCGGGTACTGCGGCGGTTTTGAGTAACATCAAGGCCGCCGTTCCTTATGCCCTCGACAAAGGAGTGACGACTACACGCTGACACGGCGGCTTTAGGAGGGAACCGCCATGAAGCACATTGACCGCCGACAAATTCAGACGATATTTCACTACCGTCAAAAAAAGCCCAGTCAACGAACAGGCCCCGTCTGGTAGCCGGTGCGAAAATTGTCATTCTGTAAGTGAATATTGGAGTTTTTGCGCTCGAATAGCTTTCTGCTGTCCGGGCGTTTTTTCATACCTGTGGGGCCGTAACATCGGGCCAGCATGGCCCGAACCCTGGCCCCAATGCCGTTCTCCGCCGCCCCATTCAGATTTACCAAAAAAATCTGAATGGAGGAAAGGCAGATGGAAGTTACCAT
>OMAS01001262.1_pt1 | contig 10864 bp, 9 predicted proteins | sample 1674031 | NCBI WGS metagenome assembly OMAS01 (sample SAMEA103958138, study PRJEB25191) | human gut metagenome | biome: human-associated habitat [ENVO:00009003]; feature: intestine environment [ENVO:2100002]; material: feces | place: Germany | collected 2013/2015 | reverse complement strand
AAGCCCCACTTTTTGTATAACACTCTGGATATGATCCGTTATATGGCTTTGGAAAACCGAACCGATGAAGTATATAATATGTTGGAAACTCTTGGAAATTTTTACCGTCGTTTCTTAAGTAAAGGAAGCACGGACTTGTCTCTGGGAGAAGAAATAGAAATTGTAAAAAGCTATCTTACACTGCAGAGAACACGTTTTGAGGATATTTTTACAGATGAATATGAAATTGAAGAAGGCCTGTCTTCCATCCGTGTTCCGCGCCTGATTCTGCAGCCGCTCGTAGAAAATTCCATTTATCATGGGATTCGCCCAAAAGGCGAACATGGGGTTATCCGTGTCACGGTAAAACGTCAGGAAGATTTTCTATTTCTTAGCATTTACGACAATGGAATCGGTATGTCCGCACACCAGCGGGAACTTCTATTTTCCGGCAAAGACAGCCGAAGTTTTGGATTTCAGGGAACCATTGAAAGAATCCGTTATTATTATAAAACGGAAGATGTCTTTGAGATACACAGTACAGAAGGGGAATATTGTGAGATTATTTTGAAACTGCCACTTTCAAATGGCTGTTAGATATTTTTGTTATAATGTAAAGGAGAGTGTAGTTTTTATGTATCGTGTTATGATCATTGACGATGAAAAGGCGCTTCGCAATCTTTTAAAAGCAGCGGTCGACTGGCAGGAAATGGGGCTGGAAGTTGTTGGCGAAGCAGCAAGTGGGATTGAAGCGATCAATATTATCGATAAACTTCATCCGGACATTATTTTTGTAGACATTCGTATGCCCTTTATGGATGGCATCGAATTTTCCAAAATTGCGTTAAAACGGTATCGGCAGATGAAAATCATTATCCTGACTGCCTTTGACGAATTTGAATATGCAAAGCAGTGCATCGGACTTGGGATCACGGATTATCTTCTAAAACCGATCGTTCGCACAGACATCCGGGAAGCCTGCCAAAAAGCGATCCGCGAACTGGATGCCCTGCCTGCCGCCGTACCGGAGCAGCCCGTCCTGCAGGATGTCTCTTCGGATATGGAACACGTCAAGCAGTATATTGATAACCACTATCCGGATTCCGCTTTAAATCTCACCGCGATCGCGCAGGAATTCGGCTACAATCCGAGTTACCTGAGCCGCCGTTTTAAAGCTGACTGCGGCCAGAATATCTCAGATTACATCACGGCCTGCCGCATGGAAAAGGCCAAAAAATGTCTGGAATCGCGGATGCTTATGTATATGACGGCAAAAGAAGTCGGCATTCCGGATCCAAATTATTTTGGAAAATGTTTTAAAAAATATACCGGAAGTTCGTATTCCGAACTGCTCAAACTGCGGCTGTCCACCTAACCGGAAATCCGCTTAATTTATCATTTATTTGGGGAGGTTTCTATGAAATCATTACTTGAAAACAAATTGTACGACTGGCTGACTACTGCATGTCAGATAATCGTGCTTGGCTTTTTATTTTTATTTACGAGTGTCCCTCTTATCACTTCAGGGGCTTCTTTGACGGCGCTTTATCATTGTATCTCGCGCGGTCACACACAAACTTCCGCTCACATCTGCCGGGAATATTTTTCGGCATTCAAATCCAATTTTTTCCAGTCTCTTGCACCAACAATCCTGTTTCTCTGCTACGGTGCCACGATGGCTGTAGATCTTTCCCAAGTCTTTACCGGAAAAAACGGCAATCTTTTACCGCCCTTTTTATGGATGGTAATCTGCCTCGTCCTCTGGGTTCTCGCCAATTATATCTTTGCCGTGATCTCACACCTGCGCGCTTCATTTCCGGCAGTTCTTCTGCTCTCCGTGCGCCTGATGGCAGGTCACATCAAAGAAACTTTCATCTTATTATTTACAATGGCCGGCGCCTGCCTCATCGTCTTCCTGGTTCCCGGACTTTTCGTCCTTTTTCCCGGAATCCTCTGCGGCATCGCCAGCCATCTGATTGAGCCTGGTTTAAAAAAGGCTCTTGCTATTGATTAATCCAGTTCTTTATAGTCAAAACTGCGGAATTCTGCTGTCTGATCGTATCCGGAGTAGTCCACGCATGCCATGCCGACAAATGCTCCGGTGAAGAATCCACCGTATGACTGGAGTACGTAATCATCGGACAATACAGCGGCATCCAGTGTGCCCGGAATCTCTGTATAGTTCTTTCCGTCAAAGGAATACTCGTAGCTGTAAGACTGCTTTCTTACTTTTGTGCGAAGCCATACAAATTCAACATCATCCGGTACCGGAATCGCATCGTCGCGAAGGAACGAACGATATCCGCCACGATTGCACTCTGCCACTTCGATCACGCGGCCATTTTTCTCATTCCACGTAACGAAAGCGAATGACCAGTGCTTATCATTGTAAAAATTTGTCAATCCAGCCATCTGCTGATAGTTGAACGGATCAAATTTCACTTTCACTTCGGCATCAAAGTTAAATGCCTGCCAGCGTTTTGCCACCAACGAAAGCTCATGCTTATTGCTGAGGGATCCTTTTCCGACCAATGTCAGCCTGCCATCCCCTGTCGTACCCATTTCCTCGGTAAATGGTACGCGGAGGGTATTCCACTCATCATGAAGTTTTGGTGTGTCAAATTCATCATGCATCGAATGATCTGCCGGTGCTTCTGTCAAGATTGCATCTTTCGGCGCATCCACAAGCACTTTTCCGCCATGTCCGCCCTCGATACGAGGCCAGCCTTCTTCATCCCAGTATACTTTCTGAATTGCCGTCTCACGGCCAAGCGGACACCAGCCGCGTGGGTCGATCGAACTTTCATTTTCGTGGTTCCACGGTCTTCCACACAAACTTGCATAATACCACTCACCGCCGGGAGTCTCTACGAGAGCACCATGTCCCTGCTTCTGGATCTCAAGTTCCGGCGTATCAAAGTTTGTAATAAACGGATCGCCAGGCTCTGTCTCAAAACTCAACGCATCTAACGTCTTTGAACGAGCTACTACTTCCTGATGTGTCCAAACGGTTCCACCCTGTGCAGCAAACAGATAATAATATCCGTTGATCTTATACAAATGTGGTCCCTCAACCAGTTTAACGTCCGTTCCGGCGTAGATCGTACGTGCTGTCTCCGGTTTTAATTTCATTGTCTCTGTGTCAAATTCTGTCACTGTAATACCGTCAAAAGCATGGTGGTATTCGCGATGATCCCATGTCTGCTGAACAAGGTATTTGCGTCCGTCATCATCATGGAACAACGATGCGTCAAATCCCACACCATTGACACGGATCGGATCCGACCATGGTCCGCGGATATCTTCTGCCGTCGTCAGATAATTGATCATATCTTTGAACGGTCCTTCGGTTACTTTTACATCCGTATAAATCAGCCAGAATTTTCCATCTGCATAGGAAAGATCCGGCGCCCAGATACCTCCCGATGACGGATTTCCTTTCATATCAAGCAATGTCGTCGTGGACAATGCGGATGGAAGAAGATTCCAATGTACTAAATCTTTTGACTCGTGCAGACGAACTCCCGGAAACCACTCAAACGTAGAGTTCGCAATGTAATATGTATCATCCACACGGATAATGGATGGATCTGCATTAAATCCCGGCAAAACCGGATTTTTAATCTGCAACATAACTGTATGCCTCCTTACTGTTAATCTATCTCTATCATACAGGAAAATGGGGGGTTTGCAAAGGGAAAAAGAAGAAAAAGAAGAATTTATTCATCCTCTGCCTGAGCAAGCATGGAAGTAGCTGCCTGCTGCAAGATGCTCTCTTTCGAGAATCTTGTCATCTCATCTGCCATATCAGTATCACGGATACGGGATTCAGCGGACTGCAGGTTCTCAGATGTGTTGTCATCAACTTTGACAGTGTACTCAAGACGGTTCTGAATCAATGTCACTTACAGGTCATTTTTATACATGTTCTGATAAAATTTTATGCGGTCTTGGAAGAATGTATGTCGGTGGAGGAGAACTTACGGAAAATATTGATGATGTTGGAATGGTAGCCATATATATGAATCCGCTGGAACGGAATGGCTGAACCCTCAGGGTGACAATGTCAGCGGTTTGACAGCGAAAACCATTTTTCTCAGACGATTTTAAGTTTTCTTATTTTGACATGGAATTACAGAATAGTTAGAAAAATCAAGGCTTTCCTTGACTTGGATTAACTTAGAATTATATATGTTTCCAAGGTGGATTCGAGCTCCTAAGCACTAGTTGAGGGTTCGATTCCCGCAGGGAACATCGATTTTTTTGCAGCAATGATCGTAAAAATTCATTGTTGCATTTTTTATTTTATGGGGCTTGCGAGCACCGAAAAGACAAAATGGGCACCGAGAACTAAATCTATTCAAGCACACAATGGAGATAACTAAAGTGTAGGATGAGATTTAGGTTGTCAATGAATGTAAAATTACACATATTGAAAGAAATAAAAGATATAGAAAAAAGCTCAAGTCCCTTTGTATAAATTTTTTGAAATAAGTATTGACTCCGACGTTACGTAATAGTTTATGCTAAAGTCACCAAGTCAAGGGAGGAAATAAAAATGATGACAGTGCATGAAGTGAGTAAACTTGCCGGAGTGAGTATACGCACTCTACAATATTATGACAAGATTGGTCTTTTACATCCGACGGGATACACCGATGCAGGCTACAGACTGTATGATGATGCAGATTTGGAGCTCCTTCAACACATACTACTGTTTCGTGAATTAGAGTTTCCACTTAAAGACATCAAGGCAATTATAAATAGTCCGGATTTTGATAGAAGCAAAGCTTTGGAACAACAGATAGAACTTCTTAGGCTTAAAAAGGAACATATTGATAACTTGATGAACTTTGCACTTGGAATAAAATTATTGGGAGTGAAACATATGGACTTTAAGGCTTTTGACAGAAGTAAGTTGGATGAATATTCCAGACAGGCAAAGGAATTATACGGTAGCACACCGGAATACAAAGAAATGGAAGAAAAGCAGAAGAATCGTACTGAGGAAGATGAGAAAATCTTAGCAGATAGATTTATGCTTCTATTTAAGGAGGCCGGAAAAATAAAGAATAGTGATCCAGCATCCATTGACGCGCAGAATCTAGTAAAAAGAATACAGAATTATATTACAGAAAACTTATATACTTGCACAAATAAGATTCTGCGTGGACTAGGAAAAATGTATTCAGGTGGCGGAGAAATTACAATGAATATTGATGTTTATGGTGGTGAAGGTACCGCTGTCTTTGTAGCAAATGCGATAGAGATTTATTGTGATAAAGCAGAGTAAATTTTATTTATGTAAATATCATGACAAGTTTAGGTTTATCTGACACGCACAATTTAACAACAAATTTACGTAGCACTTTAGCCAAATGGTTAAGGTGCTATTTTTTTACCACAAAAGGAAAAACGAAATGTCATATAAATTAGTAATTGCTGAGAAACCTTCGGTGGCGCAGTCCATCGCAAAGGTAATCGGTGCAGATAAGAGAGAGGACGGCTACCTGGAGGGCAATGGTTATGTTGTCAGCTGGTGTGTGGGACATCTGGTGGAGCTTGCATCACCGGAGTCCTATGATGAAAAATATGAAAAGTGGAGATATGAGGATCTTCCAATCCTGCCATCAGAATGGAATTACCAGATTGCAGAAGCAACCAGAAAGCAGTTCGGAATTCTGAAAAAACTGATGGAAAGAGAGGATGTAACCGGATTAGTGGAAGCCACTGATGCCGGACGAGAGGGAGAGCTGATCTTCCGGCTTGTATATGATCAGGCAAAATGCAAAAAGCCATTCGAGCGCTTATGGATTTCTTCAATGGAGGACCAAGCGATTTCGGATGGCTTTTCTAATTTGAAAAATGGCAGGGAATATGATGATCTCTACCGGGCGGCACTATGCAGGGAGCGAGCGGACTGGATCGTGGGAATGAATGCAACCAGGTTATTTTCAACTCTGTATGGTCAGACACTGAATGTTGGAAGAGTCATGACACCGACACTTGCGATGATCGTACAGAGAGAGGCAGAGATTGATGGATTCAAGCCGGAATCAATTTACAGACTGTCTATCAGCTGCGGAGGCATTACGGCATTATCAGACCGTTTCGAGAAGAAACAGGATGCAGAGAATATCCTGAATATGCTGAAAGAACAGAAGAGTGCTCAGGTGACGAAGATCAATCCGGCAGATAAGCAGGAGAAGGCACCACAGCTCTACAGCCTTACAGCGTTGCAGAGGGATGCCAACCGTTTTCTGGGATTCACGGCACAGCAGACACTTGATTATACCCAGAGTCTTTATGAGAAGAAGCTGGTAACCTATCCGAGAACAGACAGCCGTTTTCTCACAGAAGATATGGAAAGCATGATTCCTGACCTGGCAGGAAAGATGGCGGCAAAATTCGGATATACCAGAAAAATGGTGGTTCATCCAAAACAGGTAATCAACAACAGCAAGGTCAGTGATCATCATGCAATCATTCCTACGGTCAATGTGGCAGATGCAGAGTTTGGTGAACTGCCATCCGGGGAGCAGAAGGTATTGAGCCTGATTACAGCCAGACTGTTATCGGCTCTGGGAGATCCGGCAGTGAGAAATGAAGTGGATGTGGAATTTACCTGTGCAGATACAGTATTCAGGGCAAAGGCAAAGAACATCAGAGAAAAGGGATGGAGAGATATTCAGGAATGGATTATGGGAAGCAGCGCAGAGAGCACAGATTCTGAAAATGATAAGAAAGAAAAAGGTGAGAATGCTGATATGCTGGCCTGCATTGCAACTCTGACCAATGGAAAATCTTATCCATTACAGAATCCTAAAATGGAGGAAGGAAAGACCACACCTAAGAAGCATTTTACGGAAGACAGCTTACTGTCTGCAATGGAGAGAGCAGGAGCGGATGAGATGCCGGATGAAGTGGAGAGGAAAGGAATTGGAACCTCTGCAACCAGGGCAGCCACGATTGAGAAGCTGGTCCGTATCGGATTTGTGGAACGTAAAGGAAACAAAAAGACAAAGTACCTTCTTCCGACACATAAGGGCGTTGCACTGATCACGGTCATGCCGGAGCAGATCCAGTCCCCATCCATGACAGCGGAATGGGAGCAGAAACTTCTGGATGTGGAGAAGGGAGCATTCCGTGATACAGAGTTTATGGAGAAAATCGAAGGTATGATCACGGAACTGGTCAGAACTTATAAGATCATCGAAGATGCAGAAGTGCTTATGCATCCGGTACTGGAAGAAATCGGAACCTGTCCTTGCTGTGGCAGGCATGTAGTCGAGAGGCAGAAAGGATATTCCTGTGAGAACAGACAGTGTAACTTTGTGCTGTGGAAGCAGAATCGATTCTTTGAAGCTCTTGGCAAAAAGATGACCAAGCCGATAGCTGTAAAACTTCTTTCCGATGGAAAAGTGGCACTGAAAGGCTGTAAGTCAAAGAAGACCGGAAAGACCTATGATACAACGGTCATGATGACAGTGGATGAGAACCAGAGAGCAGCATTTGAACTGAATTTTGAGAAGGGAGCAGGAAAATATGGAAAAGGCAAAAAACAGAAAGATTAAAAAATGGGATGAAGTACACGGAGAGCATGAGGTGGAAGTATCGGACAATACCGGAGGATGTGAGCCGGAAGAAGTGGCAGGAGCCGGTCCTTCCATCAGCAGAAATCCGATGAGGAGCATAGAAGATATGGTAGAGCAGAATGATAACAGCTTTGATGGTGTGATCAATAATGCGAAAGAGGAGCCGGCAGCCGGCACTTTGGAAATCGTACCGGATGATAAAAAATCCGTGCTGGAGAAACTAAGGGAACAGAGTAAACAGGTGCAGCCCCCTGTGCCTGTTTCTGATAGAAAGCCGGTTCCGGGATGTTGTTTTGAAAGAGAGTTTCAGGGATGGTAGAGAGATCAAAACGAATTGAGCTGAGAGTGACCGCAGATGAACTCAGACAGATTCATGAGCGTATGCAGGAGGCTGGAATTTCAAGTCTTACTGCATATATGATCCGGATGGCACTTCATGGATATGTTATTGTGATGGATCTTTCTGATTTAAAAGAAGTCCTGCGCCTTTTACAAATATCCGGAAATAATCTGAATCAGTATGCAAAGAAAGCCAATGAGACAGGAAGTATTTATCATGAGGATATCGAAGAACTGAGAACAAATCAGAAAGAGATTTTGCAGGAAATGAGAAAAGTGCTGGACAGACTGACAGCAATTATGTAAGGCAGGTGAGAAGATGGCGGCAACAAAACTGATAGCAATGCACCAGAATAAAGGTCGGAGTGTGATGCAGTGTCTAAAAGACAGGACTGATTATGCCATGAATGGAGAAAAAACGGATGAGGGAAAATATATCTCGTCTTATCATTGCAATCCGGAACTTGTTGATCTGGAATTTGCTCAGGCAAAAAAGGAATATCTGTATAAGACATGGCGGCAGCCTAAGGGAGATGTGATTGCATATCAGATTCGCCAGTCCTTTAAGCCGGGAGAGATCACACCAGAGGAAGCAAATGAAGTCGGATATGAAACCGGCATGAGATTCACAAAAGGGAAGCACGCATTTATTGTGGCAACTCATGTGGACCGGGCACATATTCATAACCACATCATATTCAATTCCACCAATCTGGAATGTGACCGGAAGTTCCGGGATTTCTGGTTTTCCGGAATTGCATTGCAGAGACTAAGCGACATTATCTGTCTGGAGCATGGACTTTCTGTTATTCCAAAAGTAAAGCCGAGTGAGAGGCGGCGGAGGACAAAGTACCCGGAACGTGTGAACATGAGGGATGTTATCCGGGAAGATATTCTGAAATGCCTGGATCAGAAGCCAGCAGATTTTGAAGAACTTCTGAAACTTCTACAGGCACAAGGATATGAAATCAAGCGTGGCAAGCATACCGCAGTCTGTGGAAAAGAGCAGAAACGTTTCATCCGGTTCCGTTCACTTGGAGAGGATTTTACAGAAGAAAATCTGAAAAAAGTGATTGCCGGAGAGAAAGAGCCTCCTGAAAAAAATGAAAAAGTACCAGAACGGAAAGAAGCAAAACCAGAAAAGCGTAAGTTTGATCTGGTAGTTGATATTCAGGAAAAAATGGCACAGGGAAAGAACGGCGGCTATGTCCAGTGGGCGAAAAAATATAATGTGAAACAGTTTGCGGAATCTATTCTGTTTTTACAGCAGCATGATATTCACGATAAGGAAACGCTGGATGCATTGGTGGATGGGAGTTCTGCAAAATATCATGAACTGATGAAAACCATCAAAGATGCAGAGGAGAAGATGGCAGCAAATAAAGTGATCAAGACTCACATTATCAATTATGCCAAGACCAGGGAAACGTACATTGCCTACCGAAAATCAGGATACAGTAAGAAATTTTACGAGGCACACCGGGATGAAATCACTCTTCACAAGGCGGCAAAGGAAGCATTTTCAAAACTGCCGGATGGAAAGATCCCAAAGGTAAAAGATCTGAATGAAGAATTTGTAAGACTGCTTTCAGAGAAAAAGGCAGCTTACAGTGAATACAAGAAAATAAAAAAAGAGATGCGGGATTATCAGATAGCGAAGCAAAATGTGGAATCCTTCCATGCTGCTCAGCAGAGTTGGGACATAGAGGAAGACATGAGAAAGAAACGGCAGCAGGAGAGATAAGCATACGGGCAATCATCAAAAATATAAATTGGTGGTTGCTCTCTTTTTTTATATTCCGGCTGAGCAGGAATGTATCAGCACTCACAAAGTGAGGGCGCAGCTTGTCATCGAAGATGACATTCTAAGGGGATTGGGGATGTGCCTCCAACAAGCAAAACGCGCTCGTGTACGTACGAGGGCACTGCTTGCTAACTTGCGAAATAATAACAATATGGGGTGCGTGTGGTAAAAAGACAGATTGCATATCTGCCTCATAATGGAGTATAATGGTAACGAGATTTATGCAACCCGATGATGGTGTATTTGAGTTCACGGAAGCTTGTTTCCTCGCTCCAGCGCATCCGGTAAAGTTTATTGATTTCTTCCAGAGGAAATTCTTCTGAAAGATTGGTGGCAATACAGATATAGGTTCCATTATCAAGGCGAACACGTACAATACGGAATTCAATATCGTAATACATGCAGTTTTCATCAAGAAAATCAAAATCGGTAGAAGGCTGAAGTATGGTATAGGTGTTAGGATTCCCCAGTGTTTCTTTCGTATGGCGTCTGGTAAGTGTTGTCCTTATATGAGTATCAAATTCGCTGTCAGGCAAATCATAAGAGGAAAGGATACCATTACTGTTGATATCCTTCATGCGGATAACGAAATACATTCCCTTCCGGATCAGGTGTGCAAAGGTATTAAAACTTTCGTAACCACTGTCTGCCATAAGGATGGTATTATTACAATACTTATGAAAACCATCAGATCAGTGCAGTAGATATGCATGTAGAAAATCTGGATAGTGATAAAATGATTTGTTATCCAGTAATTCAAGGAGAACGAATCAACTATCAAAATAAATAATGTTTTGAAATCAGGGATGAGGTAGAAAGGAAAGTTCCATGACAAAAGATGAAGTAAAAAAACTCAGGATGAACAGTCCGGAATCACTACAGTTTTTAAATAATGCTACAAAATTTTATAATTTAATGATGATGTATCGTTGTGCTATTCGGGAGATACAAACTAAACTTGAGGTTTTGGATGATGAATTTTCAGTTGAGAACAATCGAAATCCTATTTCTTTTATAAAAACAAGAATTAAGAAGCCCAATAGTATTTACGATAAACTGCAGAAGATGGGATATGAATTTACAACAGAAAATATACAGACATATCTCAATGATGTAGCAGGCGTTCGAATAGTTTGTGCGTTTATTG
>OMAS01001254.1_pt1 | contig 10925 bp, 15 predicted proteins | sample 1674031 | NCBI WGS metagenome assembly OMAS01 (sample SAMEA103958138, study PRJEB25191) | human gut metagenome | biome: human-associated habitat [ENVO:00009003]; feature: intestine environment [ENVO:2100002]; material: feces | place: Germany | collected 2013/2015 | reverse complement strand
AATAAAACAACCAACGATCGAAATCAAAACATCAGGAGGAATTTGACTATGAAAAAATGGGTTTGCAGTGTCTGTGGTTACGTTTACGAAGGCGAGCAGCCGCCGGTCGAGTGCCCGGTGTGCCATGTTGACGGCTCCAAGTTCATCGAGCAGAAGGCTGAGAAGTCCTGGGCTGCCGAGCATGTCGTCGGCGTGGGCAAGGCGTTCGGTTCCGATGTTCCGGCCGACGTGCAGAAGGAGATCGTCGACGGTCTGAGAGCCAACTTCGAGGGCGAGTGCTCCGAGGTCGGTATGTATCTGGCCATGGCGCGCGTGGCGCACCGCGAGGGCTACCCGGAGATCGGCCTGTACTGGGAGAAGGCCGCCCACGAGGAAGCCGAGCACGCCGCCAAGTTCGCCGAGATGCTGGGCGAGGATCTGGAGCCCCACATGAAGGCCACCACCAAGGACAATTTGGCCTGGCGTGTTGACTGCGAGTTCGGCGCCACCCAGGGCAAGTTTGACCTGGCCGCCTGCGCCAAGAAGAACGGTCTGGACGCTATTCATGACACCGTCCATGAGATGGCCCGCGACGAGGCCCGTCACGGCAAGGCGCTCAAGGGCCTGCTGGAGCGCTACTTCAAGTAAGATGGACTACACGGAAAACACCGTGATCTGCAACTGCAAGCATGTGACCTTGGCGGACATTGACAACGCGCTACAGAGGAGCGCGCGCTTCTCCGATGTGGAGAAGGAGTTTGCCGAGGTGCAGAAGCTGACCAGCTGCTCGACCGGCTGCGGCGGCTGCCACGATAAGATCATGGCAGTCCTCTCCGAGCGGCTCAGCGGCTGAGAATAAAGGAGAATTTGAACATGAAATACGTCTGCGATATCTGCGGCTATGTCTATGACCCGGAGGTCGGCGATCCCGATAACGGCGTCGCCCCCGGCACGCCTTGGGAAGAAGTCCCCGAAGACTGGGTCTGCCCGCTCTGCGGCGTTGGCAAGGACCAGTTCAGCGAAGAAGCATAAGCCTTAATTTAGAGGGGCTGTCTCACTAAGAGACAGCCCCTTCTTTTGCATTCTGTGCTTTTCGTCAGCAAACGCTGTGCAGATCAAATGAGCCAGCGGTTGACCCACGGGATCCTTTTTAAAATCAAATAGATGCAAAAACTTCCAAGGAGGCACAGCAGCGTAAGGAACGGGACCGAAACGGCTGGGCGGAAGCAGCTGGTTGAAAAGCCAACATGGGCCAGCACACGCAGAACCAGCAGATGCACCAGATACACGCAGAACGAGCCGCCGGACAGCGCCTTTGCCATGCGCGCCAGCTTCCCGTATCCCTTTTTCCCGACCCGCATACACAGTGAAAAGACGCCTGCCGCGATGAGGCACGGCCCCGGCGACAACCCCTCCAGCAGCTGCGCGGACAGCTTTCCTGCCCGGACAGATTGGAACCACGTACCGGCAAAGCAGATGAGAAATCCAGCGAGGATCATTGCAGCCGTCAAATGTACCGGGAGCGGATCACGATTCATCAGAAAATGGCCCAGCCAGGTGCAGCCGATTGCGGCCCAGGCCAGCATAAGCGGCCATTGCAGAAAAATGCCGGAAAACGCATGGAGAAGTCCGAGGCCCTTGGCCGTCGGAAGGAGCACGCCGGATACGATCCAGAAGGCCAGCGTATAGCGCTCCGTTTTTTCATCCGCATTTGCCGCAAACGTGTATGTGACCGGCAGCGCGGCATATACCAGCAGCATGATATGCAGAAAATACAGATGGCCCTCATGCTGGCCGCACAACAGCTCCAGCAAAATCGTGCGCAGCGCTTCCGCAGTGAGCTTTTCATGCAGAAAGCGCGGAACCAGCTTGTAAACAGCCGCCCAGACAAGCAGCGCAAGCAGGATATGCGGAATGTTCCGTTTCCAGATGCGCCGGACGGACAGGCCGCCGCTTCTATCCAGAAACAGAACGCCGCTGCACATCAGAAACAGCGGAACCGCGCCTCTTGCAAGGCTGCTCCAGAACAGGCCTTCCAGCCACGCAGCGCTCCCGATCTGCCTGCCGAGCAGGACCTCGCTGGATACATGGATCATCACCACGCAGACGATCGCAAGCGTTTTCGCGTAATCAACGGCGGCGATCCTGCTGCCGGTCATCGCCTACGGCGTTTTCTCAAAGAGCCGCATACAATCCTTCCTTCAACAGGTTCTGGTAGATAGCTCCATTCTAAGCTTGCAGTACCCACAAGTCAAGTTCATGATCCGGCTTTCCTTCGCGTCGGGCAGCCGCTGGTTTATGTTCAGGATGCTTCTTTTCGGAATATGAAAACATACTGTGCGTGGTAGACCGCGCCGTCCTCGCCCTGCAGGTCGGCGGCGACGGTATATTTCGCATTGGGGCCGGTGAGCGTGAGACAGTCGCCGGGCAGATCGTCCTGCGTGAGCGTCTGCCGCGCGCCGCCGCGCAGCGGCTCGACCGTTACGGTGTACGGCCCGGACAGCGGCAGGGAAAAGCCCAGCTGCACCTCCTGCACATCTTCGTTTAGATACTCGTTATAGCGCCAGTCCTCGGACGCCAGCAGAACTCTGACCGTTCCGTCTGCCGCCGTCCGCGTCAGGGAGCGGCACACAACGCGGTCCACCCTGTTGTTCAGGAAAATAAGTTGAAGATTCGGCACCGGCGCGATGAGCGTGTCGAGATAGTCCCAGTCAACAGGCGTTTTCAGATAATAGCTGTCCGAATGAAAATCCGGGCCGTCCCACAGGCGCGTGACGTGAACCGCCTGATCAAGCAGGCGGACACTCAGTCGTCCCTGCGGCGTGTCGAACATAACGGTCAGCTCCCGCTGTTCGCCGGAGGCGTATTCGTCAAGCTTCTCTGTATACAATTCCGGCTGCAGCGACGCGAGATAGTCTTTCAGCGCGTCTTCGTCCATGCAGGTACCGTCCTTGCCGCGCGGGTCGTTCCACGGGTCGACGCTGCTGACCGTCACGGCGCTTAAGTCCTGCCCGTCGAAGATCCGCTGCGCACCCGGCTGCGCGTCATAGGCCAGCGCCACGTAGCCGGAGCACATCGCCAGCACGAACAGCGTCAGTCCGATCAGGATCGCGCCCGTGCGCTTTTTTTCAGGCTTCATGACCGCCTTCAGCCGGTAGCGCAGCGCGCCCGCCGTGGCAGACAGGCAGGTCGTAAAGCCCCGCTCGTCGCCCGCGGTCTGCAGCAGCAGCTCCGCATACTGCCGCCGGACAGGCTGCGGCTCGTCCAGAAGAACAGATTCATCGCAGCTGAGCTCAAAATCATCGGCGCTTTTGCGCATGGCGGCCCACATGAGGGGATTGAACCAGCACATGGCCGTGCAGAACGTCAGAAATAGCTTCGCCTCCGGGTCGCCGCGGGAGATATGAATGATCTCATGCCGCAGGATGAGCGACAGCTCCTCCTGCGTATACTCGCGCATGGGCAGCACGATGCGGGTCGTCCGATTATACAGGCCGATGGACAGCGGCGTCGTGACCGCGTCGGAGCGCACGAGCTTCCACTTGCATTTCCGGATCCACGCGCGTTCCAGCTCGATCTCCCAGACATGCAGCGTCTGCCGGTCCGTGACCGGAACGGCGTTTTTTAAAATTCGACGGCGGAACGCGAGGTGCGACCCGATCTTCCAGACCATCACGCCCACCGCACCTACGGCCCAGACGGCCAGCATCACATAGACGAGCGTCCTCGGCGCATGCAGGACGAGCTTTTTCCCGTCCGTGGGCAAATCGAGCCTGCCGACAAACACGTATATCCAGTCCGGCAGCAGCCAGAGCATCGCGCACACGCGAGCGGAGACCCATCTGCGCAGCCACGGCATCACGGCCATCAGGAGCACATAATAGACCCCCAGCTCCAGAAACACGCGCATCAGCGCGCACAGCGTGAGCTGCACCGCCATCTGCGCCCCACCGGCGATCACACCGAGAATCGGATAGAGCAGCATCATCATTGGCAGATAATAATAGCCGCCGAAGGGCAGGAAGCGCGGCCGCTCATGCTCTTCCCTACCCGCCCGGTCTGCCAGCTCCCGCTCGGAGCGGTCCCAGACGACCCACGCGAGAACTCCGCCGCACAGCACCCCGAACAACAGCCGCAGCGCCATCGCCGCGCTCATAGCGTGCCCTCCCGCAGAAGCTCGCGCAGCTCCTCCAGCTCCTCCGCCGTTAAGCCGCTTGCGCACAGCGCGGCGGCAAACGCGGGCAGACTCCCGCCGCAGAGGGTATCATAGAATTTCCGACCCTGCCGGGCAAGATACGCCTCCCGCGCGACCAGCGGCCAATATTCCGCGCTGCGGCCTGTTTTTTCAATGCGCAGAAAGCCCTTGTCCGCCAGCCGCGACAGAACGGTCAAAAGCGTCGTCGGGGCCATCGGGTGGGTCTTGTCCAGAATCGCGGCGATCTGCGCGCGCTTTGCCGGAGCCTCGCAGGCCCAGACGGCCTGCATGACCGCCAGCTCCGCGTCCGGCAGCGTCCGAATGCGTTCTGTCATGGTATGTCATTCCTCTACATTTGTAGTATATCTGCATTCTACATCTGTAGAGTAAGTTTGTCAAGGCATCCCGTCCATAAAATCGGGATCAAAATCAAAAAACGCGTCGTCCGGCAGCTTGTCAGAGCGCTCAGCGGACTCGATCCGCTCCCGCGCCAGCCGTCCGGCCTCCTGCACAGCCTCGCCGAAGCCGCTCAAGGCGGCGAACGGTGCAAACTGTGCCGCGCGGTCGCACCGCCGCATCGGCGCATGGCGCGCGGAGACGGGCCGCTCCATCTCCAAAAGCTCCTGTTCACTCAGCATATGATATCTGCCTCCTCTGCGGCAAGTGTACCACAGAGGAGGTGGACGCGTCAAGAAATATTCGAATATTTGTTTTAATTTAAAATTTCCCAGCCAGCTCCCGCTTCTCCTGCTCCGGCAGGAACGCAGCGTCCAGCGCGAAGCGGGCCATGGTCAGTAGATCGTCCGGCGCAAAGCCCATGTCCGCGACGCAGTGCCGGTACTCATCCTCGAGCGTCACGGCAGCAAGGGTCATATTGTCGGTGCTGATGCACACGCGCAGCCCGGCGTCCAGCAGCTTTTTCGCCGGGTGCTGCGCATAGGACGGCTGTGTTTTGCACTGGATATTGCTCGTCGGGCAGATCTCCAGCGTGACGCCGTTTTGAATCGCACGCTGCCAGAGCGTGGGATCGTCAAAAATATGGTGGCCATGCCCGATACGCTTCGCGCCGAACTCCAGCGCGTCCCGCACGGTGTCCGGCCCCTGCGAGTCGCCCGCGTGGCACGTGAAGGGCAGGCCCAGCTCCCGCGCCAGATCGAAAATCGGGTGGAAATTTCGCAGCGGGACGATCCCCTCCGCGCCCGCCAAGTCCATCCCCACAACGCCGGAGCCGAGATATTCCTGCGTCAGCCGCACGGTTTCAAGGTTTTCCGCCATGTTGGCCGTCTCCGGGCCGATGCACATACAGCACAGCAGAATGCCGCAGCGATAGTCCGGGAAGGCGCGCAGCGCCTGCTCCCGCCCGGCCAGCACGGCCTCGATGGCGTCCTGCTGCCGCAGTCCGGCACGCGTATGCAGCTGCGGTGCAAACCGGAGCTCGTCGTAAATATGTCCCTGCCGCGCAAGCGTCGTGAGCACGTCATAGGTGATGCGCGTGATGCCTGGCGCATCCTGCATGAGCTGCAGGGGCAGCTCGAAGCGGGCAAGATAGGTATTCACGTCGCGGCAGTCCGCCGTCTTGACCAGCCAGGCGTAAAATTCGTCCAGCGTGTCCACCGGCAGCGAAACGTGCTTTTCCTGCGCCATGCGCCACATCGTCTCCGGCGGCACTGCGCCGTCCAGATGCAGGTGCAGCTCGATCTTCGGGATCCGCGTTACGTCCATTGCAGATTCTCCTTTGCGTTTTTCTTTTATTGTAGCTGCCGCTGCACGGGCCGTCAACCGCAAAATCCTCAGACAGCAAAGCGTTTCCGGACGTTGACACAGAGCGGCGGTTCGCGGTATGATAACAGAAACACATTGCCGGAGCCTCCGGCAGAAAGGCAGACAGCATGAGACTTGATAAATATCTGAAGGTTTCCCGCCTCATCAAGCGCCGCACGGTCGCGAACGAGGCCTGCGACAATACCCGCGTGACGGTCAACGGCAAGCCGGCCAAGGCCAGCTATGACGTGAAGGTCGGCGATCATATTTCCATCGCCTTCGGCGCACGGACCGTTACGGTCGAGGTGCTCGCCGTGGCCGAGGCCGTGCGCAAGGACGACGCGGCGGCCATGTACCGCGAAATATAGCGGATCATATTGCTGCATACGATCCTGTTTCCTGCGTATATATGTAGGGAGAAGCCGGCATACCCGGACAGAAGAAAGGATGATACCATGCAGCAGGCGCTGATCGAAACGAATCTTGCCCAGCAGCCGCACCGGCTGACGCTCGACTCGCGCAGCCGTCTTTCCATCACAGGCGTTCTGGAGGTCGAAAGCTTTGACGACACGGAGATCCTTCTGACCTCCACGCGCGGCCCGATGTCCATCCGCGGACAGGGACTGCATCTGCAGCAGCTGTCCATCGACGGCGGGCAGGTCCTGGTCGACGGGAGCGTCGACGCGATCTCGTATGAGGACGATATCCCGCGCGGCGGCTTTTTCGCCCGCCTGTTCGGCTGATGGAGATCCCTGTCTCGGCGCAGGCGCTGACCTTTGCGCAGGGAGCGCTGCTGGGGCTGGGGCTGTGTCTGGCCTACGATCTGCTGCGTGCGCTGCGGCAGCTTTGCCCGCGGACGGGACTTGCGGCGGACGCGCTGTTCGGCCTGCTGCTCACGGCCTCGTTTTTGTCCTTCGCGCTCACGGCGGGACAGGGGCAGTTCCGGCTGTATGTGTTCCTCGCCGTATTTCTGACCGCCGTTCTGTATTTTCTGACGCTCAGCCCGCTTATGCTGCGCGTGTTCCGGGGACTTTTCCGTCTGCTGGGGCGGATTTTGCGGACGCTGTTCGCGCCTGTGCGCTTTTTTTTGAAATTTCTCAAAAAAATTTCAAAAACCCTCTTTGCAAGCTTCCGAAAATGGGGTACAATGACCTGTAAGCATATTCTCGATTGGAAACACGCACAACTGGAAAGGAGCAGACACCGGAATGAAATTCGTCAAGTCGTCTCTGCTGGTCAAGCTGGTGATTCTGATCCTCGTTGTGTACGCCACTGTTACCCTGGTGCGCCTTCGCTCCCAGATCAGCGAAAAGGAAGCAGAGGCGGCCGGGCTGACAAGCTCCATCGCAAGCACACAGCAGGAAAATGACCGGCTGCAGAGCTCAATCGACGCGCTCGACACGCCCGAGGGGCTGGAACAGGTCGCGCGCGACCAACTCGGCATGGTATCAGAGGGTGAGATCGTCTTTGAAGATGTCGGTGACTAAACAAAATGGGGGACCAGGATAGAAAGATGCAGTTGAAGGTTGGAGAAATTGTTGAAGGAACTGTCAAGAGCCTGACCAAATTCGGCGCATTCGTCGCGCTGGACGCAAACACGACCGGACTTGTCCACATTTCCGAGGTCGCGCACGCCTATGTGAGCGATCTGCACGAGTATCTGACCGAGGGCCAGACTGTCAAGGTCATGGTCATCGGACTGGACGCCGGAAAGATCAATCTTTCCATCAAGCGCACCCTGCCTGCGCCCACGCGGCAGCAGACCCAGCGCCCGCGCGGCAGCTTCCAGCAGCGTCAGGCGCAGCCGAACCGGCAGCAGCCGTCCGCGCCGCAGCAGAAATCGTTCGACGATATGCTCAAGCAGTTCATGTCCGAGTCGGACAGCAAAATGTCCTCCATCCGCGCCTATTCCGACCACAAGACCAAGACCAGAAAACGATAACCGGAAAACGCCCCGGAGCGGTCAGCCGCACCGGGGCGAGGAGCTATTTATGAATGTTTTGATTACCGGCGGCTCGCGCGGCATCGGGGCCGCAGCCGTGCGCGCGTTTTCCGCGCGCGGTGACCGGGTCGCGTTTTTCTATGAAAAGGAAGACGAAAAGGCGGCGGCTGTCGCCGCCGAGACCGGCGCGCTTGCCGTCCGCTGCGACGTTGCGGACGAGGCGGCGGTGAACGCCGCGTTCGCGCAGCTTCCCGGCACAGATCTTCTCATCAACAACGCCGGGATCGCGGATTATGCGCTCATCAACACCATCACACCCGAACGCTGGCACAGGCTGTTTGCCGTCAACGTCGACGGCGCGTTTTACTGCATCCGCGCAGCCCTTCCCCATATGCTGCGGCAGCAGTCCGGCTGCATCCTCAACGTCAGCTCCATGTGGGGGCAGATCGGCGCGTCGTGCGAGGCGGCGTATTCGGCGACGAAGGGCGCGATCCTCGCTCTGACCAAGGCGCTGGCGCAGGAGCTGGGACCGTCCGGCATCCGCGTGAACGCCGTCGCGCCGGGCGTCATCCAGACCGATATGTGCGCGCACGTAGACCCCAGCGTTATGGAGGGTCTGCGGCAGCAGACGCCCATCGAGCGGCTGGGCACGCCGGAGGATATCGCGCGGGCGATGGTCTATCTGGCAGACGCAGCGTTTGTCACCGGGCAGGTTCTGCCTGTCAACGGAGGCTTCGTCATCACGTAACACTTGACAAAGGAGAAAAAAATGAAACGCTTCTTGCAAAGACTTTCGCTCCTGCTCGCCGTGCTTCTGCTGCTGACCACAGCAGTCTTCGCCGACTTCGGCCCCAAGCCGCAGCTGGTCGTCCGGGTCGAGCAGCCGCCGCAGGAGGAGTATTATCTCGATCTGCTGGACACGGGCGACTGGGCGAAAAATCTCTATGACCTGGACGAGCGGGAGCTTGACCCGGCGCTGCTGGCCGCGCTCCGCGCGGCTGTTCCGTCAGGCTGGCACGCCTGCATTGCACAGGGTTCCACGCGCGCACCCATCTGGGGCGAGCTGACGGGCGAGCCGGACGGCTCCGGCGCGATGCTGCACAGCTTCCGCTACTACGGCGTTCCGGAGACATACCGCATTCTGATGGTCACGGCCTCCGGCGAGACGTTTTTGTCGGATGTGCTGACGCGCAGGACGCTGCAGTCCTCCGTCACGGTCGACTGGACGGCGAAAACGGCAAAGCCGCCTTTGCAGTCCGTGGGGTATCTGCTGCAATTCGCCGCGACGTTTGTGCCGACGATTCTGATCGAGCTTGTGGTGCTGCTCCTGTTCGGGTTCAAGCTGAAAGAAAACTGGAAGCCGTTCCTGCTCGTCAATCTCGTGACGCAGGGGCTGCTGCACGGGTATTTCGCGCTGTTCGCCGTCAACAATGGCGTCGGGCCGGGATATTTCATGCTCTTCTTCCCGGCAGAGCTGGTGATCGCGCTGCTGGAGGCGTTTATTTACCGCGCCGCACTCAGGGGCCGGTCAAAGCGCCGCGCGTTCCTGTGCGGCTTGTGCGCCAACGTCTGCTCGGCTGCGCTGGGCTTTTTTCTGGCAGAGCCGGTCTGGCAGTTCGTCGTATCCATCAGCTGAGGCTGCTGATCACATCAAAAACCGGGGAAGCCAGTTTTTCTGTCTTCCCCGGCCGCTTTTTTCAGGCTGCTTTTCCACAGCCTTGTTTTTTTATTCAAAAAACTAAAAATCTTTCTTGAAAAGAAAGTTGTCAGTTGATATAATAGTTCTATTCTTGGAAAAAGGAGGGGAGCCAGCGATGGAAAATGAGGAACTCCCGCAATATATGCGGATCGCGGTCTCCGTGGCCGGTCGGATCGCGGACGGGCAGCTTGCGGAGGGGGAAAAGCTCTCCGGGCGCTCGAAGCTTTCGTCGGAGTATCAGGTTTCCCCCGAAACGATCCGCAAATCCGTGCAGCTGCTGCGCGATATGCAGGTCGTGACCGTCAAGGAGCAGAGCGGCGTATACGTGCGCTCTGCGGAAAACGCGAAGCGTTATCTGCAGATGGTCGGCGAAAAAAACGAGCTGCGGCAGAAAAAGCAGCGGCTGCGCGCGCTGCTTGCCCAGCAGGAGGCCGTGGCGCGGCAGGTGTCGGAGCTGTGCAGCAGCATTCTCGACGATTCCGTGCAGCCCGTACAGACTGCGGAGCAGCTGAAGCCCCTCTCCTGCCGTGTGCCGCAGGACTGGCCGGACACGGGGAAGACCCTCGGCTCGCTCCATTTCTGGCAGGCGACGGGGGCGACCGTCGTCGCCATTGCGCGCGCGGACGCGCTGACCGTCTCGCCGGGGCCGTATGCCGAGCTTCGCAGCGAGGACCGCATTCTCTTTGTGGGCGACCAGGAGGCACGGGAGGCCGTCGCCCGTTTTTTCAAACGCACAGAAATCACATGATCCGGCAGGTGTCTGCCTGCCGGAAGGAAAGGAGACACACATGGTTCACAACGAAATTCATGCGCTGGATCTGGCGATCATCGGCGCATATCTCATCGCAATGGTGCTCATCGGCCTTGTGGTGGTCAAAAAGGTCCGGAGCATGGACGATTATTATCTCGGCGGACGCTCCTTCGGGCCGCTGGTTCTGATGGCCACCGTCTGCGCGACCATCATCGGCGGCAGCGGCCTGATGGGGCGTGCGGGCGTCGCGTATTCAAGCGGCTTCAAGGCCATCATGACGGCGCTGCCGTACCTGCTTGGGATGTTCATCTTTTCCGGCCTCGCCGGGCGCATCTCGGACGTCGGCACGAAGTTCGGCGTCACATCCATCCCGGACCTGTTTGAGCAGCGCTTCGGAAAAACAGCCAAGGTCGTGCTGGGCTGCCTCATTGCGTTCACCATGATGGGCACGGTCGCCTCGCAGGTCACGGCGACAGCCACGATCATCAATATGCTCGGCGGCGAGATCGGCATTTCCTATGAAGCGGGCGCGATCATCGCGTGTCTGGTGTTCATCATCTATACGGCGACGTCCGGCCTTTTCGGCGTCATCTACACG
>OMAS01001244.1_pt1 | contig 10981 bp, 6 predicted proteins | sample 1674031 | NCBI WGS metagenome assembly OMAS01 (sample SAMEA103958138, study PRJEB25191) | human gut metagenome | biome: human-associated habitat [ENVO:00009003]; feature: intestine environment [ENVO:2100002]; material: feces | place: Germany | collected 2013/2015 | reverse complement strand
TATTCTGCAGAACCGGCTGGCAGTATATCTACGAGGTGCTGACACACGACAAGCCATACGATGAGGCAGCAGCCTTTATGAAGAATGTACAAATCTTCAATTTCGCAGGTTGGAAATCAGTTTTTGGATTGGAATAACAGGCAGTGCATAGCGATGTGCACTGCCAAAAAAATCAAATATAGGTTAGCAAAAACTAACTCAAAATAAACGTTCAAGGAGGTTTTTTCATGAAGGCAAAAAAGCAAAGTGCATTGTCAAGACTTATGAAAATTGCCGGGAAGCATAAGTATTTTTCTTATGCATCCTGCGTCTTGGCAGCAATCAGTGCATGGGTTGCGCTGATTCCGTTTTATGATGTGTGGCGCATCATAAAGGAGGTCTTAGAAGTCAGACCGGACTATTCAAAAGCAACGCACATCACATCGTATGGATGGCAGGCGGTAGGATTTGCCCTGCTCGCAATGGTGCTTTATATCGGAGCTTTGATGTGCTCCCATAAGGCAGCATTCCGCGTGCAGACAAATATGCGTATCGCGATGATGAACCACATCATGAAGCTTCCGCTTGGTTATGTGGAGACAGAGGGAACCGGAAAGGTATCCGACGAGAAGTTAGTCGAGATCATCCGTGAGAACTTCGACCTGCGTCCGGCAGGCATCATCAAGATGCTGAACCTGCGTCGTCCGATCTACAAGCAGACCGCTGCATATGGTCACTTCGGCCGCAACGATCTGGATCTGCCCTGGGAGAAGCTGGATAAGGCAGAAGATCTGAAGAAGTATCTGTAAGATTCAACCTTTTGTAAAATAAGGGTAACTGTTCAGTTCCCTCACAGTTACGATGCAAAATCCATTCCAAATCGGCTTCGCCGATGGGATTTTGCATGACTCAATCATATTCTTACGGTCTCAGCAGCAAGTGCTTCGACCTGTTCTGAACAGTTACAAACAAGGTACATTATAAAATCCCATGTTCACGCCGCGGCAGCATTGCGCTGCTTCGGTGGTGGATGTGGGATTTTTATCGTATAGGAAACTTCGTTTCCATACGATAAAAACGCTCCGCGAGGATGCGCACTCGGCGCAGGGGTAGATGGTTGCCGAGGCAACCGCGCCTCGGCGCGAGAATGTGCCAAGGCATATTCTTTTTTATGTTACAGAGCGGGACAAAGCGTTCTGGTATCAGCTGGTTAAACATTTATCGGAAGCTGCCAGTCTGATAAGGATGGAATTTTCCAAACGGGCATGGTATACTCAACTCAACAAGATAAGGGGATCGATACGAATGAAAAGAAAACAGGTAACAGCAGCATGCCTGATGGCGGCAACGATGCTGTTTTCAGGCTGCACGCCGAATATCAGTGAATATGCAGCGCGAGCGCAGCAAGCCGGAAAGAGCTTTTGGGAAGGGGAAACAACAGACGCTATGGCGCAGGATAGCGATGCTGCGGCAACAGCAGATGGCGAGACGTCTGAAGCAGGCGAAACACAGAATGTCAGTACAGGAACCGGCACCGCTGCAGCGAACGATGATAAGGTGCAGGATAGCGCCGCTGCGACCGATGACGAGATACAGGGCGGCACAACAGCGACCGGCGGAGAAGCGCAGCACGGCGATACCGCGGCAACAGCAGACAGCGAGATGCCTGCGGCCGGCGAAACGCAGACCGACACCGCTACAGAATCTGCGGCAGCAACAGCTCCTCAAATTCCGGCCCTGATGACAGAAGTGACCGACTCCGTTTATGAAGCATACGCGCAGAAATCGGATGCGTTTACCGGCAAGCTGGCGGGACACGACCGCTTAAGCCGCGCAGAAAACGCAGCGCTGACAGCAGTTCTTTCGCAGAAGGAGTACGGTGACAAGACGCTTTGCCTGCAGAACATGGCGAAGTATGACAGCAATGCAAATGAAAGCTATCTGCTGATGTTTGAGAGCACACCGTTGACAGCGCGCGGGCGGATTTCCGGCGATCTCTGGTATTATGACGGCGAGTCGGCAAGGCTTCTGGAAAAAGGAATCGTCGTGACCGGACTGCAGCAGGTGACGGGAATTGGGAATCCGTTTGTTATTCTGGAAACGGAAGTCTCCGGCAAAAAACAGGCGGCTGTCTGGACGGTAAAAGATCAAAAGTGCGAAAAGCTTCTGGAGGATGCCGAGACGATCGAAGCGACAAAGGACGGCGTTTGTACGCTTTATCCTGCGGAGAAGACTGTGTACGATCCGCTTGTTTCGGAATGGGACAGTGCAGAAGAGACGGTTCCTGTTTATTATGAAAGAACAGCGGACGGATTTGCAGAGCGTTCGTATCGGGAGCTGACAGCGTCGGAATATTTGGCGTATGTGTCTGCAGAGGATTCGGATGAAGAGGCACAGGCGTGGAAAGAAAAGATGGAAGAGCAGTTCTACACGCAGACGGATGAAAATACAGAATATACCTATTGGTTTTATGCAATTGGGGAGGACAAAATTGCCTATCGCTGCAGAGAAGCCGGGCAGTCGGTCGGACAGGAAGAAGGAATCGATCATGCGGTTGCGAAGTACAGCTGGTGTATCAGCAGCCTGGATCAGGGAAAGCTGACCAAAGCATCGGAGACGATCAGCGGGGATGGATTTTTCTTCCCGTCGAGATTGGAGCAGGAAGAAGCGCTGGAGAGCCTGGAGGATATTCCAAACGAACTTACGAAAAACCGGTTGAATAAAGTGCAGAAAACAGCCCGCGCGCCGGTCGGTCAGGCGGTTGCACAGATTCTGGAGGTACAGGAGTACCCGGACGATGCGCTGTGTTTTGCAGAGACGGCGGATTACGATGGGAACGGCAAAAAAGAAACGTTTGCGGCGATCGGCAGGTATGACGGAGCGTTCGGCGCGCCGGTATGCGACCTGTGGTTTGTCGGCGCGGACGGCGCAGCTTTGGAAGAAGAGAATTTTGCCTTTAAGGAGCTGGAAAAGCTGGGAAGCGCCTTTGTGCTGTATCGTGGCTACGAAGTGTCCGGCGTCAGCGACATGCTGTTTGGCGTGCAGGAGCAAGGAGCAGTGCGCCTGTTAAAACAGATGGGGCACTTTGAGCTGGATGATGACGGCGATCTGATGGCATGGACTGCCGGGACAGAAGCCGCGCCGGGATATTATGACATCAGCCAGCGCACACTGACAGAGTATCGATTAGAAGAAATCCGTGAAAAAGAGCTGTTACAGTATAAAAACGGCAAAGCAGTGTTAAAGAGTATCCTGCGGCAGGTTGGATCAGATTCCGGGAAAATACAGATTTTATCCGGGGAAAACGATAGGATTCATGTCAACCTTTCGGACGCGGAAGGAAGCTGGTACGAGACATGGAAAGTGGAAAACGACAGACTTGTACTGACAGACAGCGGAGAAGGCAGTGTAAAAAAGGTTCATGAAAGCGGTGATGTGTCCGGACAAAACGCAGTCAGTCAAAACAGCACTGTATCTGACCAGGAAGCAGACAGCATCAGTGAAAACAATGCGGCAGCATCCGACCGGACAGGCAGCATCGACACGAGGTCTGTGACAAAGAGCGGGCAAAAGTCAGAAAACGGGACAGAAAGCCCTGCCTTTGACTTCTCTGCGCCCGATGGGACAGCAAAGGAAACTCAGACAGAACAAGAATAGGAAATTACAAAAATATGGCATTTGCACATTTGCACGTCCATACAGAGTACAGCCTGCTGGACGGTTCCAATAAAATCAAAGAATATGTAAAACGAGTCAAGGAGCTGGGCATGACGGCTGCGGCGATTACCGACCATGGCGCAATGTACGGTGTGATCGATTTTTACCGTGCGGCGCGGGCAGAGGGTATCAATCCGATTTTGGGCTGTGAGGTCTATGTTGCGCCCAATTCCCGTTTTGACCGGGAGATTACCGGTGGGGATGACCGGTATTACCATCTGGTGCTTCTGGCGGAAAATAATACTGGTTACGCGAATCTGAGCAAAATCGTCAGCCGCGGTTTTACGGAGGGGTACTATTACAAGCCGCGAGTCGATATGGAGGTTCTGGAGGAATTTCACGAGGGAATCATCGCGCTGTCTGCGTGTCTGGCAGGTGAAGTGCCGCGCTATATCCAGAAAGGACTGCCGGAGGAAGCAAAAAAATGCGCATTAAAGTATCAGTCGATTTTTGGAAAGGATAATTATTTTCTGGAACTGCAGGATCATGGGATTCCGGAGCAGCAGACCGTAAACATGGCGCTTTTACAGATGTCGCGAGAACTGGACATTCCGTTAGTATGCACGAACGACGTGCACTACACCTATGCGGAGGACGCAAAGCCCCACGATATCCTTCTGTGTATCCAGACCGGCAAAAAGCTTTCCGACGAAAACCGGATGCGTTACGAGGGCGGTCAGTATTTCGTCAAAAGCGAAGAAGAGATGAAGGGACTGTTTCCCTATGCGTGGGAGGCAGTGGAAAATACACAGCGAATTGCAGACCGCTGTCATGTGGAAATCGAGTTTGGTAAGACGAAGCTGCCGCATTTTGATGTGCCGGAGGGCTATGATTCCTGGGGATATTTGAACAAGCTGTGCACTGACGGCATGAAAGAGCGCTATCCGGAGGACGACGGCACGCTGCAGAAGCGTCTGGAATACGAGCTGGGTATTATCAAGCGCATGGGATATGTGGACTATTTCCTGATCGTGTGGGATTTTATCAACTATGCCAGAGAAAACGGTATTCCGGTAGGACCTGGACGTGGAAGTGCAGCTGGAAGCATCGTTTCCTACTGCCTGCATATCACGAATATTGATCCGATCCGTTATAGTCTGCTGTTTGAGCGTTTCCTGAACCCGGAACGAGTTTCCATGCCGGATATCGATATCGACTTCTGTTATGAACGCAGACAGGAGGTCATCGATTATGTCGGACGCAAATATGGAAAAGAAAAGGTTGTGCAGATTGTCACATTCGGTACGCTGGCGGCAAAGGGTGTCATCCGCGACGTCGGGCGCGTCATGGATCTGCCGTATTCCTTTGTGGATTCGATTGCAAAAATGATTCCGAACGAGCTGAACATGACGATTGATAAGGCACTGTCAATGAACGCAGAGCTGCGCAAGCTCTACGAGAGCGATGAACAGGTGCACGTGCTGATTGATATGAGTAAACGGCTGGAGGGATTGCCGCGCCACACCTCGATGCACGCAGCAGGGGTTGTGATCTGCCCGGAGGCGGCAGATCATTTTGTACCGCTTTCACGAGGGTCGGATGGTTCGATCACAACGCAGTTTACGATGACGACGCTGGAAGAGCTCGGACTGTTAAAAATGGACTTTCTGGGGCTTCGAACCCTGACAGTAATCGACCACGCGGTCAAGATGATTGAGCATGACACCGGTGTGAAGCTCGATATGGAGCATCTGGATTATAACGATAAAAAAGTGCTGGATTCGCTCTGCACCGGCAGGACGGACGGCGTGTTCCAGCTGGAAAGCGGCGGGATGAAAAGCTTCATGAAGGAGCTAAAACCCCAGAACCTGGAGGATATCATCGCGGGTATTTCCCTGTACCGTCCCGGGCCGATGGACTTTATTCCAAAATATATTAAGGGAAAAAACAATCATGACGAAATTACCTATTCCTGTCCGGAGCTGGAACCGATCCTGTCTCCGACCTACGGCTGTATCGTGTATCAGGAGCAGGTTATGCAGATTGTGCGCGACCTCGGCGGCTACACGATGGGACGAAGCGACCTGGTTCGTCGTGCGATGAGCAAGAAAAAGCAGTCTGTCATGGAAAAAGAACGGGCGAATTTCGTTTATGGCAATCCCGAAGAGGGCGTGCCCGGCTGTGTGGCTCGGGGCATTCCGGAAAAGGTCGGTCTGGAAATTTACGCGGAAATGATGGATTTTGCAAAATACGCGTTCAACAAGTCCCACGCTGCATGCTACGCGGTTGTCGCTTACCAGACGGCTTACCTGAAATATTATTATCCGGTGGAATTTATGGCGTCCCTGATGACTTCTGTAATCGATAACCCCGGAAAAGTGGCGGAATACATTCTGGTCTGCCGCCAGATGGGAATCGCGATTCTGCCGCCGGATATCAACGAGGGAGAGCCGGGATTTTCGGTATCGGGAAAATCAATCCGGTACGGGCTGACTGCGATCAAGGGTGTAGGACACCCGGTTGCGGACGCGGTGATCGCAGAACGGAAGCAGCGGGGTGTGTTCAAAAACCTGCAGGATTTTCTATCCAGAATGTCCGATACGGAAGTCAATAAGCGCAACGTGGAAAACTTCATCAAAGCGGGTGCATTCGACAGCCTTGAGGGAACACGCAAGCAGTTTATGAGCGTATTTGTGCAGCTGATGGATCAGAATCAGCAGAATCGGAAAAATAATATGGCAGGACAGCTTTCCTTATTCGATCTGGTGGACGAGTCGGAAAAGAAAAACTATGAAATCCGCTTCCCGGATGTCGGGGAATATTCGAAGGAAATTCTTCTGACCTTTGAAAAAGAAGTGCTCGGTGTGTATGTCAGCGGGCATCCGCTGCAGGAATACGAGCAGCTCTGGCGCAGGAATATTTCTAATACGACGGCAGATTTTATGCTGGATGAGGAGACAAACAGCGTCCATATTCAGGACGGAGCAAAGGCGGTTATCGGCGGAATTATCGAGGAAAAGAAGATCAAATATACCAAAAACGATAAGGTGATGGCGTTTTTACAGGTGGAGGATCTGGTTGGAACGATTGAAGTTATCGTTTTCCCGAAAACCTATGAGCAGTACGGCAGCAAGCTGATGGAGGATGAAAAGGTTCTCCTGCGGGGGCGCGTTTCCGCAGAGGAGGACAAAGACGCAAAGCTGATCTGTGAATCCGTGCAGACGTTTGACGAAATCCCCAAAAAGCTCTGGATTAAGTTTCCGACGATGGAAGCCTATCAGCAGCAGGAAAAAAAGCTGCTTTCGGCAATCGCAGCTTCTGACGGCAAGGATACCGTGGTGATTTATGTGGAAAATCCGCGCGCGATGAAGCAGCTTGGGGCGAATCAGACCGTTCATGGGGACGAGGCGCTTTTAAAGCAGCTGGAAGAGCTGTTTGGAGAAGAAAACGTAAAGCTGATGTAAGTTTCACAAAACCATTGAAAAGAAAGCCCGTTTCGATTAAAATAAAAAATGGTTTTACGGATTTTGAAATCTTAAGATTGAAGTCCAGCCCGCAGCGGCAGACAGGAGGAACAATGGCAGCTAAGATAAAGACAATTGGAGTTCTTACAAGCGGCGGAGATGCGCCGGGTATGAATGCGGCAATCCGTGCGGTTGTTCGGAAAGCGATTTGCAACGGCGTCAAAGTAAAAGGCATAAAAAAAGGCTATCAGGGCCTGTTAAATGAAGAAATCATAGATATGGATGCCCGCAGCGTTTCGGATACCATCCAGAAGGGCGGTACGATTCTGGGAACTGCGCGTTGTCTGGAATTTAAGACCGAAGCCGGACAGAAAAAGGGCGCGGAGATCTGTCGCAGACACGGCATTGACGGTCTGGTTGTTATCGGCGGCGACGGCTCTTACAGAGGTGCGCAGGCGATGTCCAGACTTGGAATCAATACGATCGGTTTGCCGGGCACGATCGATCTGGATATTGCATGTACCGAATATACGATCGGTTTCGACACGGCAGTCAATACCGCGATGCAGGCAATCGATAAGGTAAGGGATACTTCATCTTCACATGAACGCTGCAGTATTATCGAAGTAATGGGCAGAAATGCCGGTTATATCGCACTGTGGTGCGGCGTCGGCACCGGCGCGGAGGATATCCTTCTTCCTGAAAAGTACGACTATGACGAGCAGCAGCTGATTAACAATATTATCAACAACCGGAAAAAGGGCAAAACTCACCATCTGATCATCAATGCAGAAGGTATCGGCCATTCTACTTCCATGGCGAAGAGAATTGAAGCAGCAACGGGTGTGGAAACCAGAGCAACCATCCTGGGGTACATGCAGCGAGGCGGCAGCCCGACCTGTCTGGATCGTTATTATGCTTCTATCATGGGCGCTTATGCGGCAGACATCCTCTGCGCAGGCAGCTCGAACCGTGTTGTGGCTTACAAACATGGTGAATTTGTAGACTATGATATTGAGGAAGCACTTGCGATGCAGAAAGAAATTCCCGAATATCATTATCAGGTCAGCAAAGCGCTGGCCACCTGACGATACAGGACGCAAAGGGGCGGCTGCACACGAAACGTGTGTGGCCGTTGTGCGTTTTCATAAAGATCAACGGAGGAACCTGCATGATTACTGCAGCATCCAACAGCCGGATCAAAAGGCTGGTACAATTGAATCAAAAGTCGAAGCTGCGCAGAACGGAGGACGTTTTTCTGGCAGAGGGTGTGAAGATGTTTCTGGAAGCACCGAGAGAGCAGCTGCAGGAGGTCTATGTTTCGGAATCCTTTCTGGAAAAGTGCAGCTGCAGGGAGCATCTGGAAGAGGTTGGCTACGAAGTCGTTTCCGACAGCGTTTTTTCTAAAATATCGGACACCTGCACGCCACAGGGCGTTTTATGCGTGCTGAAACAGTTTCACTATAATATAGAAGAAATGCTGCGGGACAAAGCACCGTTGTTTCTGCTTCTGGAAAATATACAGGACCCCGGCAACCTCGGTACGATGCTGCGAACCGGTGAGGGCGCAGGCGTTTCCGGGATTATCATGAGCCGGGATACAGTCGATTTGTACAACCCGAAGGTTATCCGTTCAACGATGGGCAGCATCTACCGCGTTCCGTTTTATTATGCGGACGATTTTGCGGCGGCGGTTCATCAGGTACAGCGGGCGGGTGTCAGCGTATACGCGGCGCATCTGCGCGGGAAAAATTCCTATGCCTGTCAGGATTACACAAAGGGGACGGCATTTCTGATCGGTAACGAGGGCAACGGCCTGCGGGAAGAGACTGCAGAGCTTGCGGACTGTTACATCCGGATTACGATGGAGGGCAAAGTCGAGTCGCTAAATGCAGCGGTGGCGTCTTCGATTCTGATGTATGAAGCGCATCGGCAGAGGGCGATTTGAAAGAAGGTCGAAGATTGAAAAATAATATTTTTCAATCACGAGATTTGTGTCTGCGCGCACTTGACACAAACTCGACATGCGCAAAAGCGTGCGCAGAAATGAGAGGCACAGATGAAAATCGGTTTTATCGGACTTGGAAATATGGCGCAGGCAATGATTGGAGGAGTTTTGAGAAATCACCTGGCTGTGCCGGAGGAAATTTACGGTTCTGCAAAAACGGCGGAGACGGAAAGCAAAGTGCATGAAATGTTTGGCATCACGGTGACAGGCGATAACCTGGAAACCGCGCGGCAGGCAGAGCTTTTGATTCTTGCCGTAAAGCCGCAGTTTCTGGAGAAAGTGATCGGACAGATCAGCGACATTGACCTGACCGGTAAGACGATTCTGAGCATTGCGGCAGGCAAAAGCCTTGCGTGGCTGGAAGAGCAGTTCTGTGCGCCGCTTCCGTTTGTGCGTGCGATGCCAAATACGCCGGCACTGGTCGGGGAAGGCTGTACCGGAGTCTGCTATGGCAGCAGGGTAACTCCTGAGATGAAAGAAAAAACGGCGGCTGTCCTGGACAGTTTCGGCAAGACGGTTGAGCTTCCGGAACGTCTGATGGATGTGCTGACCGGCGTTAGTGGCTGTGCGCCTGCCTGGATTTTTATGCTGATCGAGGCGATGGCAGACGGTGCAGTTGCGGAAGGCATGCCGCGCAGCCAAGCATATGAATGCGCTGCACAGGCTGTGCTCGGCAGCGCGAAACTGATGCTTGAGACCGGAAAGCATCCGGGAGAGTTAAAGGATATGGTCTGCTCCCCGGCAGGCTCCACGATTCAGTCGGTACGCGTTTTAGAGGAAAAAGGATTCCGCGGCGCAGTGACCGATGCGGTCATCACTGCGGTGGAAAAGTCCAGAAGCCTGTAAAATAGTTTGTTACAAAAATGTTAAAAACAGGAATAAAGGAAGATCTGATGGAAAAAATAATCCCGTCAGGTCTTCTTTTTTTGATAAAAAATCGAAAAAACCGCAGAAAATGGCTGTCCTTTTTATGAAAAGAGAATTTACTATGTTAAAGCGGCATTTGTTGAAAACTTTGAAAAATAGTAAGAAAAAGGCGATGATTTCAGAGGTTTGTTGTAAAAATATCACAATAGAAGAAAAACCTTTGTGGGGAACTAACGGAAATTTGTGGTTCCGGGCGAACGACTTGACATTTGATTGTAATATTGCTATCATATCATGCGTAACAATTGTTAATAAGTTTGTAACAATTGAAACAGCTCTGTAACAAGGAGCATCCCACAAAAAGCTCCTGAATTTCACCGGCAGAATGGCTGGGGAAGCAGAGTAAGATTTATGGAGGTAAGAATGAACGGAAAAGGCAGAAAGTTGTTTCGTAGTGCAGTCGGCATTTTAACATCTGTTATGATGATGGGCGCATATACGACAACCGCTATGGCAAGTGGTATCGGTGTCATTGATGCGAAAGACATGCTGGACATTCATGCAGAAGCAAATGCAGCGTCTGCGGTGGTTGGTCAGGTCATGGAGGACGGTCATGTGGCGATCCTTGCAAAGTACAACGACTGGGTGCAGATCCAGGCGGGAGAAATTGCAGGATGGGTACCGGCTGAAAATCTGGTCGAGACAGAGATTTCCAACGAAGAGGCTGTTGCAGCCAATGAGCAGGTGATCGCTGAACGGACAGGAGCAACAGCATCCGAAGATGAATTTGCAGAGGAAGAAGTACAGCAGGATGAAACAGCAGCTTTACAGGCAGAGGCGAGTGAAGCAGCACAGAATGAGATAGAAGAAGTACAGGCAGCCGAGGAAGCAGCACGGCTCGAAGCGGAAGCGCAGGCAAAGGCAGCAGCCGAGGAAGCAGCGCGGCTCGAAGCGGAGGCGCAGGCAAAGGCAGCAGCCGAGGAAGCAGCGCGGCTCGAAGCGGAGG